>PDWJ01004553.1_pt1 | contig 12139 bp, 10 predicted proteins | sample 1430881 | NCBI WGS metagenome assembly PDWJ01 (sample SAMN01162460, study PRJNA174530) | Oral metagenome, whole genome shotgun sequencing project. | biome: Marine environment; feature: Marine mammal; material: Swab sample of the gingival sulcus; isolation source: swab sample of gingival sulcus... | reverse complement strand
ATCTATAAGTTTAGATCCTATCGCTGTAGATAATCGAGATGTTCCAATGCTTGAAGATTTAATAATTTCTGCACACAACGATGCTGTTATGAAGCTAAAAGAAATGCTACAAGCAAAACTAGGACCTTTAGCTGCAAATTTACCTTTATAATGAACATTATAGATGAATTAATAGAAAACTTTTCCCGCTTGCCGAGTATTGGCAATAAAAGTGCAGCAAGAATTGTTTACCATCTTTTAAAACAAGATGCACACCAAGCAAAAACCCTAGCCGAAAAGCTTTCTGTTCTACATGAAAAAATACACTCATGCACAATTTGTGGAGCTTTCACAGAAGAAGATATTTGTTCCATTTGCTCAGACGAAAGAAGAGATAAATCCATTATATGCGTAGTAGGTTATCCACAAGATGTTAACACCATAGCCTCTGTTTCGGAATATAGAGGCCTTTTTCATGTTCTTGGAGCATTAATTGCACCACTTGAAGGCATAGGACCCGATCAATTACGAATTTCAGAACTTATACAAAGAATCCATGACGGAAATGTTGAAGAAATAATACTTGCTACAAACCCAACAATTGAAGGAGATACAACAGCACTATATGTGCAAAAAATACTCCAATCATTACCTGTAAAAACCAGCAGACTGGCTTCAGGTCTACCTGTTGGCGGTGACTTAGAATATATTGACAGACTAACACTGGCAAGAAGTTTTTCGGGAAGAATAAATTTTAACGAAGAATAGATAATTTATAAAATAATATATAGTAAATAGTCATAAACAAAAGGAGAAAATGTTATGAACCTATCAACCATGCAAAGACTTAGACTTGATTACAAACCTAAAGTCCCCGATGTTTTCTTTGCCAATCTAAATTATATAAAGCCTATAGATGGTAAAGCAACAACAGCACAGTCTAATCAGGAAGAACTAAAAGAAATTTTTCCACACACTTACGGAATGCCCGTTGTTCAATTTATTGAAGGAGAAACTGAACCAAATACTGACATCGTTACATTTGGTGTTATTCTTTCAGGTGGACAAGCTCCGGGTGGACACAATGTTATTTCAGGTATTTATGATGTACTAAAATCTGCAAACCCTAAATCAAGACTCTTTGGTTTTTTAAGAGGTCCGGCCGGTTTAGTAAAAAATGAGTACATAGAAATAACAAAAGAGTTAATTTCAGAATATAGAAACACAGGTGGTTTTGATATTATAGGTTCAGGTAGAACTAAAATTGAATCAAAAGAACAGATTGAAAGTTCAATCGAAAATGTAAAAAAGCTTGGTCTTGATGCACTAATAATTATTGGTGGAGATGATTCAAATACTAATGCAGCATTTTTGGCAAAGTACTTTATTGAAGCAAATCTTGAAACAAAGGTTATAGGTGTTCCAAAAACAATTGACGGAGACTTAAAAAATAAGTATATAGAAACTTCATTCGGATTTGACACTGCTACCAAACTTTATTCTGAATTGATAGGCAATATTTGTAGAGATGTAAACTCTTCAAAAAAATATTGGCACTTTATAAAGCTTATGGGTAGAGCTGCAAGTCATATTGCTCTTGAATGTGCATTAAAGACTCAACCAAATATATGTTTAATCAGTGAAGAGCTTGCAGAAAAAAACTGGACGCTAAAACAAGTCCGAGACTACATCGTTGATATAATTGTAAAACGATCTAACAACGGTGAAGATTTTGGCGTTGTATTAGTTCCCGAAGGCATTATTGAATTTATTCCTGAAATGGATGAACTTATTGAAGAACTAAATGACTTAATGGCATTAAAGGGTGGGGCGTTTGCTAAACTAAAAACCTTTAAGGGTAAATGCTCTTGGTTGAAAAAACGACTATCCGAAAAAGCATATTCACTATTTGAAAGTCTACCGGAAAGCATTTCATCTCAGCTTTTAATGGATAGAGACCCGCATGGAAATGTTCAAGTTTCTCGAATTGAAACAGAAAAACTATTAATTCACTTAGTAACAGACAGAATAAAAGAACTTAAAGAAGAGGGTAAATTTAACGGAAAATTCAGTACTTACGCACACTTCTTTGGTTATGAAGGTCGTTCGGCATTCCCTTCAAACTTTGACGCAAACTATTGCTACAATCTTGGTATTACAGCATTCTTGCTTGCAACTTATGGTTACTCCGGTTATATTGCCTCTGTTGAAAACTTAACAGATGAAGTAAAATATTGGAAACCTTGTGGAGTTCCTCTTTCTATGATGATGACCGTAGAACGACGAAAGGGTAAGATGGTACCTGTTATCAGAAAATCACTGGTTGATTTGAAAGGAAAACCATTTAAAACCTTTGAAAAAAATAGGGAAGCATGGGCAATAAAAACACAGTATCGATTCCCCGGAGCTATACAGTATTTTGGGGATAGCGAAGTCTGTAACATTCCTACAAAAACAATACTCCTTGAAAAAGGCGATTTAAAAGCAAAGCGAAAAAATAAATAAGTCACCTTTTGTCCACAAGTTATTAACAAGGCTTTAAATTAAAGATTAATTTCTTTAACTTTAAAGCCTTTTATTATAACTTAAACAGCAAAACTTGATTTTAGTTCTTTTTTGGTATTTTTTCCGCTTTTACCATTACCCAATCATCAGCAGAATGTTTTAAAGCACTTAGATTTTTTCTGATTATTTTTTTACTTGGGGTAATATTCAATTTTAAAGAATCATCAATCTCAGCACCGGGATACCACAAAGCATTTTCAACAGCCTCCTCCGCAGTTTCAGAAATTAATTCTTTCCCCCAATCATCTTCTGAAGGATGAGCAAATAAAACAGCATCTTGCATTACACCTTTTTCTGAACTTTTCAATAGAATTGCATTTGTTCTTTTGGGATTAAACTTTTTAAAATTACCCCAGAAATCTCTCGCATCAGAAAAAGCAATTGAATCATTACATTCTTGTGCATTATTTACTTCATCAAAAACTGAAACATCGGGAGGAATAAACCAATGATAAACTATATATTCGCCTTTCTTTACATCAGCAACAGGAAAGATATACTTTTTCGCTTTACTGTTAGCAGGCATTAAAAGCGTCAAACCTGATAGATTTCCTCCCTTAACGACCTTGAAACGAATAAAACCAAAATTCGTAGTTGAGCCCACTTTAAGCTCTGTAAAAACTAACTTTGCAGGCTTTGAATTACAACCAACAAATGGTAAAGAAAAATCCAGAGCATTATTAGAAGAACATTCAACAGAACCCTCAATAGTAAATTTTTCTCCAACAGAAAAATCAACAGATGGTTTTACTCGATAAGAATATCTTTTTGCATCAGCTGAATCCTTGGACTTGGAACTTTTATCATCGACAGATTCCACATAACAAGGTATAAGCTCCGATGAACCGTTTCTTAAAGCGTGTACATTTATTTTTTTGACTTCACCAAAAAATTCAAGCTTCACGATATTTTCAGGCTGTAGATCAAAAGTTCTAAGCTCAGGTATAGCAGGATTTAGTCCGGAAGAATTAAATTTATCCGAAGCATCATTTTTTTCTCCATTTTTAGACCTAGCTGAAGAATAAAGAGAAACAAAATTTGGTTGCTCAATTGAACCTGAACAAGAACCCAAAAAGGTTAATAGCGTAATAATTGCTATTACTAATAAAAATTTTTTATATGTCATCTCGACCTCCTACAAGTATATACTGTAGGAGATTTTTTATGGCAAGATTTTAAGAAAAAAATTAAAAAATTTATCTTTTTTTATTTCTTTTTTAGAGGGACAATGCGGATATATCGAATAAGTTCATTATCCATTTCATGAATTACAAATTTATAATCTCCGATATCTGTTTCTAATCCAAGATGAATAGTCTTACCCTGTTTTTTTAGATAATTGAATAAATAACCCGCAACGGTATTACCATACGCAATATCAAAGTCAGTATCCAAACGACGATTTATTTCTTTAATGCTTGTTCCGCCGTTTACTATCAAATCATAATGACTTTGTTCATCGTATTCATCTCTGTTGTTTAAGTACTTCTTTACCGCAAAGAGAATGGCAATTGCAATAACGCCAAAGAGAACATCAAGCATTGTGCCTTTTTCAGCAATAATTTTTCTTGCAATTGTATACAAGACAACTTCAATAGCACTACCCGGGGTATGCTTTATAAGCATGTTTACAAACTCAAGACCAATTACAAATGCAAAAATTAAAGACAAGAACTCAGAAAATGACTTATGCTTTTCATGATGAAAAACAGCAAGACACATTTCTTTTAAGTCATATATAAGATCTATAGCAAGAATGATAATTGACAAGATCATTACAATGGATAAGGCAATTTCGACAGCACTAGCTATTCTTCCTGTTTTCCATCTAATGTTTTGTTGATGGAAAAAAGTACGAAATTTAAATTTCTTCATAAATTGCCTCCTAAGTTAGACAGCATTGCTGCAGTATTAAAAACTATACGCTTTGACTATTTTAAATAAAAATATAAAATATAAGCTTAAGATTAATTAATAAAATATAACTAACCTTAAGCTTAAACTATTATTTCTTAAACAGTAACACCTGAGGATAGCTCACCGGGAGCTTTTTTACCTCTAGTAATTAGCTGAGAAGCTTTCTTACCTTTTGAAGTTACTGCTACAAAAGCTGATGCAATGTACATTGAAGAATAAGTACCACTAATTAAACCAATTAAAAGAACTAATGCAAAAGACTTCATTGCTCCTGTTGTAAAGATAAACAATGAAAGAACAGCAAGCATAGTTGTTAAAGTAGTAATTATCGTTCTACCAAAAACTTCAGTTAAAGCAAGATCCAACAAAGCTTTACATTCCATTTTAGGTTGAAGAGTTGTCTTTTCTCTAATTCGGTCAAAAATAACGATAGTATCATTAATAGAATAACCAATAATTGTTAAAAGAGCTGCAACAGTGATAGAAGAGAATTCCATCTGAGTCCAAACAATAAATGCTATCATAATAATAGTATCATGTACCAAAGACAAAATTGCACCAAGAGCAAAGTTCCATTGGAATCGAATCATTGCATAAATGAAAATTAATATTAATGCACCAAAAACAAGTAAAACAGCATGCCAAGCTAATGAAGCAGAAAATTTAGAAGCAACAAAGTCAGTTCCCATTATTGCAATATTTTCTTCACCATAAGCAGAATTCAAAGCCTTACTTATTATTGCTCTCAATTCTTTGTTTGCATCTTTGTATTTGCCATCGTCAGCCATTCTAACTTGGAAATATCTTTCAGATTCTTCACCCAATTGTTGAACCAAAACAGACTTTACAGAAGAAAGAGCAAGTCTTACTTCATCAGCATTAATCATAGCCTGATTATTATCAATATAATGAAATCTAAATATTTCAGTTGAAAGTTTTGAAGATGACTCAGAACTTGAAAATACATCTTTTAAAGCTGTGCTTTCAGGAGCTAACAATTTTACTTTAAGACCTTCAATCTCTGCCAATTTTGCTTTCATATCACCAATTGTAGGATTTTCACTGTAATTAAAGACGAAAGCCTTACTTTCTCCGTCAAGAGCTGTTGAAGTTAAAGCTAAATCGCTTCTACCTTGTTCAATAGTAATTGAAAGAGGTCCTTTGTATGAAAGTTCTACAGCTGTTGGAGCAATTTTAAATTTCTCAATAAGACCAGCTTGAAAGTCAATACCAAAGTTTATACCCTTCGTAAAATAACCTACAGCACCAAGAGCAATCAAAGCCATACTAAGAATAAAAAAATGTAGAAACAATTTTGAAAATTTAATAGTTTTTTTCATCTTAATTTTTCCCCCAACTTATACAAAGTTTTTTGAATTTCAAAGTTTGTGTTCCGAAATCAAAAATTAATCTGGAAACAAACAAAGCCGTAAATACCGAGGAAACAACACCAATAGACAAACTGTAAGCAAAACCTTTTATCGAGCCTGTTCCAAGGATGGATAAGAAGAATGCTGCAATAAAGGTTGTAATGTTTGAGTCCATAATTGCAGAGAAAGCATGCTCAAAACCGGAAGTAATAGCAGCATCTCTAGTTTTACCCAATCTAAGTTCTTCTTTTATTCTTTCAAAAATAACAACATTAGCATCAACAGCCATACCTATTGTTAAAATCATACCTGCAATACTTGGTAATGTCAAAGTGAGATTGAACGCTGACAAAACACTGAAGATTATATATAAGTTTAAAACCTGTGCGATACAAGCGTTAATACCTGCCTCTTTATAGAACAAGAGCATGAAAATAAGAACAGCTAACAAGCCCCATTTCAAAGCATTCAAACCTTGCTTAATTGTTTCTTCTCCAAGACTTGCACCAACAACTTGCTGTGTTTCAAGACTTAGTGGAACATTTAACCAAGCTGTTCTCAAAACAGTTTTAAGGTTGTTTGCTTCAACTGCAGAAAAACCGCTAATTGAACCTGCACCACCTGTAATAGGCTCTTTAATACCTGGAGCAGACTTAATTTTGTGATCAGAAACAATAGCAAGTTTTTTACCTACATTTTTTGTGGTTAAGTCTGCAAAGATTTTACCACCTTCCATATCCAAGTTAAATACAACAAGAGGTGTATTTAAAGTTGAATCAGCTGTAGTATTAGCGCTGGTTAAGTGCTTACCTTCAAGACCTGCTTTTTTCTTTACAACCAAGAAAGGAGTTCTATCATCTCTTTCATCAATACCGTAAGCATCTTTATGATATACACCCAAAACCATGCAGTCTTCAGGGATAATGCTTGGATCTAAAAGTTTATAGTCAGCATCAAAAGTTTTACCGGGATTATTTCTATAATACTCTATAAACTTTTGAGTTGCTTCATCATCTACTATATGGAAAGCTAACATACCACGACCCATGATAATGGAATTAACCTTATCAGCGTCAGCAGCACCCGGCATTTCAATGTAAATCCTATCTTCACCCTGACGGCGAATAACAGGTTCTGAAAGACCGAATTTGTCAATTCTGTTTCTTAAAGTTTCCATTGCCAAATCCATAGCAGCTTTTTTTGATTCAGCAAAAGATGAATTACTTTCACCCTCAGCAGAAACAACTGCATCTAAATCAGCCTTAATAATAACCAACATACCACCTGAAAGGTCAAGACCAAGTTTTACTGCGTTTACCTGATTCTTCTTTACCGCTAAAATAGAATCTCTATAAGATGATTCCAAAATTGAAACAGCAAGAGGAATAAACCTATCTTTTGAAGCTACCCTAAAACTTGAAACAACATCTTCAGCTGTCCATGTTGACGGAATAGGCATGCCCATATCTTCACGATTTATCTCTGCTTCTTCGATAAGTGGTAAATACTTATCTGAAAGAGCATCCTTAGAGCCTGATTTAGCTAAATCAATCAGTGCGTCTACATCAACTCTCGCCATGTTCTGCGAATAATCTTTAATTTTTTCTCTTGATGCCAAAGCTAATGCCTTGTCTGCTTTATCTGTCCAGAAATACCATCTTAGGGTAGGCAACAGAAAGACAAAACATAATGCAATAACAATAAGAATAATTATAAGCCTAACTCTTTTGCTCATTATATATCTCCCTTTTTTAATTATTTTCTATCTTCTTAGGAAGTTCTTTACTGTCCATCAGAATCTTTATTTTTTTTGCCGAAAAGACTCTTTTTTTCTTTCTTTTCGCCTTCTGATTTTGCATTATCCTTTTTTCCTGAAAAGTCAGGAGCAGGTTTATTGTTTTTCTCAGTAAGAACAACACCAACTGCTGTACGGTTTATTTCCATCTTGCAATTATCATCAATTTTTATTATAAGAGTTTTTTCCTTTGTAGAACTAACTACACCATGGATTCCACCTATAGTAATAATTTTATCGCCTTTTTTCAAAAGAGCAATCATTTGCTCAGTTTTCTTTTGTTCTTTTTTTTGTGGTCTAATAAGTAAAAAATAAAAAATCACAAAAATCAAAAGCATAGGAATCATAATTCCGAAAGAACCAAATCCTGATGCTGCCTGTAATAATGGTATAAAATTCATAAAGCCATCCTTAAATTTTTAATATAAAGTTTACTAGTAAAGAGCATGATATCATATTTTAAGCAATTCAGTCAATAAGCATCTTAAACAAATTCTTGAAGCAATCAAGCTTCTTATCATCAACCTCTTCCTCAATTTCTTTTTCAAATTCCAAGAAGTTTTCAACAATTACATCAGGAGATTCAATGTTTTTCTTTAACATCTCTGATGATTGCACATTCTCCGCTCGTAGTTGCTTTTCAACGGCTTTTTGCTTTAAATTTAACAAATATGGAAATTTCTTTTGTAAAAGATTCATAGGATTTGATACTAAACTGTTATCTATCAAAGTAATTTCTAAGAAATCATCCTTATATTCATCATATTTTTTGCTATCTAAAAAATCATAAAACAAACCTTCAAGCTTATTCATTTTACGCAAAGGCTTTATAGGAATTTTTTCTATTTTTACGGGAAATCCCTCGGTCTTACAGTCAATATCAACCGACAAAACCACTTTCTCAGCCTTACATTCATCAAACGCATAACTTAAAGGAGCTCCCGAGTAATACATTCTGTCTGTTACCTTTTGGAACTTATGTAAATGACCGAGGGCTGTATATGTAAAAAAGCTAAAAAGATTCGGAGAAACATACTCTGCAGTTCCTAAAAAAACTCTTTCAGATGAAGAGGCTTGTCCATTCAGTGTAAAAAGATGAGCCATTAATACAGAAGGCATATTTGGATCTATCGCATCTTTCAATAAACTTGAAGCAAGCTTTGCCATTTCAGCCTGGGAATTCAAGTTTTTTTCTAGATTTAAGTGAGAAAATGAGCCTAAATGTAAAAAAGGCAGTGAAAAAAATTGTACTTTTTCTTCATTTTGTGATATAATAACAGGAGTGCATAGACTTTTTGTATCGGATGAAATATAAATATTATTGCGTTTTAAAAGGTTTGAAGCAAAGGAAAGTCGTTCTGCTGAATCGTGATTTCCCGGAATTATAAATATTGCGGTTTTTGGACAGTCTGTAGAGACAGCAGATAAGAATTCATCAAAAAGTGATACTGCTGAGGACGGAGGAATTGACCTGTCGTAAATATCTCCGGCAAGAATCAAAGCGGCGTAATCGTCTTTTAACAGGATTTGATGAATATCCTCCAACATCTTTTTTTGGCAATCTAATTGAGATGTTTCATATAAAATTTTACCGAGATGCAAATCGGCTGTATGCAATATTTTCATACATACAGTGTATGAATATTTTTAGTTTATGTAAAGGGTTTAGACATGAAAAAGTACATAAAAATTATCTTTGTTTTTTGTGGAATTCTTTTAGCAATAGGAATTGCAGTAGCAGGCTTCGTTGTAGCCTCAAAACCATCATCCGGTTTTCAGCTAAAAATTGAATACTTAATTGAATATCAATTTACTGTTTCAGAATTAAAAACTGACCTCTACAGAGCCTCTTTAAATGATGCATCTTTTTCTACAGAAGATTTTAGAAAAGAAATATCCAAAAATGAAGAATTTTTCTCAAACCTAAAAAAACTAAGTCTTTCAACTGATAATAAGTTTATAAACAATCCCGCTTTTACTCAATATGAAAATGCAAATAGAGCTTTGTTCGAAATATTATATTCTTGGCTTGACGAATTTGAAAACTCACAAGACAAGTCAGCAAGCTCTTTTGCACCTGTTAACGACGAATTTCAAAGTGTTCAAAACAAATTTGAATATTTAAAGAAAACTTACAAAGAATCATTTTTGAAAGAAGAAAAAAAAGCAAAAGCCTTATCCATTGCGTTAATTATTTTAGCTTGGACCATAGGAGTTTTCCTAACTTGGTTGTTGTCTTTCTTGATCTATTCTATCAAAATTGAAAAAGCAAGAGCTAAAAAATCTAAAATTAAAATTTTTGCAGCTCCAAAGACAAAACAACAAAATGAATGTAACACATCACAAGTTAAAACAGCAGAACTTAATACAATAGAAAATAATCAAACAAAGATTTATACTCATCAAGATACAGAACAGCAAATAAACACTCTGAACTCCCAAAAATCAAGTTATCAAAAAGAAACAGAAGAAAAAGAATCATCTCTTAGCCCTACAAGTTCTCATAGACCTGCAAGCTTTGCCACTCATACAAGTAAAGCAGAAATTATGAAATTTGATAATTCAGAAAAAAATTCACAAAGTCTAAGTCTTGATAATGAATTAAAAAAACATAATGAAGAATTAAAAGCAAATTATAGCGAACTTAAAAATTCTTATAATGAATTGCAAGAAAAATATTCAAACTTAGAAAGTGTTCATGCTAAATTAGAAGAAGAAGCAAAAAGTTTTGGAGATAAAAAAGTTGAAACAGTAGAAAAGGTTAAAACTCTTTTAGTAGAAGTTCAAAGCACAACAGCAGAAGCACAAGATGATGCCCAAATTGCAGAAGAGCTGGTTTCTACATTTAAAGACGGACATGAACTTTTCAAAACAACTTACGAAAAAATTATTTACATAAACCAAAGCATATCAGGTATTCAAGAAATGGCTGAAATTATTGCAGGAATTGCCGACCAAACAAAAATGCTCAGCATGAACGCCGCAATTGAAGCAGCCCATGCCGGCGAAGCAGGTAAGGGCTTTGCCGTTGTCGCAGAAGAACTAGCAAGATTAGCCGCCGCCGCTCTTGAAAACTCCCAAGATATAGCAAAAACCGTTGTAGAAGTTGTAAAAAACATCTCTTTCATGGCAAAAAACGGCGACGCCCTAGACAAGGCCTTTACCGCCCTAAACCTAAAAACCAACGCCATGTACAACACCGTAGAAAACTTCTCCAACAAGATGGTAGAATCCTTTAGAAAAACCGACGAAGTCCTCCAAGAGTTGTAAGGCTTATTCTCCCCTAAGAACTAACGCCGGCTCAACATCGATTGTTTTTCTTACGGGCAACAAACATGCTAAAACTGTTATGACAATCGAGGCGATAATCGTTAGCGGAACTAACGGGACAGGGAATGAAACGGCTCTTGCGAAAACGCTTACGCTTACCTTGTTGGCAAATATAAAGCCTAAGAAAACGCCGAGTATTCCACCCATTAATCCTAACATAAAGGCCTCGCCTAAGAAGTCTTTTACTACGCTTTTGTTTGGTGCGCCTAGGGCTTTCTTCAAACCTATTTCTTTTTTTCGCTCAGTAACAACCGCCATCATTGTAGTTGTAACACAAATCATAGTTAAAAACAAAACAATGATTGTAACAATCCAAACTAGGGCTTGCAACTTTCCTAAAACCACATCTTGCGACTCGGTAACTCGTTTTACGGTTCGTGGAATAATTCCCTCGCAAGAGGCGGAAACACTGTCTGCAACGGACTTAAGATATTCACTGTCGCCATCAATGCTACATTCTACAACATCGAAAGAATCGTTAAAGCCGATAACCCTTTTTATTTCGTCCAAACTCATAAAGATGAATTCTTCTTCTACACCACCGGTCGTAACAATTCCCGAAACTATAAATTCAGTTATTGTTATGTCGCCGTTTTCTTTTGGCGTATTTACAACAAACTTATCGCCGATGGACAAGTCGATTGCTCGGCTTATTTCATTTCCAATCAAAACTTCCTTTGGAGCGTTTGGCCATTCGCCATGCACAAGCCAATACGGACTGTTATTTTTTGCACTTTCCAAATCGGTAGCTGCAAGCATATAGAGTTGTTCGTTTACTTTGCCCATTTTGTAAATATATGGAGCAAAGCCGATTGTTTTTTCAGGCTCAATTTTTGAGCGTATTATCTCTATCTGTTCTTTTGTAATTCTGATGTCGCTATCGGAAGAAATAAAAATCATGTTTGCGCCGTAAGAGCGAAAAACCGTTCCCATTTGGCGTGGAATATCATAGTATATGGTTAAAAGCCCTGATAAAACAGTCGAGCCGATTGCTATCGCCAAAAGTGCGACCAACATTCTGGAGCGCCGTCGTAATAAAGAACTGAAAACCATCTTAAAATACATTTTCTTTTTAGTCATATTTTACCTCTGATTTATTTACCGTGCAAAACTTCAGTCGGGTTAAGCTTTAACAAATAACGCACAGACGGAAGACTTCCAAGCAATGTTATCAACAGAATAA
>PDWJ01009362.1_pt1 | contig 12143 bp, 10 predicted proteins | sample 1430881 | NCBI WGS metagenome assembly PDWJ01 (sample SAMN01162460, study PRJNA174530) | Oral metagenome, whole genome shotgun sequencing project. | biome: Marine environment; feature: Marine mammal; material: Swab sample of the gingival sulcus; isolation source: swab sample of gingival sulcus... | reverse complement strand
ATTGCTGACAATTTCATCAATACTCAAGCGAACATCAACAGTTATGACATTGTTGCCGGTTGGCTCGATTAATGTTTGAAACTGATTTTCCAGCATTGCTTTGCCCGTAAAAAAATGATTCTTTCGTGATTGATGGCGCTGCCAAATGGTTTCAAAGTCACCTTTTAAAAAGACGAACAGGACATTTTTAACATTATGAGTGAGTATTTCTCGGTATTTGGGCGTAAGGGCTGAACAGGCGAGCGCGGTACCGGTCTGTGCGGTAATCAAATGTTGATTCAGTGTTTCCAGCCAGCCTTGTCTGTCGGCATCGGTTAAGGGAATGCCTTGTTGCATTTTTTCGATATTTGCCTGTGGATGATAGTCATCACCATCGATGTATTGATAGCCCAGTCGCCTGGCCAGGGTGTGGGCGACTGTACTTTTACCGCAACCGGAGACCCCCATAACAACCAGTTGAAAAGATTCTTTGCGTGTTGTTGCTATGGTATTCACTTATTGCCACCACAATGCCAGTTGCGGGAAGGTGATGATGAGTCCTAAGGCAGTTACTTGCAGGACGATGAACGGCAAGAGGGATCGAAAAATAAGTCCAAGCGAGATATCCGGTGGTGCGACAGATTTTAGATAAAACGCTGCCGGTCCAAATGGTGGCGACAGGAAAGAAACTTGCATATTGAGACAAAAGACCACGCCAAACCAGATCGGATCATACCCCAAACTGGTGATAATTGGGACGAAAATTGGCATTGTTAACAGTGCTACACCTACCCAGTCTAAAAACATACCTAAAACCAGCAGGATCACCATCATAATCAAGAGGGTAAACAGAGGGTCACCATTACTCAATGTTAAAATTGTTTGTTCGACAAACTTAATGCCGCCCATCAGGTTATAGACACCGACCAGGGCTGTTGCCCCAATACCAATCCAGATAATCATGCCGCAGGTGCGCATGGTGGCAAGGGCACTTTCTTTTAGCATGTTCCAGTTGAGTTCGCCGCGGACAAAGGCACTAAACATAATGCCGACAACACCCAGGGCAGAGGCTTCGGTTACCGAGGCAATGCCGCCATAGATACTGCCCAGAATGACAACGATAGAGAGAATAGGGAAAAATAACGCTTTAAAGTAATTGACGGATTTTTCTTCCCCGGCTTGTAATTCTTGTGCTGATGGCAGCGGGGCAAGTTGAGGTCTAAAGTAAGAAAGCACAAGTACATAAACAACGTAGAATGACGCCAATATGAGTGCGGGAATAAATGCCCCTTTAAAAAGGTCACCAATGGAAACACTCGCCGTCAATCCGTAAATAATCAGTACGATACTTGGCGGCAACATGGTACCTAAGGCACCGCCCGCGCAACATGTACCAATTGCCAGTTTTCTATCATATCCTAAACGCAACATCTGCGGCAGGGCCAGCATACCTAGCAGAACAGTTTCACCGCCGACAACACCGGACATAGAGGCTAAAATGACGGCGACAACCAGGGTTTGCACCGCCAGTCCACCCCGCAGGCGTTTGGCAAAAAGCCGCATGGCATCAAAAAGGTCATGGGCGATGCCTGACCTGTCGAGCATCGCCGCCATAAGCACAAACATCGGCACAGCCAAAAAGACGAAACTTGTGACAAAACTGTACATTCGACTGGCAATCAATGGCATGGCATCGACACCAAACCAACCAACTAAGAAAAATAAGGCGACAAAACCTGTAACAAATGCCAGTTGCATGCCGGTCATCAACAGAATTATCATCATAACCAGCATTAACAGGCTGCCGTAGGCAAGCCCTAATGACGATAGTTCAAACATTTTCGCCCCCCTGCTTTGTTTTCAGCAGTTGGCTGATTTCGGCAATTAATTTTAATGAAAATTGAATGCACAAAATAATCATGGTCAGACAAATAATCCCCTTTAAATAGGCAGGGAAATGGGTATCCCACGCGGTTCCTGAACTTTCTAATGATAATTCACCGGTAGGCCTGAACCAGGCTTCCTTTGCCATCCGGTATGAGGCCAAAGCCATCAAAACAGAAAAGATTAGCCCCATGATATGATGAAAGATGTTAAGGTAACGTCTGCTGTTGGGCGTAACATTGTCATAAATCAGTACCACGCGAACGTGTTTATCAGTTGCAAGGGCATAGGCCCCGCCAATGACAAATAAACTGCCACCTAAAAACATCGCCAACTCGTGCACCCAGAAAGTTGGGGAATTTAACAGATAGCGAACAAAAACCTCATAGGCGGTAATCGCCACAATAATGAGAAAAATAAGGCTCAACTTATTACCTAACCAATCTATAGCATGATCGAGTGGCGTTTGAATGGGTGGTTGTTTTTTTTCCATAATTGGTGGGTCAGTGTAATACAAGGATTGAGGCGCGCGGTAAGCGCGCCTCTTCTACAAGGTGAACAGGGTTGTTGCTTAACGAAATCAAGCAAATCTATATAGTAGGCTTTGATCGCTTATAGTAACCCTTTTTCAGAAAGATATTTGGTGACAGATTGATAAACTTTCTGTGCGTTATCGGAAGCTTCAGCGGCTTTCTTCCATTCTTTCTGGGCAATAGCTCTGAATTTCTTGCGTTCTTCTGCTGACCAGTCGTGGATAGTGATTTTGGGATTTTTCTTGGCCTCTTCAACTGCCTTAATGTCTGCTTCTTTCAGTTTCGTCGTAATAGTAACGGCAAAATCTTTTACCGATTGCACGAGTAATTGCTGCAAATCTTCGGGCAGAGCATCCCATTTCTTCTGGCTGATGGACATATCAATCAAGGGCAGAGAATGAAAACCCGGTTGTACGGGATGGGGCGCAATGTCGTTCAGACCGTTTTTCTGGTTGGTTGAAAATACCGTATAGTCCGCTGCATCAATGACACCCTTGTTAAGCCCTGTAAAGACTTCTGAGCCAGGCAGGTTAACGGGTGATGCTCCAGCTGCTGCAAATACTTTTTGCACCAAACCCTCAGGCGCGCGCAATTTTAAGCCTTTTAAATCGTCAACGCCATCGAGTGGCACTTTGGAAACAAAGGATTCCACACCTGTCGTTGATGCGCCGACAAATTTAACTCCGTAAGGTTTGTAGAGCTCCTCGAGTAATTCGGCACCACCACCGTTATTCATATAGTCAAGTAACTGAGAGGTGTCTGACCAGGCACCGACCATATTACCAATGAGTCCAAAGGCAGGGTCTTTTCCTGAAAAATAACCTGTCGCGGTTAAGTGTCCGTCAATAATACCCAGTTTGATGGAATCCAGTGTTTCTGTATGCTTAACAACACTGCCAACTGGTAGCAAATCAATTTCAAGACGACCTTTTGAGTCGTTTTTCAGCTTATCTGCCCATTCTTTTTGGATCAAGAAGTTTTGGTCACCAGCCGGATCAGAAGATTGAATTTTAAGCGTATACTCAGCTGCATGAGCACAACTTAGCGACAGTGCCAGAGCACTGCCAGCAGCAAGTGTAGCGATGATTTTTTTCATAGTAAACTCCAAATAGAATAATTGATAATGAACGAGTGTACACAACGTACTCCTTCATACTACTAGAAATTACAATGAGTGTCTCCTAAAATAGCTCACTTCTTTTATTTTCATAGACTGTGAGCTACATTTGTTTGTAATGGCTATACTCAAGTTTCCTGAAAAATAAGAAGCTCAAGGTTGCTTGTGTGAACATTGAAGGCGGGTGGTACTCGTCGTGTTCTTGCTTAGAAAAAACTCTGTCGGTGGGTTGAATGTACGCCGCTATTCCCGGCGAATTCGGGGTATCATGTTTTTTGCTGTACGTATCTGCTGCGTAAACATCTGATAAAGATTGAAAGGTTTGTTTACCGATTGGCTTGATTAGTGTTTGGAAGCGGTTTACTGTATATATCATTGTTGGGAAAGGAAATTTGAGTTTGTAAGCAGGTTATTTGTCGTAAATGCCTCTCAACACCACCTGTACGCCTGCTGGTCTTTATCCCAGACGGTGGTGATGCGTTGCTGCAATACTATTTCAGAAATGCACAACGGGTTTCTATTTTTAATAATTACAGAGTATTGGTATAAAAAATATGTCAGAGAAAGGTGGCGAGAAAATGAAAGCGGATATCGGTGTTATCGGGCTTGCTGTTATGGGACAAAACCTCATTCTTAATATGAATGATCACGGTTTTAACGTGGTTGCCTATAACCGTACTACTACAAAAATCGATGACTTTTTAGATAATGAAGCCAAGGATACCAATATTATTGGCGCCTATTCATTACAGGATTTAGTTGGTAAATTAGAAAAACCACGCCGTATTATGCTTATGGTGCGTGCAGGAGAAGTGGTTGATACATTTATAGACGATTTACTTCCTCATCTGGATACAGGAGATATTATTATCGATGGTGGTAACTCAAACTATTCCGATACGAATCGCCGTGTCGCTGCATTGCGCGAAAAAGGTATTTGCTATATTGGCACGGGTGTTTCCGGAGGTGAGGAAGGAGCAAGGTTTGGACCCTCTATTATGCCAGGTGGCAATAAAGCGGCTTGGCCAGCCGTAAAGCCGATTTTTCAGGCTATTGCCGCCAAAACAGACAGTGGTGAAGCTTGTTGTGATTGGGTTGGTGATGCCGGTGCCGGACATTTTGTCAAAATGGTGCACAATGGCATTGAATACGGCGATATGCAGCTTATATGTGAGGCCTATCAATTCTTGAAAGAGGGTGTGGGATTATCTAATGATGAGCTTGAGGCAGCATTTAACCAGTGGCGTAAAACAGAATTAGATAGTTATCTCATAGATATAACAGCTGATATTCTGGGTTACAAAAACCAGGATGGTGATCGTTTAGTTGATAGCATTTTAGATACCGTCGGGCAAAAAGGCACAGGTAAATGGACCGGCATCAACGCACTGGATTTTGGTATCCCGTTGACACTGATTACGGAATCGGTATTTTCTCGTTGCCTGTCTTCATTTAAAGAGCAGCGCGTTGCGGCAGCAAAGGTATTCAACAAGACAACTGTTCCTGTTGATGGTGATAAGCACGTTTGGATTGAAGCTACGCGTAAAGCATTGCTGGCATCGAAAATAATTTCTTATGCCCAAGGGTTTATGCTAATTCGTCAGGCATCAGTAGTCAGGCAGACTGGCGTAAAGTTGCGGCAACGGCGATTGAGGCAGGTATTCCGATGCCCTGTATGACATCTGCCATTGCTTTCCTGGACGGATATACTTGCGAGCGTTTACCTGCTAATTTATTACAGGCACAGCGTGATTATTTCGGGGCACATACCTATGAACGTATCGACAAACCTCGCGGTGAGTTCTTTCATACCAACTGGACCGGCCGTGGTGGTGATGTTGCATCATCCACCTATGATGTGTGATATGCAGGATCTTTTAGGGTCGTTTTAGTACTTGGATTTTTCAATCAAGGTATACGAAACCTCTTTCTGCATAATATATTGATATAGGGTATCTTTTGTGCTTTTCGGCGTCTTTCCTGATCATCTTCTAAAAAAATGAATATAATCTGGAAAAGACGCCGACTAAAGAGTAGACAACAGATAGTGTACGACAATTTCGCTATTTTTTAGCGAGAGTGAATGGTCCAGAGGTCCTGCCAATCAAGCAGCTTAGCATAATCCTGATCAGTTGTTCCTGAATTTGTTACATGGAGCTGATCCACATAATTGGCAACCCCAGAGCCCTCTTTTTCAGGCATTTTTGTGTTAATATTGGTTGCCATTTTGCCATCAATAAGTTGAGGCTCCATTCCTTCTCCACTCATCATATAATGAACAAAGAGTTTGGCTGCATTCGGACTTTTGGTTCCTGCTGCAATAACCGCAACACGGGGGGTAAGTTGACCTGCCCAGGGTTTCATACCGCCGCAGATGCCCATTTCATAATGGTATTTTGCTCTGAAAATGGCTGTGCTGAGAAAACCAAAATGAGGATCGGCCAGACCTTTTGTACCAACAACAGGTCCAACATCACTGTCACTGCGGGTAACATTTGGTTTATTGGCAGCAAATCTTTTTACCCACTCCTCGGTTGCACTCTTTACGTCTTTCCCCAGAGGTTTACCAAAATAGGCCTTATAGGCATCACGCATTTCCTGATCATAATGGGTAGCAATCTGATTAAACCAGAACATGGTCTCATTCCTAAGGAGAGGATCAGGAATACTTACCTTTCCTTTCCACTTGGGGTCTGTTAACTCCCACATATTTTGTACAGGGCACTTATCACCATACTTCTCTTTATTATAGGCCCACACCCATGGGTTAAGGCTGGTAATAGCGGGATTTTGATATTCTGTAGGGGTGGTCTTTACCAAATCGGGGGGCATCCAGCTTATACCAATACCCTCAGGAAGAATCTTGGAGGTGACACTGGGCAAATTACTCATATTAAAAACATCATGAGTTACATTTTTAGCAGCAGCTTCACGCTGCAAAACCTGCTCCTGATTCTGACCGCTCAGTTTCACTCCGGTAGCCTTAATACCATATTTGGCGGTGAAGTTGGCTGCCATTTTTTTGATTTTTCCGGTAGCATCAACAACAGTGATGGGGCCTTCTTTCTTGGCCGCCGCAATTAACGCTTCAAGCGAATAATCCTTATCTGGGATACCAAGTTCCTGTGCCTGAACCTGGCCACCAAGAATTGTTCCTGCAACCAGGCTAAAAGCCAATAGACCTGCCTTTACAAGACTTTTTCTGTTTGACTGTTCCTGTTTATTCATTGTTTTCCTCCTTGTATTTTTCGTTGTAAACTTCAATCAATATCGATCCGGTAAGAATTCGCATCGAAGAGATGAAGGTGCTTATGTGTAACAGTAAAAGAGATCGTATCACCTGCGGTAAAAGGCTCAACACTCCCACTCAAACCAAGAATTTTTTCATTGCCGACCTCAAGTTCCACAATCCAGCTACCACCAGTTGGAACAATATCAATAATTTTTGCTTTGCAGCAAGGAAGCTCATTCTCTCTTTTTTCTGCGTCGGCTGGCTGAAGAATCAATGTCTCCGGCCGCAGACCAACCGAGGTAATAGTCGTAGCGTCGATTGCAAGAGATGAAAGATAAGAAGAGACCCACTTCTCAAGAGCACTACTTGCTTCTTTTTTTGAGATATCAATTATATTGATCGGCAGAGTACCGACAAACTCGGCGACAAATCTATTTGCCGGATGTTCATAGATATCCTCCGGCTTAGCGAATTGTTGCAGACGGCCCTCGTTCATAACAGCTATGGTTGTTGCCAGCGTCATTGCTTCCCACTGATCATGGGTAACAAAAATAAAAGTTGAACCAAGTTCCTGATGGATACGTTTCAATTCGGTACGCATACTGAGTCTGAGCTTTGCATCAAGGTTGGATAAGGGCTCATCAAGTAAAATGATCTTTGGCCGGGTAACCATCATTCGGGCGAGAGCAACACGCTGCTGCTGACCGCCGGAAAGCTCAGAAGGATAACGATTACGAAACTCTTCAAGACCAAGTTTCTGTAAAACATCATTGATTCGCCTTGCCCGTTCTTTGCCAGCTATTTTCTTGACTTTAAGACCAAATTCTATATTTTGTTCAATAGTCATATGCGGCCATAGCGCATAATTCTGAAAAACCAGCCCTAAGTTCCGATGTTCAGGCTGTACAAAAATCCCTTTCTCGACGGAATCTACCGGAGAGCCATCAATAAACATTTCTCCTGAACTCAGATTTTCAAGCCCGGCAATCATCCGTAATGTAGTGGATTTGCCGCAACCGGATGGTCCTAAAAGACAAAGAAATTCTCCTTCCGGGATTTCAAGGTTGAGATCAGCAACGGCGTCAGGTGATCCGCCACCATAGTTCTTACCAACATTTTTGATACGTATACTTGCCACTCTTTATCCTCCAATTCCATCAGAAAGGTTGCTTTTTCCCAATTTTTGCACAACCCATGTACCGACAAATGCAATCACACATATCATTACCGATACCGCATTGGCCGCTTGAGTATAACCATAATCCACCAGACGAACAGCATAGGTTGTCAATAGATCTGTTCCGGGGACAGCAAGCAGTATAACAAGGCTAAGTCCTTTTATCCCCGAAATAAATGGCAGAAGGATTCCGGAAACGAGCGAACCTTTATGTATTGGCAAAACAATGGACAACATTCTTCGCCACCAACTGGCGCCAACAATTTTTGCTGCCTCTTCCGGCTCCTGTCCCATCTGCATCATTGCCGCAATTCCAGCACGGGAGGCAAAAGGCATTTGGCTGGCAAAAAGGGCAATAATCAAAATCCATGTTGTACCGTAGAGAGAAGGGATCGGGCCGCGAGGTTCAGCAAACATGGAAAGGTATGCTGCGGCAAAGGCAATTCCCGGTACCAGATATGGCAGGAACGTTACCTGCTTCAAAAATGCACCAACAATCTTGATTGGCGATCGCACAATCATATAGCCAACAAACAGTCCAAAGAAACCGGCGGCAATTGAAGCGGAACCGACCATCCAGACAGTGTTCCATGCTGCAACCCAAAAATCACCGGTAATTAAAATCCCTTGACGTAAGGCTGTGGTATCCAGGTCATGACCAATCCAGAAATCAAGGGTAAAGTTGTTAAAACTGACAATCCCCGGAATACGCATAACTGTGGTTAAAAAAAGTGTTACCAGGGGGATAACTGCACTTATCACAATTATAAGGGTGGTAAATATTACTGCAGGCCATTGCCATTTTCCCAAACGGGATACTCTGTGCATGGATCCTTTTGCGCCAATGGTTACATACCGCTGTGCAGCTTTTAGTAGCTTCATATCGATAAGGACTGAGGCTGCACCAAGAAGGATAATTGCCCCAGCCAGAACAGCGGACATTCCTGTTTGTCCGGTTGAGATTGTTCGCAATAGAGAAGTGGAGAGAAGGTCAATTTTCACCGGAACACCAAGAATGTATGTAACACCAACATCGCCAAGACACCGGGCAAAAACCAGGGTAGAGGCGGAAATAATAGATGGTCGTAACAGGGGGAAAATGATCTTTAACGCAACAATTCGGGAACCTGCTCCCAGAGTACGGGCAGAATCTTCAAGCTGAGAGTCAAATTGCCGTAATGCATTACCAACAAGAAGAATAACGAAAGGTACATAGTGCAGGGCGAGAATAATGGTGATTGGTACGAGACCATATGACAGCCAGTCCGGGGGCTGAAAACCCAGTGTTTCCAGCCAGCCATTAAGCCCTCCTGTGGTTCGATTTCTAAAAATAGCAAACCAAGCAAGGGCAAATGTCCAGGAAGGAACCATATACGGTACCATTAAAACTGTGGAAAACCAGCGTTTTCCATATAAATCTGTACGGCTGACCAGCCAGCCAAGGATAGTTCCCAGTGCCAAGGTGATGCCTATTACACAAAAGGCAACGGTAACGGTGTTTACCAAAGGTGTCCAGAATATATATTCCGATATTCGGGAAGATAATGCCCTTTTTAGATAGTAAAGGGTGAATACTCCTTCTTCTCCTCCGGCTCTTGCCTTATCAGCAAAGTCAATAACTACAGAGTCATAGAGCATCAACAATACAGGGGAGAGAATGAGATAGGCAAAGAAGCCTGACAGAAGTATACCGAAAACAATTGTAGGATCACTCAACCAGGTTTTCGTTCGGTACCATAGCCGATTCAATGAATAGCAGGAGGGGACAGAACCACCAGTTTCTTTATTTTTCAACATATTGCATAAACCTGAATGCTAAAATCTTCCTTCCAATTCGAGAAGTAAATATCCGCTCCACGCTACAAAACAGAAAATACCTTGTCAATAAGTATCCTCTCTCCAAAATGTTTCGAAAGTAAAAATCTCGACAGGAATTGCCTTTGTAAAGGGTAAAAGACGGTATTTGCTGTCTTGACAATTATATATTTTTATCGTAATGGAAATCATCCGGTGCCGTAAAAGGCCTTAGAGGAAATCCTGTTTAATTCAGGAGCGGTCCCGCCGCTGTAATCGGGGACGAAATCTGCAAAAGATACCACTGTTCGATATGTTAGAGGAATGGGAAGGGGCGGAGAGTAGATAGATCCGAGAGCCAGAAGACCTGCCGGATACATACGCTTGAACTGTGCGGTAAACACAGGACAGCGATTATATACTCAAATTTCAGGGTTAAGAAAACTGGGTGCAGCCCTTTTGACGCGATTGCAGGTCAAAAGGGCTTTTTTTATTTATATTTTCAAAAAGGAGAATTCTCTTATGAAATCTGTATGTATCTCTTTGTTTACTGCATTGGTGTTGTTCTCAATGACCACTTTTTGTGCCGCCCATTTTCAGATGATTTATACCCCTGAATCTGCTTTGAAAAAAAGTGGTGAAATCCCTTTGAAAGTTGTTTTTTCCCATCCCTTTGAAGGCAAACCCACTATGAAAATGGAACAGCCTGAGCAGTTTTTTTCTGTTCACAAAGAGAAGAAAAAAGATCTGCTTAGTACGCTTAAATCAATCCAGTGGCAGGGTCTGGAGAACGCTGAAGCCGCTTTTTCAACCAGGTATCGTATTCGCGGTTTGGGCGACTGGATTTTTGTGCTTGTTCCGGCTCCGTATCTTGAGACCACCGAAGGTGTATATATTCAGCAGATGACCAAGATGGTCGTCAATGCTGGCGGGCAGCCGACAGACTGGGATACTGAACTGGGCTTGCCAGCCGAAATTGTACCCCTTGACAAACCCTATGCGATCTGGGAAGGTGGTGTTTTTCGGGGTATTGTCAAAAGTGAAGGGAAACCCGTGCCCTTTGCTGAATTGGAGGTGGAATTTCTTAACCATGCGGCTGATATTGTAAATAACAGCTTTGCTAAGAAGGAAATTTTGACCGCACCGCAGGATTCCTTTGTTACCATGGGGGTGAAGGCAGATAGCCAAGGTGAATTTGTGGTGGCCTTGCCGAAAGCGGGATGGTGGGGCATCTGTGCTCTTGGAGTGGGTCCTGAAAAAGAGCTTAACGGAAAAGAATTGTCTCAGGATGCGGTTATCTGGGTACAGGCAAAACCTCTGCCGTAATATTTTTTTGTGACCGCTCTCTGGAGCATGCTTATGTCTCTCCCAGGAGTACGTAGCCAGGTTTCGTTTATCAGGATAAAAGAAAAAAGATATTGAGGTTATCATGCATATTTCCGAGGGTGTTCTCTCTGCCCCTGTTTTGCTGACGGGAGGGGCTTTAACTGCTGCTGGTACGGCAGTTGGCCTGAAAAAAATTGACTATGATCGTGTCGCCCAAGTGGGGTTGCTTTCCGCGACCTTTTTTGTGGCCTCGTTGATTCATGTTCCTATTGGTCCCTCGAGCGTACACCTGCTGATGAATGGCATTGTCGGGCTTTTACTGGGCTGGGCAGCCTTTCCAGCGGTTTTGGTCGGTCTGCTGCTGCAAGCCGTTTTCTTTCAGTTTGGGGGGATTACCGTTTTAGGGGTCAACACCCTCAATGTGGCAGGGCCGGCGGTGATCTGTTCGTTTGTTTTCAGCCCGCTGATTGCACGAGACAACAAGGTGGCCATTCCTGCGGCCTTTTGCTGCGGTTTTTTTGCGGTTGTATTGACGTCTGTGATGGTCGCGCTTTCCCTCTGGCTTACCGAGGAAAGTTTTACCGAAGCGGCATATATGGTGCTGGCAGCTCATGTGCCCGTAATGATTATCGAAGGATTTGTCACCGCCTTCTGTGTGCTGTTTCTTAAACGGGTGCAGCCGGACTCCCTGCTCGCCTTTACCGGAAATTTTAACGTCATTGCTTGTAAAGACGTAATGGATATGGAGCAAAAATAATGCGATACTCAAAAATACTGCTTTCCCTGTCTATCACAGGTTTTTTAATTTTGGCCGGTCTGGTAACTGCCGCTCTTGCCCATAAAATCCTTGTTTCCGCCTGGACAGAAGGGCCCACTATCATGGTTGAAGGTGCTTTTGGTGACGGATCAATCGCCAAAAACAATTCAGTCACAGTGTATGACACAGAAGGTAAGGTCTTAGTTGAAGGCAAGACGGATGAAGAAGGCTTTTTCTCCTGCCCTGTACCGGTAAAGGCCGATTTAAAGATCGTGCTTAATGCCGGTATGGGACATGTTGCTGAGACAGTTATTCCAGCCGATGATATAACCTCAGTAGGTGGT
>PDWJ01004552.1_pt1 | contig 12143 bp, 13 predicted proteins | sample 1430881 | NCBI WGS metagenome assembly PDWJ01 (sample SAMN01162460, study PRJNA174530) | Oral metagenome, whole genome shotgun sequencing project. | biome: Marine environment; feature: Marine mammal; material: Swab sample of the gingival sulcus; isolation source: swab sample of gingival sulcus... | reverse complement strand
CCCTGCCGCACTTGCTGACATCCCGTCCCCGAGCGCAGCCACAAACCGCGCCCGCAGATCGTGTGAATACGGTCGCCCCATCTCGCCATCCTCCTGCCTAGACTACGACAAAGGGAATCAGAAAGCGCCGCACTTGGGACCCCCCCGAGTCAGCCTGATCGGGAACAACTCTAACCTGCGCGGTTTGCAAACCGACGCGTGAAGGGACCGGTCAGGGCCGTGTCAGACCTCAGGATTTAAAATCATGTCAGAAGTGGCGCAATGACCCCGAGGGCAGGTCCGGTGTCGAAACGATCAGGTCCGGCGCAGGCGGATCACTACGTCGACGCTTGCAATCTCGGCCCCTTTGGGCGCGTCGGGCAGGTTCGAAATCTGCATCCGTTCGGTTGCGGCATCGGTCAGTTCACCGCTGTCTTCCCAGTAGAAATGCGGGTGTTCCGTAGTGTTGGTATCGAAATAGCTTTTCGATCCGTCCACCGTGATCTCGCTCATCAAGCCAGCATCGCAGAAGGCGCGCAGGGTGTTGTAGACCGTGGCGAGGGATACAGGCTCTTGGGAACCGCGCGATGCCTCGAACAGGCTTTCCGCCGTCACATGGCGATGGTTGCCATCGCCGACCAGAAGTGCGGCAAGCGCAAGCCGTTGGCGCGTCGGACGCAGGCCAGCCGAAGCCAGCCATGCGGTGCTGCGGTCTGTTCCATCGGTGCCGGTGATATTTCTGGTGCCTGTCATTGCGTCAATATATGGTGTTGCTGCCCTTGTTTCAATTGAAAATGAAACGCAAATGCGTGCGCCCCAGGTGCGTCCAGAGGGACCCGCGCCCTTGCAGGCCCCTTTTGCTCAGTGCTAGAGGGGATCAACTTTGAACAGGCAGACAAATGAGGGGGTGCTAGTATGGCCCAATATCCGAGCAGTTTTGATCGCGACGATCTGTTGAAATGCGCACGAGGCGAATTGTTTGGCCCGGGCAACGCACAACTGCCGGAGCCGCCGATGCTGATGATGGACCGGATTCTGGACATCTCGGGCGATGGCGGCGTTCATGGTAAGGGGCACGTGCTGGCCGAGTTCGATATCGCGCCCGACCTGTGGTTTTTTGACTGTCATTTCCCCGGCAACCCGATCATGCCCGGTTGCCTTGGGCTTGATGGGTTGTGGCAGCTGACTGGTTTTAACTTGGGCTGGCGCGGCTGGACCGGGCGCGGCTATGCGCTGGGCGTGGGCGAGGTGAAGCTCAAGGGCATGGTGCGTCCGGACCGCAAGATGCTGACCTACAAGATCGACTTCACCAAGGCCGTGCAAACCCGCCGCCTGACCATGGGCGTCGCCGACGGCATCGTCGAGGCCGATGGCGAGGTGATCTATGAGGTCAAGGACATGAAGGTGGCGCTGAGCGAGAGTTAAGGCGCGCGGGGTGGGCAATTTCGCCTGCTAACCGGCGCGCTGCGCCCAGAAAGAAACGTTTGCATGACCAAGATCGTCTGGTTGTCCGATCTGCATTTTTTGGCTAATGGCGATGTTCTGGGGCATGACCCACGCGCACGTCTGGACGCGGCCATCCGCCATATCAATGCGCATCATGCCGATGCCGATCTGTGTGTGATTTCTGGCGATCTGGTGAACCGGGGCACGGTGGGCGACTATGCCGCGCTTGCCGAACGGCTGAAGACACTCGCGATACCCTACTTTCCGATGGTCGGCAATCACGATAATCGTGACCTGCTGCGCACATTTTTGGCCCTGCCGGACCAGGTCATGCCCGGGTTTGTTCAATATGCCATACCGACCGAAGACGCCGCCCTGATCTGCCTCGACACGCAGAAAACCGGGTCCGGTGCCGGGGCCTTCTGCCAAGAGCGCCTCGATTGGCTGGACGCCGCGTTGACAGACGCAGCAGATCGTCCAGTTGTTTTGTTCATGCACCATCCTCCGGCCTCACTGGGCCTTCCGATGCAGGACTCCGAAAACAATCTGGATGGCGCCCGCCTTCTGGAACTCCTATCAAACCACGACAACCTGCGCTACATGTGCATTGGGCATGTTCACCGGCCTGTCACAGGCACCTATTCCCTTTGCCACGATGCGTTCGCTACTCTATCAGGCACCGCCACCTCGACCGCATTGGGATTGGGACAGCTTTGCGCCCGCTAAAGAAGCCCCCGATCTGGGCATCCCGACGCTCACAGGCACCGGGATCACGCTTCAGTATCACCAATTCTGTACATATGAATTGGGAACAGGTCAGGGCGTTAAAATGTGACTGTCCGCGATCCTCGCAATCTGGTTGCGCGGCCCGATCAGCCTGTCTATCAAAGGTATTGACAGAAAAAGGGGGTCGCACATGCGTCGTGTCGTCATCACCGGTCTGGGCGTAGTTTCCAGCATCGGCAATAATGCCAAGGAGGTTTTGGCCTCTCTGAAAGCCGGGACATCCGGCATCACCGCGAATGAGGCGATGGCGGAGCATGGGTTCCGCAGCCAGATCGCGGGCGACATCAAGCTGAACGTTGCCGATCACGTGGACAAGCGGACCCTGCGTTTCATGGGGCCGGGGGCGGCCTATGCCTATATCGCGATGCAACAGGCGATTACGGATTCGGGGCTGGAGGAAAGCGATATCGTCAATCCGCGCACCGGGCTTGTGGCCGGGTCGGGCGGGCCATCGACCAGCGCCATGCTTGCCGCTCACCAGACCGTTTTGAAAACCGGCGCAACCAAGCGGATTGGCCCGTTTGCCGTGCCAAAGGCCATGTGTTCCACCGTGTCGGCCAACCTCGCCACAGCGTTCCAGATCAAGGGCATCAACTATTCCATCACCTCGGCCTGTTCCACATCGCTGCATTGCATCGGCAACGCGGCGGAACAGATCATGATGGGCAAGCAGGACGTTATGTTTGCCGGTGGCGGCGAAGAACTGGACTGGACACTGTCCTGTCTGTTTGATGCCATGGGGGCGATGTCGTCCAAGTATAACGATACGCCCGAGCGCGCCAGCCGCGCCTTTGATGCGGATCGCGACGGGTTTGTGATTGGTGGCGGCGGCGGGATTGTCGTGCTTGAGGATCTGGACCATGCGCTGGCGCGCGGGGCTAGGATTTACGCGGAAGTTACCGGCTATGGTGCCACCTCGGATGGGGCTGACATGGTGGCCCCGTCGGGCGAAGGCGGCGAGCGTGCAATGCGGCTTGCCCTGTCCACGCTGCCCGAGGGGCGCAAGGTCAGCTATATCAACGCGCATGGGACCTCGACCCCCGTTGGCGATGTGGGGGAAATCAAAGCAGTGCGCCGGGTGTTTGGCGAAGGCACAACCCCGCCGGTATCTTCGACCAAGTCGATGACGGGTCACAGCCAGGGGGCGACGGGCGCACAGGAGGCGATCTATTGCCTGCTCGCGTTGGAGCATGATTTCATCATTCCTTCGATCAATGTCGAAACGCTGGATCCCGCGTTGAAACCGGAAGAAATTGCCACGTCGCGCGTCGATAATGCTGGGCTGGATTCGGTGATGACAAACTCGTTTGGCTTTGGTGGCACCAACGGGTCGATGGTTATGTCAAAGTATCTTGGTTAAGGGGATATCGGCATGAGTGAAGCGTTGAAAGGCAAACGCGGTTTGATCATGGGCGTGGCTAATGAACGGTCCATTGCCTGGGGGATTGCCAAGGCGATGGCCGAGGCCGGAGCCGAACTGGCCTTTACATATCAAGGTGAAGCATTCGGCAAGCGATTGGCCCCCCTAGCCGAAAGCCTGGGTAGCGATTTTATGGTGGACGTGGATGTCACCGATGACGCGTCGCTGGACAACGCGTTTGAAAAGTTGAACGCGCGTTGGGACAGTATGGATTTTCTTGTCCATGCCATCGCCTATTCGGACAAGGCTGAATTGACCGGGAGGTTCATGAATACCAGCAGGGAAAATTTCAAGAACTCGATGGATATCAGCGCCTATTCCTTTGTCGAGGTGGCCCGTCGGGCGCATCCGATGATGGTTGAAAATGGCGGGACTCTGTTGACGCTGACCTATATGGGGTCCAACCGCGTGACTCCAAATTACAACGTGATGGGGGTGGCCAAGGCGGCTCTGGAAGCGTCGGTGCGCTATCTTGCCAACGATCTGGGGCCTGAGGGCATTCGCGTCAACGCCATAAGCCCTGGGCCGATGAAAACCCTTGCCGGTTCTGCCATCGGTGGCGCGCGCAAGACGTTCAAACACACGGATCAGAATGCACCTATGCGGGCGAACGCGACGCTTGAGGCCGTGGGGGGCACGGCGGTTTACCTTGCCTCTGATGCCGGAGCCTGTACCACCGGTGAGATTATCCGGGTTGATGGAGGTTTCCACGTTTTGGGGATGCCGCAGCAGGACCATCTCTGACTGTTCCATCTACGGTTTTGTCGGGGCGTAATCCAAAGGGGCGCTTCCGCGCGCTCTTTTTACACGGGTTTCAAGGCGACGCTTCTTTTGAGGTGTCGTTTTGGGTTTTGGGGCGGGTTGAATTGAGGTTGGTCGCCGCGAGTTGCGTGGTCCGGTTTTGTCGGATTTTGGCGAATCGGGTGTTTTTCTACCAACTGGCAGAGCCCTGAAACGCAGCACACGGTGTTCATGTTGCCATGAACACCGCGCGTTGCACTGTCGGAATTCTAAAGGTAATAAAAATATCTTTCCTTAATATTCCCTGAATTTGCCTGTTCGAATCGATTCGGCAAAGTCAGGTATTCCTGACCTGACACTCGTAGGGATGGTGCGAATCAGGATTTTCGAAAGGTAAGGTAGTGCGGCGTGCGCCCTTCGCGCAGAGCTTTTTGCTCATAACGCGTGGAAATCCAGTCGTCCCACGGCCTGCGCCAGTCCTCGGGCTTTTCTGCCAGCCATTCGAACCCATGGCGCGGCACCTGTTCCAGGGTCTGGCGCACATAGTCGGGGATATCCGTTGCCACGCGGAAGATCGCGCCGGGTTTCAGCACCCTTGCCAGCGGTTCGAGGTGTTCGGGTGTCACGAAGCGGCGTCGGTGGTGGCGTTTCTTCGGCCAGGGGTCGGGATAAAGCAGAAAGGCGCGGGAAATGCTGGCTTCGGGTAAAACGTCGAACATATCGCGTGCATCGCCCGGATGAATGCGAATATTGTTGCATTTCGCTTCGCGGATCTTGCCCAACAGCATGGCCACGCCGTTGATATAGGGCTCACAGCCGATAAAGCCCACGCCGGGGTTCTGTGTGGCCTGATGCACCATGTGCTCACCCCCGCCAAACCCGATTTCCAACCAGATGTCGCGGGTTCCGAATTGCCCGGCAAAATCGAGAACTGCGCGATCGGGGTTTTCATTCCACCCCACCTTACCCGGCGACAGCTTGGCCAAGTCTTCATCAAGATAGGCCTCCTGGCTTTTGCGCAGGCCTTTGCCTTTGAAACGGCCATAAAAGTTGCGCCACGGCGCGCCGGAGGGGTGGTTGGTGGGGGTATCATCTGTGCTCATGGCCGCGGGGTTTACCGCGCGACAGTGATCTGTGCAACGCCTCAGAGCGCGGCCGAAGGCCGAGCCCCGACGTTTTCGAACCAGGTGCGTGTCGCGTCATTGCCTTCGGGGATGCGGGTTTTGATCACCCGGGCAAAGTCGATGAACACGAAGGTGGTGATATCGGCCAAAGTGAACCGATCTCCGGCCACGAAGGGGCGGCGTTGCAAGTGATTTTCCAACATGTCGAAAAACGCCGTGAGGCGCAGTTTACCTCGTTCGGCCAGTTCAGGAATCTGGGCTAGGTCAAGCGGCCCGGGCAGAGCCCGGCCCTTGAGATGTGGGTTGGTGTTGCGCAACACCTCGGCCACTGGCATTCCACCCTGTTGTTCGGCAATGGCGTTCCACATGGCGATTTCGGCCTTTTCCTCGGGGGTGGTGCCCATGAGGGGCGGCTCGGGATGCAGCGCCTCAAGATAGGTGGCGATGGCGATGTTTTCGGTCAGTGTCTGGCCTGTATTGGTGACCAGCGTGGGCAGGGTGGCGCGCGGGTTGATGGCCCGGAACGCGTTGGAGAGTTGTTCCCCCTTGGCGATGGAAATGTCACGGGTTTCGATGTTCAGCCCCTTTTCGGCGATGAACATGCGCGCCCGGCGTGGGCTGGGGGCAGTGGAACAGTCGTAAAAGATCATGGCAGAGCCTTCAGGTTGGATTGAAGATGCGCCGCATCAAACGGGATGCCGGGAAGGGTGACGATATACATGGTGATGCCGGAAACAACGGCTGGGATGGCATATTCGGAAATGCCGACGGCTTGGGCGATCAACCCGGCGACGGTGATGCCGAGTGCGGCGTTCTGCACCCCCATTTCAACCGAGATGCAAAGCGCGTCGCCGCCAGTCAGGCCAAGGGCTCGCGCCACGCCCCCCCCAATGGTCAGCAGCAGGATGTTGAGCAGGAACAGCATTGGCCCCAACGTGGCGATATTGGCCATGAACAGCGCCCAGTTGCTGGCCAGCGCGGCTAGGACGACCAGCACAAACAGCACGACACCCCGCGCCGACACCCCGCGCTCGATCTGGTCGGCCAACCCGGTGGCGACAAAGCGCAACAACAGGCCCAACAGGACGGGCACGGCGGTGATGGCGAACATGGCGACGGCAATGCCGGTCACGTTGATGTGGGGCGTATCCGCCCCAAGGAACCGCGCGGCGGCCCATCCGGTGAGAAGCGGCACCGTAAGCACCGACAACAAGCTGACGATTGCGGTAAGCGTGATCGAGAGGGCCACGTTTCCCCCGCCAATCTTGGCCAGAACATTCGATGTGACGCCACTGGGACAAAAGGCCAACAACATGGCCCCAAAGGTCATGACTGGTGGAAGGTTGAACAGTTGGAGCAGCACGAAGGCCACGACCGGCACGGTGATGATCTGTATGATCAGCCCGGTCAACACCGCCCAAGGCATGGGCGGTACCCTGCCGCAATCGGTAAAGATCAACTCCAGCCTCGAGGAAAACATGATAAACGCCAGCGAAAGTGGCAAGCTTATATCGATCAACATTGCGAATTTCCTTCCCCGCACGCATCTGTATCAGGGCAGGAAAATGACGTTGAAACAAGAGGCGACCGGGCGTGGGGGGCTTTGACCATGCGTCAGGCCACCCCGCGCCGGATCACACGGCCTTTCTCAGCGCGTCAGCCAGGTCGGTGCGTTCCCAGCTAAACCCACCATCGGCTTCGGGATCACGCCCGAAATGCCCGTAGGCGGCCGTACGTTGATAGATCGGCTTGTTCAACCCCAGATGGGTGCGGATGCCGCGTGGGGTCAGGTCCATCGCTCGAGCCACCGCCCGTTCGATTTCGGATTCATGCACCTGGCCCGTGCCATAGGTGTCGGCATAGATCGACAGGGGTTTGCTGACCCCGATGGCATAAGAAAGCTGGATCGTGCAGCGTTCGGCCATACCGGCGGCCACAACGTTTTTCGCCAGATAACGCGCGGCATAGGCGGCCGAGCGGTCAACCTTGGTCGGGTCCTTGCCTGAAAACGCGCCGCCGCCATGGGCGGCGGCACCACCATAGGTGTCAACGATGATCTTGCGCCCGGTCAGGCCCGCATCGCCATCCGGTCCGCCGATGACGAATTTCCCGGTGGGGTTCACGTGCCATTCGGTCGCTGCTGTCAACCAGCCCTCGGGCAGGGTGTCGCGAATATAGGGTTCAACCACCGCGCGTACGTCGTCGCTGCTCATTTCCGTATCAAGGTGTTGGGTGGACAATACGATCGACGTGACTTCGACCGGTTTGCCACCTTCATAGCGCACGGAAAGCTGGGATTTTGCGTCCGGGCCAAGGGTCGGCTCGGTGCCGTTTTTGCGTACCTCGGCCAGACGGCGCAGGATGGCGTGGGCATATTGGATCGGCGCTGGCATCAATGCGGCGGTTTCGGTGGTGGCATAGCCGAACATGATCCCCTGATCGCCCGCGCCCTCGTCCTTGTCTGCGGCTGCGTCGACACCTTGGGCGATATGCGCGGATTGTTCGTGGAGCAGGTTGGTCACTTCACAGGTTTTCCAGTGGAACTTGTCTTGTTCATATCCAATATCACGAATGCAATCGCGGGCGATCTGGTCGATTTTGCCCATGTATTCAGTCAGCTTGGCCTGATCTGATAATCCTACTTCCCCGCCGATCACCACGCGGTTGGTGGTGGCAAAGGTCTCTGCGGCCACGCGCGCCTCGGGTTCTTCGGTCAGGAACGCGTCAAGAACGGCGTCTGAAATGCGGTCACACACCTTGTCCGGGTGCCCTTCGGACACGGATTCCGAGGTGAAGGTGAAATTTTTGCGGGTCATGAGAAGTGCTCCACTGATGCCATCCACCCCGTCAGGAAGCCGTTGGGGCGGGAATTCATATCTGGTTACGCCGCGTAGGACGGCGGGTCAATGGTCAATCGGGCCCCGTGTCGCATAGGCCACAGTGACTGACAGAAGGATCACAAAAAGGGCGATCAAATCGCCGGTAAAGGAATAGGGTGTAGGCGAGAGAGCCGGAGGCAGAGGGGCCTCCGTGAACCCGGCTTCGCCCAACGGGAGCTGCGCGGTGATGTGCCCACGCGGGCCAATCATGGCCGAAATGCCGGTATTGGCGACGCGGATCATCGGCAGCCCCTGTTCGATGGCGCGCATCCGGGCCTGTTGCAGATGCTGGTAGGGGCCGGAAAACTGACCAAACCAAGCATCATTGGTGATTTGCAACAATACGCGGGGGCGCGCTGGTGCGGCATTCACGTCTTGGGGAAACACCGCCTCGTAACAAATCAGCGGCAAGGCAGATCCCAGTCCGGGTAGGTCGATCAGCCGGGGACCGGGGCCGGCGGAATATCCCTGACCCTCTTCCGCCGCCAGCCCATGAATGCCCCAGTGCGCCAGCAAGTTGCCAAGGGGCATGTATTCCCCGAACGGCACAAGGTGGTGTTTGTCATAGAGCGCGGTTTGCGTGCCCTCCGCGTCTAGGACGATCAGAGAATTGTAAAACGGCAATCCTTCGGTTCGGCGCAAACCCAGCACGACTGGCGTCCCCGCCGCCGCTTCCGCGATCATGGCAAGCGGGGTTACCGCGTCTTCCAGAAGCCAGGGAATGGCTGTTTCGGGCCACACGATCAGGTCGGGCGGTGTATCGGATTGCGCGCGGGTAAAGGCCAATTGCCGTTCAAAGAAAGCGGGGATGTGTTGTGGGTCCCATTTTTCGTGCTGGGGCGCGTTGGGTTGGATCAACCTGACCACGGGGGCGGCGGGATCGGCCGGAACAGCGGGCCAGCTAAGTGCGGCCAGCAGGAAGGTCAGAGCATATCCCAGCGCCAGAGGTGCGGATTTGCGCCACGCGGGACCGGCCAGACGCCATAGGGTGATGCCGATGGCCAGCGCAATGATCGACAGGCCATGCGGGCCGATGAGGGCCGCAAACCGCGCCGCCGGGCTGGGTGCCAGCACATAGCCGACAAGAGCCCAAGGAAATCCGGTCAGGATGTACGAGCGCAACAGCTCGACCCCTGCCATGGCGGCGATAAAGGCAAGCGGACCCCCGCCAAGGGCGCGCGCCGCGCCAAACCCTCCGGCCCAGAACAGGGCAAGCCCACCGGACAGGAAGATCAGCGCGAAAGGTGCCATCCATCCATGGGTGGTCGCATCGACAAAGAAGGGTTCAACGATCCAGAACAGAGATATGGCGAAATACCCGGCGCCAGCAGACCAGCCCAAAAGGGCCGTGCGACGGAGGGTAGAGGCAATACGAAACAGGGCATAACACTCCGCAAGTCCGACCAGAGCGAGTGGCCAAAGGTTGAACGGCGCATGCCCAAGGGCGGTCAGCGCACCGCTGCCCGCCGCAAGCGCCATCTGACGGCGTAGGCACAGCCGCGATGCGCCTGCCTCAAACCACGTGACAAGGCTCCGGCCTTGCTCAGCCATCCGTTTGGGCCGGTTTTTGATCCGCTGTGGCAGGGACATCTGCTACTGCCTCGGCCAAAGCCTCTTCTTTCGGCTCCGGGGGCGTTGGCGCAGCTGCCGGGGCCGCTTCCGGGAAGCTGACCCGCAGCCGTTTGATCCGGCGTGGGTCGGCGTCGATCACTTCGAACTCGGTGCCGTCGGGATGTTCGACGACTTCGCCCCGTACCGGCACACGCCCGGCCAACATGAAGACCAGCCCCCCAAGCGTGTCGATATCTTCTTCGTCAATGTCCTCGGGTTCAGTCAGGGTACGGCCTGTCTCAGCCTCGAATTCATCAAGCGGCGTTTTGGACATGGCCACATAGATGCCGGGCGCTTCGCGGGTGAAAAGCTGCCCCTCATCCTGATCATGTTCGTCCTCGATTTCGCCTATGACCTGTTCGATCAGATCCTCGATGCTGACCAGTCCGTCCACTCCGCCATATTCATCGATCACAAGCGCAAGGTGACGGCGTTCCGCCTGCATCTTGGTCAACAGGATGCCAATGGGCATCGACGGAGGCACGAACAGAAGCGGGCGCAGCATCTTGCGCAACGCAAATCGGCCCTTGCCCGCGCTATTGAAACCGTATTGCAGCGCGAAATCCTTTAGGTGGGCAAAGCCCAGCGGGGTATCGAGTGTGTCGTCATAGACAGGCAGGCGAGTCAGCCCGCTGTCACGAAACACCTGAACCAGCTCGTCCTTGGTGGTGGAGGCTGGCACGGCAACGATGTCGGCCTTGGGGATCATCACATCCTCAACCGCCATGCGGCGCAGGTTATGCATCCCGTCGGTGTTGGGATCATGTGGCGAGGGGGTTTCAGCGGTTTGCCCGTCATCGATGTCCGACGGGCTGAGCGCGCTGACGATGCGACCGAAAAAGCCGCGTTGCGGGGCCGGATGATCCGGGTTCTGGTTGGTCGTGCCCTCTGGCTGCGCGCTCTGCGCTGCGTTAGAGGATCCGTCGGTGGCGTCGCCCATGGCCTTTGCTCAATTCCCTTTTTGTGTTCTCACGTGACGCGGATCATTCCGTGTCATAGTCCCTATATGGGTCAGGCAGACCCAGTTTGCCAAGTATGGCCACTTCAATCCCTTCCATCAAAGTGGCATCCTTGTCACGGATATGGTCATAGCCCAGAAGATGTAACACCCCGTGAACGATCAGGTGCGTGACGTGGTCGGGGAAAGGTTTGCTTTGCTCCAGTGCTTCGCGATGACAGGTGTCGTAGGCGATTGCGATGTCCCCCAGTTCCATGTCGAACGGGGGCAGCGGCGTGCCACCCTCGGCCCCCGTCGCACGCTCCTCGGACGGCCAGCTCAGCACATTTGTCGGCGTTGGCTTGCCCCGGAAATCGGCATTTAACGTGGCTATTTGCGCATCATCACAAGCGAGAATGGCGATTTCGGCACCGTCCACGGGGATATTCAGATGGGCCAGCGCCGCAGTGGTCGCGGTTTCGGCGATCTGATCAAGCTGGATCTGTTGCCAGCGGGGGTCTTGGAATTGGATGTCGGTGAGCATGTGATGGGTTCGGGACCGGGAGCTTCATTCCCGGACCGCCAGTATGTTTGGGGTCAGATGAAAGAGATCAACAGTCTATCTGGTGCGCTGTGAAAAGACCAGCAACAGCGACAGGAATGAATAGAAACCCCTAGGGCAGCAGTGAGAAAGGGGCACCGATCAGAGGGGCAGAGGCGACACCGGTAACGGCTAGGGTGGCCGCCATGAAAGCACCGGCGAACAGGAAGTCGGGTTTGCTTTTGAGGGTGCCCCAACCGAGCATCCCGGCCATCAGGAGGAGCAGGCCGGTCACCATGTTCCACACCATCCAAGCGGGCGCGCGTACGGGCAGGGGGAGTTCAGAGGCGGACAGCTGCGTGGCGACCTCGGGGCCACCGATGAACGTGTGTACCGCGAACCAGACAAGAGCGAGCAGGTTGGTGGTCCATCCAGAGGCTTTCGCGGTCATATTGGGGTCTCTTCTGTTAAAGCGTTTCCGCATTACGTTGACTCAGCGTGATGTGGAAACGCCGCACAACATATCAGGAGTGCGGGTGTTTCCAGCTATTGCTGTGATCCAACAATAACTGGAAACGCTCTAGGGTCCGTACTCAATTAGCGGTTTCCCTTTGGGCCGTTGTTCTGCTTCACTTCCGCCAGAAACAGGCGGGAGATCGTGATGGCAAAGACCCTCTAT
>PDWJ01004551.1_pt1 | contig 12145 bp, 10 predicted proteins | sample 1430881 | NCBI WGS metagenome assembly PDWJ01 (sample SAMN01162460, study PRJNA174530) | Oral metagenome, whole genome shotgun sequencing project. | biome: Marine environment; feature: Marine mammal; material: Swab sample of the gingival sulcus; isolation source: swab sample of gingival sulcus... | reverse complement strand
TGCGAGCGCGAGGGTGAGGGCGAGGAGCCGGCGCGAGGGGACGTGTGACATTTTGACATTCCCGGGTGGGGGGGCTGGATCGTCCTTGCCATTTTGGCGGCGCCGGGACACGTGAAAACCTGTCCGAGAGCCCGTAGGTGCATCACAATCCGCGCCATTGAGGGGCACCCTTGCGCTGGCATCACGCTTGCATGGGCGCTCGCCGAGGTTTCGCATACGCATGAACCAGCTGTTCAAGAACTACTTCTGGGCCGTCAAGCTCGCCGGGGTTGCGCTCATGGCGCTGCTGGTCGCCGGCGGCGTCAACGACTTCATCGCGGGCAAGCTGTTCGTGGTCCCGAAGGCGCCCGACGTCGGCGCGGCCGGTGAGGGCGGCGCCGAGGCGGCGCCCGCGTGGGGCCGGGTGGCGGCGGCCGACGCGGCGACGGAGCTCAAGGGGCGCCTCGTCTTCAACCTCGATCCCGCGCGCGCCGAGGCGATCGCCGAGGTCGAGGAGCCGAAGGACAAGCCCAAGGACGACGACGTCAAGCCCGAGGGTGAGCTCGAGGAGAGTGACCTGGCCATCGACCTCATCGGGACGCTGGTCGCCGCCGACCACGGCAGCTCGATGGCGACGCTTCAGGTCGAGGGCGCCAACAAGATCGGCTGGGTCGGCAGCGAGCTCCTCGACGGCAAGGCCAAGATCGTCAAGATCCAGCCCCGCCACATCGTCATCAAGGAGGAGTCGAAGTTCACGGTCGTCAAGCTGTGGGGCGACAAGGCCGCCGCCGGCAAGAGGCCCTCCCCCGGCCGGCCGGGCCTCAAGCCCTCGAAGAAGCCGCGCGCCGTCACCCAGCACTCGCGCCCGGCGCCGGTGAGCGGGTCGAGCCGGACCCAGCGCGCCAACCGCATCCGCGAGGGCGTCAAGAAGACGGGCGCCTACGACTACCAGGTCAGCCGGAACATGATCGACGAAGAGCTCAAGGATCTCGGCAAGCTCCAATCCGAGGCGCGCGTGGTGCCTCACTACAAGAACCAGAAGTATGAGGGCTTCAAGCTCGTGGGCGTCCGCCCCGGCAGCCTCTACCGGGCCTTGGGGATCCGCAGCGGCGACGTGATCAAGTCGGTCAATGGCACCGCCATCGACAGCCCCAACAAGGCCATCGAGCTCTTCGAGCAGCTCAAGAGCTCCTCGGACATCAAGGTCGACATCGAGCGCCGCGGGCAGCCCAAGACCCTCGGCTACACCATCCAGTGAGATGCGCATGAACTCCACCAGCCACCGCCTCCTACGGGGACTGGCTTCCGCTACCGCCGCCCTCGCGCTGCTCGCCTTGGGCGGCGCCCCGCCGGCGACGGCCCAGCCCGAGCCCACGCCGCGCCCCGGCGTCGGGACGCTCCCGACCGCCGCGCCGCGGGCGGTGGTGCCCCCCGTCATCAAGCCCGGCGCGGACAAGCGACGCATCAAGGGCCCCAGGCGAGGCCTCACGCCGACGCGCGACGTGGTGCGCACCGAGGGCAACCGGCCCGGGGTCATGGACACCGGCGGCCGCAAGAAGTCTTTCGACCCGAAGGTCAACGACGAGCGCCCGGCCAAGGCCGCCGGCGGCGCCAAGGGCAGCGACGCCGCGCCCAGCGAGGGCCTGCCGACCAAGGTCGAGGACGTCATCGAGTGGAAGTCCAACTTCGAGCAGGGCATCAAGTGCAAGAGGCTCCCCCTCAACGCGCGCATCCGCCTGGACTTCAACGAGATCAGCCTCGGCGACCTGACCAAGTTCATCTCCTGCATCACGGAGCAGAACTTCATCCTGACCGGCGGCGCCAACAAGAACGCCACCGTCTCGATCCTGTCGCCCAAGCCCGTGACCGCCTACGAGGCCTATAAGGCTTACCTGTCGGCCCTGCAGGCCAACGGGCTGACGATCGTGCCCAACGGCAGCTTCCTCGAGATCGTCCCGGCGGGCGAGAGCAAGACCCAGGGCGGCCCCATCTACGGCATCGGCCGTCGTGGCCCCAACACCGATCAGATGATCACGCGGCTCGTCCAGCTCGACCACGTGCAGGCCGAAGAGATCCTGCCCGTGATGGACAAGTTCAGGACCAAATCCGCCGACATCACGGTCTACGCGCCCACCAACACCATCATCATCACGGACACCGGCGCCAACATCCGGCGGCTGCTGAAGCTGGTCAAAGACCTCGACGTCCCCATCGGCAAAGAGCGCATCTGGATCCGGCCGGTGGTCAACACCTCCGCGTCCGAGATCGCCTCGCTCCTCGGCAGCATCATCGGCGACAGCGGCGGCAAGGCCACGACGAGCAAGTCGACCCGCAAGACGACGCGCAAGACCTCGAAGCAGGGCCGCAAGAAGTCGCCCAGCGCGACCGGCGGCTCGTCGGTCATCGGCGGGGGCGACCCGTCCAACATCAGCGTCTCGAAGATGATCCCGGACGACCGGACCAACTCGCTCATCTTCGTCGCCACGCGCACGGCCTACCTGCAGGTCGACCGCATCATTCGTCGCCTGGACGTCGCCATCCCCGGCGAGGGCGGCTTCCATGTCCACGCCCTCGAGAACGCCGACGCCGAGGAGGTCGCCCAGACCCTGCAGAGCCTGGCCCAGGGCAGCCGCTCGGGCGGCGGCGCCCGGCGCACGACGGGCTCCTCGAGCTCGGCGGTCAAGGGCGCCTCGACCGCGGCCGGGCTCTTCGAGGGTGAGGTGAAGATCACCGCCTATAAGCCCACCAACTCGCTCCTCATCGAGTCCAGCCTGCAGGACTACGTGGTCATCCGCCGCGTCATCAAGGAGCTGGATGTGCGCCGCAAGCAGGTCTACGTCGAGGCCATCATCATGGAGGTGTCGACCAACAAGGACCGCAGCTTCGACCTGAGCGGCTCGGCCGGCACCACCTTCAAGGTCGACGGCGAGGAGCTGCCGCTCATCATGGGCTCGGGCGGCCTTGGCCTGGACGTGTCGGGCGCGCTGTCGACCCTCGAGGCCGGCGGCGGCGCCATCGGCCTGCAGGGCCCGCTGGTCGACGTGGCGGCCGGCTCCGACGGCGGCACCTTCTCGGTGGCGGCCTTCGGCTTCACCATGCGCGCGCTGCAGACGACCTCGGACGTCAACGTGCTGTCCACGCCCCACATCCTCACCCTCGAGAATGAGGAGGCGGAGATCCAGGTCGGCAAGCGCCAGCCCTATGTGACGACCAGCGCGGGCCTGGGCGGGCTGTCGAGCCTGTCGAGGCTGCCGGGCCTGGCGGGCGGCGCCGCGGCAAGCGGCTTGGGCGCGCTGGGCGGCCTGGGCGGCCTGGGCGGCCTGGGCTCGCTGGGCGGCCTGGGGCGGAACTTCCAGTACGTCGACGTCGACCTGACGCTGAAGATCAAGCCTCAGGTCAACGACAGCGGCTTCGTCCGCCTCGAGATCGACCAGCAGCTCGACGACATCGAGGGCTTCGTGGGCGGCGGCGCCTCGGACGGCGGCGCGCCGGTGACCTCCAAGCGCAAGGTCAACAACGTCGTCGTCGTGCGCGACGGCCAGCCGGTCGTCGTCGGCGGCCTCATGCGGGACAAGGAGACCGAGTCGGTCCAGAAGGTGCCCTTCCTGGGCGACATCCCGCTGATCGGCCTGCTGTTCCGCCGGACCTCGACCCAGGTCGAAAAGTCCAACCTGCTGATGATCATCATCCCGCACGTCATCCGCGACCCAAGCGACCTCAAGCGCATCTACGAGCAGCGCCGCGAGGAGTACCGGGAGCTGGCGCGGGTGATGGCCGAGCGCCGCAAGGAGTACGAGGGCGAGCTCGACTACCGCAAGAAGAGCGGCATCCTCCACGACATCCACGTGACCATCGAAAAGGCCCGCACGGACCGCGAGCTGCGCGAGCGCGCCGTCTTCGAGGCCACCGAGGTCGACACGGTCGGGCCCCCCGAGACCCACGACATCGAGTACGACCCGCGCCGGGCCGTAGGGCGCCGGGACAAGCGACACGAAGAGCGCGAAGAGCGGGGGGACAGGTAGCGTGTCGGCGGCAGCATCCGCGCTCTTCGAGCGGCGAACCCTGGGCGAGATCCTCGTCGACATGGGGGTCGTCTCCCCTCAGACGGTGGACAACGCCCTGGAGGTGCAGGCCGACCGCGGCGGGCGGCTGGGCGAGATCCTCCTCAACATGAAGGCGATCGACGACGCCAAGCTGGCCCGCGCCCTGAGCGAGCAGTTCGGCCTCGAGCTGGTCGAGGAGATCGACGCCGACGAGATCGACCCGAAGCTCGTCGCCGGCCTCAGCCTCGGCTACGCGCGCTCGAATGAGGCGCTGCCGCTGGCGTCCGACGCGGGCTTCGGGCTCGTGACCATCGCCGTCGCCGACCCGCTGAACACGTTCGCCATCGACGACATCCGGACGCTCTTCGACCAGGAGATCGAGCTCGTCGTCGCCCCGCGCGAGACGCTGATGAAGGCCATCCACAAGGTCTTCGACCGGCGGGCCGCGGCCGATCAGGTGGTGGACGACCTCGAGGCCGGCGAGCTCGACGACTTCGCCGAGGACCTCAGCTTCGACGACAAGGACATCCTCGACGAGGACGACGAAGCGCCGATCATCCGCCTGGTCAATTCGGTGCTGTCCCAGGCCATCAAGGAGCGGGCCAGCGACATCCACATCGAGCCCTACGACAAGGAGATCCTGGTGCGCTTCCGCAAGGACGGCGTGCTCAAGGAGATCGTGCGCGCGCCCAAGCGGTTCCAGGCGTCCATCGCCAGCCGCATCAAGATCATGGGCAACCTCAACATCGCCGAAAAGCGCCTGCCCCAGGACGGCCGCATCCGCATCAAGATCGCCGGGCGCGACGTGGATCTGCGCCTGTCGACGGTGCCGACCAGCTTCGGCGAGCGGATCGTGCTGCGTATCCTCGACAAGCAGGCGGTCCTGCTCGACCTCGAGCAGCTGGGCTTCCGCAAGGAGAACCTGGGGACCATCGAGGACCTCATCGTCCGCCCCCACGGCATCATCCTGGTCACGGGGCCGACGGGCTCGGGCAAGACGACGACGCTCTACGCGGCGCTGTCGCGCATCAACACGCCCGACCGCAACATCCTGACCGTCGAGGACCCGGTCGAGTACCAGATCCCCGGCATCGGGCAGATGCAGGTCAACCGCAAGATCGACTTCACCTTCGCCCGCGGCCTGCGGGCCATCTTGCGTCAGGATCCGGACGTGGTGCTCATCGGCGAGATCCGCGACCTGGAGACGGCCGAGAACGCCGTGCAGGCCTCGCTGACCGGCCACCTGGTCTTCGCGACCCTGCACACCAACGACGCGCCCAGCGCCTTCACGCGCCTGACCGACATGGGGGTCGAGCCCTTCCTGTCGGCCTCGTCGGTCATCGCCGTGATGGCCCAGCGCCTCGTGCGCGGCCTGTGCCCGGAGTGCAAGGAGCCCTACGTCCCCTTGGTCGACGAGCTGGACAAGCTCGGCATCCCCAACCCCGAGGAGGTCCGCACGCGCGGGCGCTTCTTCCGGGCGGCGGGGTGCCCGACCTGCTTCGACTCCGGCTACAAGGGCCGCCTCGGCATCCACGAGCTGCTCATCGTCGACGACGAGGTGCGCGCCCTCGTCATGCAAAGCGCCGCCTCATCGAGCATCAAGCGCGCGGCGACCAAGGGCGGCATGAAGACGCTGCGCGAGGACGGCGCGCTGAAGGTGCTGGCCGGCCGGACCTCCATCGACGAGGTGATGCGCGTCACGGCCGAGGACCGCTAGCGCCATGCCGATCTACGAGTACAAGGGCCTCAACTCGAAGGGCAAGACCATCGGCGGCGTGCTGGACGCCGACAGCCCGCGCGCGCTCAAGGATCGCCTGCGCCGCCAGAGCGTCTTTTTGACCGAGTACGTCGAGTCGCGCGGCGGCTCGGAGACGCGGCGGGCCGGCCAGACAAAGGCCGGCTCGCGCGAGGTCCGCTTCGGCAAGCTCTTCCAGCGCGTCAAGCTCCTCGAGGTCAGCGAGGTCACGCGCCAGCTGGCGACCCTGGTCAAGAGCGGCATCCCCGTGGTCGACGCCATCGGGGCCGTCAGCGAGCAGCTCGAAAACCCGCTGTTCAAGAGGATCATGAGCCAGGTGAAGCGGCAGGTCTCCGAGGGCCAGTCGCTCGCCAACGCGCTCAAGAAGCACCCGAAGACGTTCAGCACGCTGTACGTGAACATGGTCGCGGCCGGCGAGCAGTCGGGCACTCTGGACATCGTATTCGCGCGGCTGGCCGACTTCACCGAGAGCCAGGTGCGGCTGCGCTCAAAGCTCGTCGGCGCGCTGACCTACCCGGTCATCATGATGCTGCTGGGCTTCGCCATCGTCGCGATGATGATGCTCTTCGTCATCCCGCAGGTGCAGGAGCTGTTCAACCGCATGGGCGCCGACCTGCCCTGGATCACCGAGGCCCTCATCGCGGTGTCGGGGTTCTTCCAGGGCTTCTGGTGGCTGATGCTCATCGCCTTCGGCGCCTTTGGGTGGTGGTTCACGCGCTGGAAGGTCTCCGAGGGCGGCAAGGCGACCTGGGACCGCTGGACGCTGGGCTTCCCGATCTTTGGAGACCTGATCCGCAAGATCAACATCGCGCGCTTCTCGCGCACGCTCTCGACCCTGCTCAGCTCCGGCGTACCCATCCTCAACGCCCTGAGCATCGTCCGATCGATCCTCGGCAACGTCGTGCTGGCCGACGTCGTCGAGGAGGCACGCGAGGCCGTCAAAGAGGGCCACCCCATCGCCGATCCGCTCAAGCGGTCGGGCGAATTCCCGCCCATGGTCTGCCACATGATCGCCGTCGGTGAGCGCTCGGGCCAGGTCGAGGAGATGCTCGGCAACATCGCCGACAGCTACGAGATGCAGGTCGAGTCGAAGGTGACGGCCCTGACGAGCGTCCTCGAGCCCGTCATGATCGTCTTCATGGGCGTCGGCGTGGGCATCATGGCCTTCGCCATCATCATGCCGATGATGAAGATGAACCAGGTCGCCGCGAGCGTGGGGGGCTGATGGCGCCCCGCCGGACACCCGCGGGGGACCCCGAGGCCGAGCCGAGCCGGCGCGTCCTGGGGCTGCCGCTGTTCGACGCGCTGGTCGTGGCGACGGTGTCCCTGGCCATCGCCGTCACCATCGGCGCCTTTGCCGCCAGCGCGCTGGGCGACGCCCCCGAGCCGCCCCACCCTCCCCTGGCGAGCGAGCGCGCGCCGCTGCGCGCCGAGCCGCTTCACAACCCAAAGATCCATTTGATCTCGACCACCTCAGGAGGCACCCACCCATGACATCTACCCACCACGACGGCGAGGCTCAGCCCGTCGAAGAGCCCCGGGCCGACACGAGCCTATCCCAGGCCCTCGAGGCCGCCCGCGCCGGCGCCCGCCGCGGCATGACCATCATCGAGATCATGGTCGTGATGGGCATCATCGCCATCATCGGCACGGCCATCGCCTTCGGCGCGATCGAGATGTTCGGCGGCGGCCAGGTCGAGGGCGCCAAGATCCAGATGGGCACCATCAAGAAGGGCCTGGACAGCTACTACGTGAAGCACCGCGAGTACCCCGACCGCCTTGAGGCGCTCGTCGAGGAGGGGCTGCTCGAGGAGAAGCAGCTCGAGGACCCGTGGAAGAAGCCCATCAGCTACAGCCTGACGGGCGCCCGCAGCTACGAGCTCTGCTCGGGCGGCGAGGACCTGTCCATCGGCAGCGCCGACGACATCTGCGACGGCCGCCAGGCCCGCAAGCGCTGAGCCCGGCCAAGGAGCGGACGACACCGGGATGACAGCAGGAGCCCGAGCCCTGACAGCGCGCGCGCTCGCGCGGCCCCTTGGGGCGGCGCGCCGCGGCCTCACCATCATCGAGCTGATGGTGGTGATGGGCCTCGTCGCGCTGCTCATCGGCGTCGGGACCGTCGCCATCGGCGCCATCGGCAGCGCCGACGTCAGCGCCACGACCAACATCATCTCGGGCGCCATGCGCTACGTGTCGACGCTGGCCATCCACCACAATAAGACCTACCGGCTCATCATCGACATGGACAACGCCGGCTTCTACACGGAGGCGGCGAACACCGACGACCCTTGCGCCCGCTACCTCCCCGAGGGTGACGCCGCCGATCCGCTGTCCCTGGAAGAGGAGGCCGAGGCCGAGGCCGAGGGCGAGGGCCGCCGCGTCGGCCTCGGCGAGCGGGAGGACGAGGCCCGCGAGCGCGCGGAGGCGGCCTTCGGGGCGGACGACAGCGCTCTATTGGCCGAGACGTTCCAGCCCGAGACCAACGTCGTCAGGATCGTGACCGAGCACCACAGCGAGCCCCAGCAGGGCGGCAAGGCCGCCATCTATTTCTACCCGAGCGGCCGCGCCGAGCGCGCCATGATCTGGGTGGGGGTCGCCGAGGACGAGGACGGCGAGACGATCTGGAAGCCCGAGCTGACCTTGGAGCTGCACGCCTTGGGGCGGGTGACGCGCTACCCGAGCGTCATCGACGAGGGCAACTTCATGCGCGAGATCGAGCAGGAGGCCGCCGAGTGAGGGCGCCGCGCCAGGCTCGCGCGGGCTTCTCGCTGGTCGAGGCGGTCGTGGCCATGGGCATGTTGGGCATGCTGATGGTGGGCGTGGCCTCGAGCCAGGGCGACTCGATGTACCGCGCGGTCGAGGTGATGAACCTCACCAACGCGACCCAGCTCGTCGAGTCGGTGGTGCTCAACCTCGAGGAGGAGTACCGCCTCGACGGGTTCCCCACCAACCAGGTCGAGGGCCGCGACTGCAGCGACATGCTTCCGAAGGGCTTCGACAAGTTCGAGTGCCGCTTCGATCTGCTGATGATCGAGCTCGACGCCGACGCCATCGGCAGCCTCGGCGCCGAGGCCAACGAGAACGTCCAGGGCTCGGACATGATGAGCACCTTCTGCGGGCAGGATGGGCAGGCGCTGGCGGCGAACATCCCCGCCATCTGCAGCCAGCTCGCGGCCCAGGGCGGCGGCGTGGGGCTGCCGCCGGGGCTACAGGCCTTCGCCCCCCTGTGCGACCCGGGGCTGAGCGAGATCTGCGGCGTGAACATCGGCAAGATGTGCCAGAACACCATGATGATCAGCATGGTGGTCCCGACGATCATCGAGGTGGCGACGGCCTCGACGCGCAAGCTCCGCGTCCACATCTCTTGGGACGACGACGGCCTGGTCGCCAACGACCTGACCATCGAGACCTTCGTGACCGCCGTCCCCGACGCCGAGGAGGAGCCATGAGACTCCCCCCGAGCGTCCGAGGCCCCCTGGGAGCGGAGGCCCGGTGCCAGCCTCGAGCGGCTGAGATCGCCGCGGACCTCGAGCCCCCGAGGGCGCACAGACAGGGGCGCCGCGGTCAGGCCTGTGCTGCGCTGCTGCGGCCCGAGGCCGACGCTGTGACCTGCGCGCCTCAGTGCGCTCGGTGGTCCCACCGGCGCGCGCGGCGTTCATTCGCCACGGCGCTGACGGATCGGCGGGGGCTGACCCTCATCGAGGTCGCGGTGGCGACGGCGGTGACGGCGATCCTGGGGACGCTGTCCTACGGCGTGATGATGACGGCCATCTCCACCCAGGAGGACGCCCTCATCGTCCAGGAGCGCTATCACGCGGGGCGCATCGCGCTCGAGCGGATGCGGCGCGAGCTGACCATGGCCTTTGTGAGCCTGCACCAGGCCGAGGACGCCCGCACCGTCACGCTCTTCGAGGGCGAGGACGACCGGCTCGTCTTCAACACCGGCGCCCACGAGCCCCTCAAGCGCAACGTGCGCCAGAGCGACCAGCTCGAGGTCGAGTACTTCACCAAGTCGGTCGAGACCGAGGCCGGCGACAAGGTCGACGCGCTGATGCGGCGGGTGAAGTTCCACATCGACGACCGCCCGGGCAAGGGGGGCCGCGAGGACATCCTGGTCGAGGGGGTGCGCAAGCTGGAGCTCGAGTACTTCGACGAGTACGCCGAGGACTGGCGCGACGAGTGGACGGTGCGCATCGACGACGCCATCGAGATGCGCCAGCGGCTCAAGGAGGTGCAGGCGGTCCGCGACCAGCTCGACGACGCCCGCAACGACGGCGGCGCGAGCGTCGCCGGCGCGGCGGTGACGGCGCTGGCCGCGGAGGCGATCGACCGCGAGGTCGACAGCGTGGAGCTGGAGCTGATGGAGGGGCTGTTCCTGCCCGCTCGCGTCCGCATCCACCTGGTGCTCGTCGACAACGATGACAACGAGTTCCACATGGAGACCCAGGTGGAGATCCCGATGGTGGAGCCCCTTTGGTATTGAGGCGATGACAGACGAGCACCCCGACCAGACCCGCCCGCTGCCGCTGTCCGCCGCGTGGTCGCTCACGCGCGGCGCGGTCGAGGATACGGTGCGCGCCGACGTCCCCGGGACGCGGCGGGGGCTGGCGCTGCTCATGGTGATGATCATCATCGCGATCATCGGGGCGCTGAGTATCCAGTTCACCTACCAGACGCGGGCCAACATCTGGATGTCGGGCAACCTCTACGCCTCGACCCAGGCCTACTTCAACGCCCGCAGCGCCAAAGAGATCGCGATGCTGGTGGTGAACGCCAAGAAGAACTTCCCGCAGTTCATGGGGATGCTGAACATGGGCGGCAGCAGGACCGCGGCCGCGCGGATGCAGCTGTGGCAGCGGGCCTGCGAGCTGGTGAACATCTACGCCACGGGCAAGGCGGAGTTCCTCGGGATGGCGGTCCTCGACTTCAGCGACGAGGAGGCCGTCGGCGGCCGCAACACCAGGCAGGACGAGCCCGCCTTCACCTGCCACGTCGAGGCCGAGGACGCGCGGGTCAACATCAACCGCGCGGCGACGGAGATCCCCATCGACCCCATGGGCGGCGCCGGGGCGGGCTCGGGCGCGCGCCTGGCCGGGGCGACGACGGCGACGCTCGCGCAGCAGCAGCGGGCGGCCGCCCAGCTCTATGTCCAGCTCGGGGGGCTGTTGCAGCCGATGGTCGAGCAGGGCCTATTCGCCTCGGAGGACGAGGCGATCGACGTCATCCTCAACATCATCGACTGGACCGACGCCGACGACTCGCGCAGCGAGATCGATCCCCAGGGCAACTTCGCCCAGGGCACGGGCGCCGAGGGCGGCGACTACGGGCAGTACGGCTATCAGGCCAAGAACGCCAAGATGGACACCATCGGCGAGGTGCAGCTGGTCGAGGGGATGTCGAGCGACGTCTATTGCCGCATCCGCGACAAGCTGACGGTCTTCGCCACCGACAAGATCAACGTCAATGACGCGGATCTCGGCGTGCTCAAGGGCGTGCTGTGCCAGGCGATCCAGGATGAGATCGTCCGCGCGCAGCTGTGTCTGGCGCCGGGGCCGTCGGGCTTGCCTCCCATCGACGACGCGCTCATCGCGATGGAGAGCTGTCGCCGGATCAAAAAGCAGATCTATTCGACGCCGTTTACGAGCATGAGCCGCTTCAACCAGTTCTTCCAGCGGTACCCGGCGGCGATGGGGACGGGCGTGGCGTTCCCCATCAACACCAGCATCGTCAGCCAGCAGCTCGGGGTGCAGACCCGGATGGTCCGCATCGAATCCGAGGGCTTCTACGGCGACACCAAGCGCAAGATGGTGTCCATCGTCGACACCGCCAACGGCGCGCTGGTCCACTACCACTACGAGTGACACGAGGACGGAACCCCCATGGCGCAGAGGATCATCGGACTCGACGTCGGCAGCTGGTCGATCAAGGCCGCCGTGCTGGAGTCGAGCCTGCGACGCGCCCAGCTGGCGGCGTTTGTCGAGCACCACATCCCGAGCGAGCCGTCGGGGGCGCCGGTCGAGGGGGGGCAGGAGGCCGCGATCGCCTCGGTGCTCAAGAGCCTCGACCCCGACGCCTTGGTGGCCGCGGTGCCCGGCTCGTCGCTGCTCATCCGCGAGCTGCGGCTGCCGTTCTCGGACGACAAGCGCATCGCCCAGGTGCTGGGCTTCGAGCTCGAGACGGTCATCCCCAAACCCATCGACGAGGTGGTCTACGACTACCAGGTGGCGCGCGAGGGTGAGGACGGCACGACGCTGCTGTGCCCGGCCATCGACCGGGGGCGGCTGACCGAGTGGCTCGGGATGCTCAAGGAGGCGGGGGGGGACCCGCGCTTTGTGACGACGACGGGGCTGTCTGCGGAGCACCTCGT
>PDWJ01004550.1_pt1 | contig 12145 bp, 14 predicted proteins | sample 1430881 | NCBI WGS metagenome assembly PDWJ01 (sample SAMN01162460, study PRJNA174530) | Oral metagenome, whole genome shotgun sequencing project. | biome: Marine environment; feature: Marine mammal; material: Swab sample of the gingival sulcus; isolation source: swab sample of gingival sulcus... | reverse complement strand
GGGCGCACAGAACCACCAGATCCGGCAGCAACGGGATCTTCTGGCGGATCTCCGGCATCGGGCCGAGCGGGCGCGGGAGGCTTACACTCAAGCCCGCGAGCAGGACGCCAGCCGGTTCAGCGCCGCCGTTGATGCGGCCCGCGCCATGTTCTCGAACACCGCAGCCAACCAGAAGTTCGGCGAGGGGTTTGAGGCCGCCATGCAGAAGGAGGACGAGGCCCGGCAACGCGCCCTTGAGGAAGCACAGGAGCGTGAACATCAGCGCCAGCTTGAGGAACAGCGGACCAGGTTCATCGAGCAGACCGCCCAAGCGTGGGAAAAGACCTGGGGGATGAAGGATCAGGACGCGGCCAAATCCCGGCAGGATGATCTAATTGGCGAGGTCAGCCGCGCCGCCGAGTTATACGGCGTCGGTTTTGACGACCTCGCCAAGCCGATCAACGAGCGGACCCATGAAATCAAGGCAGAGCGGGAACGCCAGCGAGAAATTGAGCTTGGGCTGGAACGTGAGAGAAGCCGGGGGCATGGGTTGAGTTTGTAGGAGATATCTATGCCCCTGCCGGGGTCGCTCAAGGGCTCGCAGAAACAGGCAGGTGTCTAAGAAAATAGGGGCTCTCAATTCTTATCTAGAAGTGCAAAAAATGTCAGGATACATCGCTATCTTGATCTTCAAACCTAGCAATGATGTCTTGCACAATACGGCAAGTGCAATTTTCTAGTTCATCTTGCCCCTCATTGGAGATGTGGACACAGTCGTAATTTACCATGTCAACAGCTTGCAGATAGGCATCATGCTGGTTTTGCAGTCGTTTTAGTCCTTCTTGGTGCACACGGAGATCACTACTTGTACGGGCCATTGCCCGGGAAAATGCGACATTCGGAGTAACGTTCAAGTGGAAGCTGAGATCTGGCGAATGGCAAAAATCTATCAAGATCTCCAATCCCTCCAGCTTAGTCATACCGGTTAAAATCGCTTCAGAAATGAGCGATAGTAGATACCTATCAACCAAAAAGATATGCTGTCGAGACGCCGCGCTGCCAAAGATCACAGAATGTTCAAAGAACAGGTCAGAGGCGGCTAAAAAATGTGGTGCATCAACCCCTGCGAAATCCCAGAAATCCACTCCCGTTGCTTCTGCCACATTGTAAAGATGAAGCCAGGATCGGGATTTGAAGTTGCGGTATGAAACCTTCATCCCGGCCCGGATTAGCCGTCCTTTCACCGCCTGTAAAACTGAGGATTTGCCACTACCATCGATACCTGAAACTTCAACTAGCATTTACTTTACCATCTAATCGACATGTATATTTGGGTGCCTAAACGGTGACTTACCCAACACAAAAAGAGATGTTGCGAGGAGACCGGCGAGGGCAAAGCATGCGAAGGGGCTGCCAACATATGTGCTCAACGCGCCTACTAAGGGCAACAGAACGATCGAGGGAAGTTTGTACAGCGCACCAGTCAATCCTGCGATCGTACCAATATTCTCTTTCGAGGATAGTTTTAGTCGCACGTTCCAAGCAATCAAAGTAACGCTTGCGCCAAGAAAGCCAGCGATCAAATTGCATAGCAGCAAAGTAAGCAATCCGCCGATCCAGAAGGTACTGGCCAGCAGGGTCAGAGATGCATACACCGCAAGGCTTAGTGAGCGTTTCTCGTCAAGCTTTGTCAAATAGCCTTTCACTGGCGGGGCCAGCATTGCACCGGCACCTGCCGCAATAAATGGAAAAGTCTGCGCAGTATTATCCGCTGAAGATGTAATTTCTAAGACGCTTAGATAAGGGATTGAAAGAACAACTACATTTGAGACTGCTGCGCACACTACAGAGTACCGGAATAAATCGCTGACAAATATCTCTTTCCAAGATGCTAGAAACTGATTTCCAGTTGCTTGCGGCGTTTTTTGCGGGTCAACATCATTTAAAAGGGATCGAACAACAAACGCCCCAAGGACCAAAAGAATAATCCAAACTATGAACCAGGGGCCCTTCGCGGAGCTGGCGTTCAGGAATCCGGCAAGCAATGGTCCCGCGATTGGAATCAATTGAAGTACCCAGATTAGAGACCCGTGAAAAAAGGTCATGTCCTTCTCCGAAATTATGTATTTGGAAGCCACTATCCTGGAAACCGCACTCAAGTAAGCAATTACCGATACTGCTGTCATACCCGAAATCAGGAACCGACTTTCGTTGCTCAGGATCATATAGCCAAAAAACGGCACAACGATTGCGATAACTAATGCAACAAGCCAGAAGAAACCAAGTGGCACTCGATCCAAAACCATGCCAGCGACCGGCCCAAGAACCACCGGTCCTATCAGCGCCGCTGTAGGAACCAAAAGTACCAGAAAGGCATTGTTGGTCGTTGCCAGTTGTAAAACAAGCAGCACTTTCAAAAGCTCAATTGAAACATACTCAAGTGTCGAAGACCCTAGGAATATGGATGCGTCTCGTCTTTCGGCACTAACTAGCCGCATTGATCAAACCCTCTAATTCCTTGTGAAGTTCGGCAATATCAAACAGTGAATTCTGAAAGTATCGCTGTTTGTGTGATCTCAGAACATTCAGCCCGTTCTGCCCTAAGAATGGACGATAAAAATCCAGCAGGGAATGGGCGAAGGGCAAAATTCCAAAGGCAACTAGGTGGCGACATAACTCTTCTTCGTCGAAATCCGCGTGAAGCGAGAATAGTAGGAAGAAAATTAAATTTGGCTTCAGTACACCAATATCCATGAACATTTTCAAGCGTAGGATTGCCAATGCGAGATTCTGCTCCTTTTTTTGTATATACCAGTTTCCAACTCTTTCACCTTGCCATGCAATTTCCGAACCATAATAGCTGTACGTGATGTCGATACTTGTCAGGCAGCCGATTTCATCCCCCGCAAGTGCAACCAGAGGCAAATGCGAATCGACAACTTCGCCAATTCGTTCGGCGGAAAACTGGTCCAGTTCGCCAAGGTTCAACGGCGAGTATAGTGACGCGATAAAGCGCTTGTCATCGGTCGAGTCGACAACCAAATCTTCAGGGATTTCGACCAGACGCCTCTCTTCCATATAGAATCCAAGTCTGCTGTAACCGGCTTCTCGAAATCTTTCGCGTATATGGTCTTCATCACTTTTTTTGGCTGCAAAGTCGATGTCACTCTTGAAACCATTTAACGGAAACGAGCCTGGCGGAAAAAGGCTTGCGTTGCTCTGAATAAGCATAAGTCTGTGAGATTGAGCGAAAAGCTCAAAAATATGAGCGATATGTGTACATCGGATTCGCTCCAGCACGCGGTAAAGTGGGATAAAGGTCTGTGTTTCCCATTTGGTGCCTTGCAATACATAGTCCAAACCTAGCAATCGCAGATTATGTAAGGTGGTGCTGTCTATATCTGGCGACGATTTCGCTGACGAAAGATATACAGCCCCTAAATCAGCTAGAACTGGAAAATTTTGAATATTCAGCATTTTTTCGCCTCTGCTGAACCGCATAGCTTCCGCGACGGCTTGAGTTGCGACCGTCGTAAGTTGATCGCCAAGAGCGCCAAAAATCACCTTCCGTCTCTGGAATCGAAACGACATGCGTGTCTGTCGGCTGTTGCCGCAAAACTTCCACCGGTAACGGTACGACCTGTGCGAGCGGTCTGTGGGTCGGGAAATGAATTGGCTCATCCTGTTTCAGAATACGGATATTTGTCAGAAGTGGTCCAACATGCCAACTGCTATCAATCAATCCCTCAAAGGTCTGGAACAGGCCGGACTGCGGCAAATTGATCGGTGAACGTACCTGATGGCAATAACCCGGCTGTGTTCTGACCGCATAACCAGTCCAAATTTGCACAATGTTGCCATCCTTAAAAACATCAAGAAATGAAGGATAGCAGTCGTGCAGGTCTTCTGGCGCATAGCGTAGATACTCTTCAACTGCATCGTTCAGAAAGAACCGGTCAAGTTGCGCCCATTCTGTGTCGTCGTTCAGCAGAAACAAAACTGCCGATCCCGTCCACATGAGTGAAAATCCAACCGGAGGATATACGTACCACCCCATTGCACTAGCACTGGCGACCGGCTCACAATATTGAAAAGCTCTTGCTGGTAAGGTTCCATCCGCGCTTTTGTCAGCCCTGACAATAGCCGGAGCACGGCTGTAAAGTCTAAAGAATTCCATTGATAGCAATTGGCCCCTAAAAGAGGCCAATCACCTACTTTGCTTCTTGACCGGCCGCCGTCTTGACTGGCTTGCCGTTCAACATGATTTTGCGTCCGTCAGTCACTGGTTTGTACTTCATGGATCATCCTCTCTCCTGCTAGGTAGGTACTTTTAAACTTAAAGGAGCAACGGATCCGAGTCAAATACATCTGAAAAAGGACCAAATTCAAAGATGAATGGTCCCAAGAAGCTATTTATTAACATGAAAAGTTCGATATCGTGCAGCTAACGCATTTTCACCATAATCGTTCTCGGGCTGCCCGCTGCTTGTCGAGCCTAACTGTCGAATTCTGCTACTGGTTGCAAAAAGATTGTATGCTGCGGTAGTGTGAAAGATATTGTCTTTGTGGAGAACGAATTATGAAACGTAACCCACCTACTCAAGTTCTCAATACCGGGATCAAGACCAGGCCAATATCTGATCGAGAATTTGAAGGCCTACACGAGACCATGCAGGATGTGGTTCATTACCGTAAAAGCGGCCTGAGCCTGAATCATGTAGTCGGTTGTCCTTTGGAATGCAGCTATTGCATTCGGCATTCTGTTGGCGCGTTCGGTATGAAGCAACCGACAACGCTTATGTCGGACGCTGAAGCCGTTGATCTACTGTTGGAGAATCATTACTTTCAGCCTGACAAGACTCCAATCCAGATTTTCAATAAGGCAACGGACCCGTTTCTGCCTGGAGTCAAACCCCATACGTTTGAAGTGCTTAGATTGCTCGATAAAAAGGGTCTGACGAACCATGTTTTGGTAATTACTAGGTACAAGGTTCTTGAACAGGATTGTGATATCTTGAATTCGTTTAGCAATATCAAGCTGACGATTTTGGTTACCTATTCTGGACTGGACGACAAAAGGCTGGAGCCTATCAGCAACCGAATTCCCCAAGAGTCGCTTAAGATATTGTATAACAATGCCAGAAACTATCGGGCAATTCTTTATTGGAGGCCACTGGTTCCAACCTTCAACGATAGCGACAAGCATATCGAAGCAGCCGTTGAATTAGCACGTTTCAGCCATGCTGTTGCGTTTACCGGACTATTCTATCGAAAAGAAATGAAGCAATACTTTGAAGATGTGGGTATGTCTCACCTTTCGGACGAAATTGCTCGCCGTAAGATCATGCCTAGGGACCTAGAAGAAAGCGTCTTGAAAAGATGGGCAAAATTTGGCGGCGAGGACAAACTGTTTCGTAAAACGTCTTGTGCAGTGTCTTTTGCGCATGGGTTATCTGACTATAATGGGCATTACGGTATCCGTGAAATTTGCGATATCTGCCCCAAAAAACAGATAGGACTTTGCCAAGATTCCCACACGACGCCGACCGAAGAGGTTGTCAATAAGTTGTTGATGTGTATCGACGATCAACCAACGTCGGTCAAGTATGGGGAGAATGCTCTTGAAACCGTTGGGCTTAATGAACCGCCGCGATACTATCTTCAGCACTCTCTGAATTTTCAAGTGCATGATAAACGATATCCCCATAAATATCGGCAGCATGGAAGAGCTGACATTGGATGGTAGAAAATCATGGATAAGTCGGTGTTTGCCTGCGTCGATGTCGAGGGATCAGGAATGTCTCCGCCCGAACTTGTCCAAGTTGGTGTGGTGTTGTTGAACCAGAAATTTGAATGCGTTCACGAGGCTACATGGGACATTCGACCAAACAATAGGATAACGTATTGGGCAAGCCGTGTGCATGGGCTGACGCGTGAAAAGCTGCAGAATGCACCGAGCCTGGATAACATTGGCGACGAGATTGTTGACTTGGTTTCCGGGAAGGATGTCGTTGCCCATCACGCTTCAGGAGACGTCAAGCTGCTAAAGCGTAGCTTACCAGGTTTGGAAATCACGAAAGTTCATGACACCCTGAAGCTGGCCAGAGACCTTTTTCCAGATCTTGCATCATATTCGCTTGACGCCTTGTGCGCGGAACTACTGGGTTCCGATCTGCCGGAAGCGAACAGTTTTCACAATGCACTTGATGACGCCAGAAATTGTGCTGCCCTGTTTCGTTTTCTGCAGAAAAATATCTCTGCACCAAGACAAGGGGAACTGTTTTGAAGGGTGTGTCATCAGCAAGCCTCGGGATTGGGGTGTGGGGACTTTCCGGGCCACGTCACGTTAATGGGATTCAATTGGGATGGCCGGCGGTTAGTTTGCAGAATGCGATAGGCGTGGTCAGTGAAGCAGTGTCACACGGTGCCTCCGTTATAGACACCTCAAATTTCTATGGTGGTGGCAGAGGCGAAGAGATATTGGCAGAAATTCATCAAGACCAGCTTGCTCAGTGCCGCGTTTTCACAAAAGGCGGGCTGAAGTCTGGTGGTTGTGCACCCGTAAATAAGGTTCCGCGGGATTTCTCAGCAGAGTATATTCAGGCGTGCTTTGATGAGAGCGCACAACGGCTGAAGCATCATGCCATTGACACCTATTTTCTGCACGGGCCGAACCTAGACACAATGTCGGATACCGCATTGTTGAGTGCTCTCGATGAATTGAAGGCCTCTGGAAGGATTAAGAAGCTCGGTGTTTCCTTGCGGCGCAGCGGGCTTGCGAATGAGGAATACCTCCGGATGATCAAAAATTGCAGCGCGATTGATGTTGTTCAACTGCCCGTCAGCCCTTTGTACCCTGATCTGGTACGACGCTTGTTGGATGGCTTTTTCTCTTCTTTCGAAGTGATCGGAAGATCTGTCTATGGCCACGGAATTTTGCTGGGCCCTGGGTTTTCGCCGCACCGTTATATCAGTGCCGACCACCGCCACGGACTGCTCAAAGACGCGGAGTTTGCGGAAAGGGCGGCCATTGTCAGCAAGGCAGTGGTGCAGGCAGCTGAAGAAAAAGATGTTTCCCCGTCTATGTTCTTGAAGGGGTTTGCCCTAGGCAATGAAGCTCTCGACACCGTGCTTTTCGGCTGCTCGAGTAAAGTACAAGTTCGACAGAATTTTGCGAAAGATGCTTTTGTGTTGGATCGTGCTGAAATCGAAGCGTTCTGTGCAAAGATCACAAGGGCGTTTGCCGAGTAAACGTGCGAGTAATGGGGTTTGTCCCAACAAAGGTACGTAAAGTCCCACAGGGGGTCGATTCCGGCTGAGTGCAGAATAGGGCGGTAAGGCCAGATTGGGGCTCTATAATTGAGCTCAGGCCTGATTTTCGCTGAGATAGCGGTAGATGGTGGCCTTAGAGAGGCTGTAGTGGGCCATCAGATCTTTGATCAGCGTTCCGGCTGCACGTTGCTCTCGAAGCTCTGCAATCTGATCATCGGTAAGCGCGGGCCTCTTGCCAAACTGTACGCCGCGATCCTTATACTCTCCGAAAAACGAGAGCTTTTCGGACGCGTTTGATTATGGTCAGAACCAAGTTTATTGAGCACCAGCACGTATCCGAAAGGTGTATCTCGAAAGGATGGTCGCAAAAACGGTCGTTTTTGTCACCCCCCTACCCTGCCACAGTGGATCAAGGGCTTGGTCGTGTCAAAAACCTGTTCCAAAACACATGGGGTTTTGGTACGGTTTTGGCATGATTATTGGCTACGCCCGTGTGTCCACCACAGATCAGAACCTAGACGCTCAGCTTGATGCTTTGAGCGAGGCGGGCGCGGAGCGCGTGTTCTCCGAAGCAACCAGTGGCGCAACGGCCAAGCGACCAGAACTGCAACGCATGCTCGACCAGCTTCGTGACCGTGACGTGGTGGTCGTGACAAAGTATGATCGCCTTGCCCGTTCCTTGCGCGATCTTCTTGACATCGTGGAAGCCATCAAAGAGCGCGGCGCAGGTTTCCGATCTTTGGCCGAGGACATTGACACAACAACGCCCGCCGGAGAGCTGATCTTTCACGTCTTCGCATCCATCGCCCATTTTGAGCGCCGCCGGATCGCAGAGCGTACCCGCGAAGGTTTGGCCGCAGCTCGCAAACGTGGCCGTATTGGTGGCCGTCCCCCTGCCCTATCGCCCGATCAGAAAGCCGAGGTGATCCGCATGCGCGACGAAGAGCGCCGCCCGTTGCGCGAAATTGCCAGCTTGTTCAAGGTCAGTGTGCAGACGGTGCGGCGGACGTGAAATCGCTGCTTTAGATGCTTTTGACAACGATACGTGGCATGGTCTTTTGTATGCGAATTGCGGTCTCTATCCCCTTCGGGAGCTGATACGGTTTAATGTCAAACCTTGGTATAGACTTCCGCATTGTTTCGACCGCCGACACGATGTTCTTATTTTGAGCTTCGAACTGGCGTTGCATTTTGAGGACGCTTCCGATCAGCCGCTTGTTCGGGACTTCCATTGATTTCAGGGCACTCCCAATCTGGGTTTGAAAGCGTTGATGCGGGATTGTCATGCGGCGGATTGTGGCTTGAAAGCTCGGTGATATGGCGACGCGTGGGATGGTAATGACAATTGGCGTGGCTTCGTCTCGCGTTGCGTGTTGGCGGCGTCTTGCATCGGCCAATAACTCGACACTGCGTTCGCCAAACTTCTTCACGAGCCTCTTACATTCGGCTTCAAATGACTGATGCCCCGCCTGCCACACGTAGTGCGCCACGAAGGCGGCTGTTCGCGTTGTTGTTGGATCGCGAAGGATGGTGTCTGCCATTCTCGCTAACATCTCCTCGTCGTCTTTAAATGGACGGCCTATCTTGCTCATGTTTCACCTCAATACTGCTTTGTCCTATATGTAGAGGATGGAGGTGAAATTTTCGAGGAAGATAACAGCATGTGGATTCGAGGCTATCTGGCGCGGTCAAGGAATTTAATTCATCTCAAATGAGTGTTTGAGTAAGTGAGTTGCGCTTGAAAATTACCAAAAATTGGTATACTCTATTCATAGGAGGCTCTTCATGGCAAAAAACACATCCATGTCGCTTGGCGACCACTTCGCAGGGTTCATCGACACTCAGGTTCAATCTGGCCGTTATGGCTCGGCCAGTGACGTTGTGCGGGCTGGCCTGCGCTTGCTGGAAGAACACGAATCCAAGGTAAAGGCATTGCAGGACGCCTTGATTGCAGGCGAGCAATCTGGCGAGCCGCAGCCGTTCGATTTCGAAGAATTCAAAGCGCGTAAGCGGGCAGAGTTCGGCAACGCCCCATCATGAGCCGCGTTACGTTCTCACCCGCTGCTATCGCGGACATAGATGGCATCTGGGACTATACCGCAGAAACGTGGGGTGTAGATCAGGCCGACCGTTACACGGATGATATTCGGGATGCCTGCAACGACTTGGCGGCAGGAAAAAAGCAAGGCCGCACAGCCGATGTTCGCGATGGGTATTTGAAATATTCGGTCGGCAAGCACTTCGTTTTCTTTGTCAGGACAGGCGGCGGGATCGCCGTCATTCGTGTTCTGCATCAGCAGATGGACACAGAACGGCATCTGTGAGGCTATTGCCTCACCTAAATTACTCAGTTACACTTTTGAGTAAAAACACAAGGGAGGCAGACATGAGCATAATTTCCGTTTTGAATCCGAAGGGTGGTTGCGGCAAGACCACCATCAGCACCAACCTTGCGCGAGCGCTTTATGATCGCGGGCAATCCGTTCTGATCGTGGACAGTGATCCGCAGGGCAGCGCAAGAGATTGGCACGCGGCCAGTGAAGACAACCCACTTGAGCTGGTGGCACTTGACCGTCCCAACAATGTCAAAACACTGACCAGCATGGCCGCAAACTATGATTACGTGGTGATCGACGGTGCGGCCAAACTGGAAGACATGATTGCGGCCGCGATCAAGGTTAGCGACTTTGTTCTGATCCCGGTGCAACCGTCACCTTATGACATTTGGGCCGCTTCTGATCTGGTGGACTTCATCAAAGCTCGCCAGGAAGTTACAGATGGATCCCCTCTCGCAAGCTTTGTCGTGTCCAGAATGGTGGAGGGAACACGCTTGGGCGGCGATGTACGAGCTGCATTGGATGAATATGGTTTGTCTGTCTGCGATACGACGATCACACAGCGCCAAGTCTATCCGCAAACCGCATCTGAGGGCCTGACGGTGTTTGATGCCGACAATGCGAAAGCCAAGGCCGAAACTCTGTCTCTGATCGACGAGCTGATCAAGATGATGTCTCTGGCAAAACGTGAGGTGGCATAATGGCTCTTTCAGCAAAACGCCCCAGCCGTGGCGATGAGGCCCGTAAGCGCATTCTGCATGAAGTTACCGAAAGTACCGAGAAGAAGAAGCGTCTGAATGCCGAGATCGAGGAAAGTCTGTATAAGCGGATCAAGATGAAGGCGGTAGAGGAGGGGCGTTCAATTTCTGATATTACACGCGACTTGTGGTCTGAGTATTTGAGTAAGTGAGTGTTTGATAAAATACTCTACCATCCATTTCGGCCGCGTTTCTTGAACCAGCTCTTACAGAAACCGAGAAACGCGGCGTCGGGGTTCTTGGGTGCCTCTTGCTGTCTGGCGGCATAGCTTCGCCATTCGGCCACCAGAACATTGATGTCCCATGTCGGTGCCAGTTCTCTGGCCTGTTCAAGAGTATCGGGTGATAAGGGCAGGATGTAGCCACCAGTCACTTTGTCCTGATCAGGTTTCGGCGCGTAGTTCTCCAGAAACTCCGGCTTGGGTGTCACTGTCAGAATATCTGCATCCAGACAGAAAGCATAGTCCGGCATGTGATTGTGTTCCTCATCAACCTTGCAGATCGCGCGAATAAGGCGTCGAAACTCCTTGTCCGAGGATGTAGAGCCCGTTCGGGCTTTCAGCTTGTCCAGTCCACATTTCCATTCCGGCTGTGTACCGCATTGCTTACGCGCAAGCTCATACAGGCGGCGTTCCAAAGGTTTGCGAAGTTGGAAATAACGGCGATTGAGTGTGAGCACATCGTCATCGGCAATGGCGTTAAAAACCCAATCCGAAAGCGTGACTTCCAGATCGAGCATTCGACCATCACGGGTTTCCCGCACGATCCTGTACCGGTCAATCAGGCTGAAACCGTCGATCTGCTCCACGCCGCCTGTGGTGATATTGGTTTCAATTTGCGTTCCTTGGAGGCGTTCGAGCGCCGCCTTGAGGCCCGTATACCCTGTGCCAGCCGTGGACCTATTCGTTGCAACAAGAAGATCATACGCTTTGAAACGAAGCGTTCTGTGAATTTGCTTTCCGTCATTCAGAGCCGCCACAACCTGGGAAATGCAATAGATCAACACATCACGATCATGGACGGTGGCCAAACCAATCATGTTCGGTCTAATTTCAACATAGCTCTGACCATCAGCCGCCACGTAGCGCCGTTTTTTGGTATCAGGCTTGGTCGAAAGGGTGAAAATTGGATGCGCCATCGAGGCCATATCACCTTTCGGAGCGGCATCGAAAATATCGCACACGAAGAAATCCCCTTGAACATGACGCAAGGGGAGAAGAGGTGTTCGATTAGGTTTCGTAGTTTCACCCACCATAGTTCTCTTATTCGTAATTTCACCCGCCAGCGCAAGTGACTTCGTAGTTTCACCCACCAAGACGCTTTCGTAATATCACACACCATCTTTCGTAATATCACACACCATCTTTCGTAAGATCACCCACCGATAATCAAAAACAGGCTATTTTTCATGTTCAAAAACAGTCGCTTACAAATTTACCGATTCGCGTAACACTATATTTAACACATATATAACACCCACCAGCTTGCTACTGGCCTGTGGATAACTCTCCGTACTGACCTTGCCGCTGGTAGAACACGCAAGCCTCGACGCCCGTGGTTGTCGAGGCCCAGGAAGCTCCAAGGATAGCGCATATTGTGAGGTCGTAAGCTGAGAAAAACACGAGCCGGAAGGCGGGTCAGTCTTTTCGGATGATGCAGTAGGCCCCGCCGTTGTCGGGTTCCCAATGTTCTGCCCCAACGACCTTGCAGGTCCATTGCCATTGAGCGGGCAGGGCGGTGATTGCGAAGTTTCCAAACAAAATCCCCATCACCACAGCCGCACAGAAGGCCGCAGGAAGC
>PDWJ01004549.1_pt1 | contig 12146 bp, 9 predicted proteins | sample 1430881 | NCBI WGS metagenome assembly PDWJ01 (sample SAMN01162460, study PRJNA174530) | Oral metagenome, whole genome shotgun sequencing project. | biome: Marine environment; feature: Marine mammal; material: Swab sample of the gingival sulcus; isolation source: swab sample of gingival sulcus... | reverse complement strand
CGCTTCATTGGTACCATTTTCTTGTATTCTGCAAGTTGTTCCTTGGGGAGCTCTGCAATGAAGTCTGTATCTATGAAACCGGGAGAGACACAGTTAACGGTAATTTTCTTTTTAGCAACCTCTTTAGAAAGGCTTCTGGTCATGGCTATCTGCCCTGCTTTGGAGGCTGCGTAGTTGCTTTGGCCCGCAAAACCCATTTGCGCCACAGGGGAGGTTATGTTGATTATCCGTCCGTATTTATTCTGCATCATCAGCAGTGTGGCATTTTTGGACATGAGGTAGGTTCCGGTAAGATTAGTGTCTATGACTTGTTGCCATTTTTCACTGTCCATCATGGCAAGGACTGCATCTTTACGGATTCCAGCACTATTAACGACAATATCGACACGGTTCTTGTCATGCTCTATCTGGGTGAAAAGAGCCTTTACCTGTGACTCATCAGAGACATTACAACGTATAATCTCTAAATTTTCCTTGTACTTTTCACATTCTTGCTTAAAAGCTCGGGCCGATTCTTCGTTTCCCGCATACAGGCCGTAAACAAATGCTCCTTCCTGTAAGAAGCTCCGCGCAATAGCCCGGCCTATTCCACGGGTGGCTCCACTAACAACTACGATTTTATCTGTGAATGTGTTCATCTTTGTTGTGTGTAAAAAATTATAAGGACGGATGCTCTCTTTACCTTGTTTCTTACGTGTGGCTTGGCTTAACTCCGAAGATATGAGTCAACATCGTTGGACACGATCACTCCGTAGTTGATGGCACCAAGCCATCCAGACATGATAATTCCCACTGATCCTACATGAAACAGCCCTCCAACTTCCTTGAAAATTTTTCTGGACACATCCAGCCCCTCAAATTTGGTGCCAAAACTTGTTCCTCTGGTGTGAAGAGTATAGTCGTTAAAGGTTGTAGGTGTGGCCGCTTCCACCCAGTCTACTTTATTCTTAACACCTGGGAGATATCTTTCAAGATCCACGAAAGTTCTGTCGATAAGGTTCTGCTTCTCTTTACGATACTGACCTCTGGTCATCGTATTCCAATCATCATAGCGGCTGTTCATTGAAGCTACAACGGTGTATCTGTTATGACCTGGGCGAGTTTTTGGGTAGTATACCGAAAATGTTTTTGATCTGGTGTGAAGATCAAGCAGTTCTTCTGATGAAAATTCCTCAGCTGTTGATGTAAAGAGCAAGTCTCCAATATCAGGAATGGATTCATCTTCCTTTATGCCGAAATACACCTGACAGGAGGAGTTATTCACCCTTATTTTATCTGCCTGCTCCAGGAAGGCGTCTGAGTAATTTTCCCTTTCAGTCAAGTTGTGGATGGTGTTCGTGATACCGCTGTTGGAAACAACGGATTTTGCGGCTATGGTTCGTCCGTCAACCAGAACTCCGGAAACCTTGCCTTTTTCTATGATAATTTTATCAACCCTGGCTCTGGTACAGATGGTAACCCCATTTTTCTCAAGTTCTCTGGTCATCATGTCTATGAGTTTATCGGTACCACCCTCAAAGGTGAAAACACCCCGATTCATAAAATTGGAAAAAACAATACCGTACGTTATTGCGGGATCATCAAGGGTAGAACCGTTGGCGTAAGTTATGGGTTCCATCAGCAATCGGTGTACATCAGTTCTACCCGGGAAAAATTTCTCGAATAACTCTCTGGTTGTCATCTGCTGGTCATCGTAAAAATTCATTCGGGAGACAGTTGTAAAAAAACTATCAATGGTAGTTCTGTCGACCTTGAAGTGAGAATTGAGCAGATTGGTAAAATCCTGGGTGTCAAAGGTGGTCTTTATTGAAAACTGAGGGTTGTCAAAAACAATATTACGCAATTGGACAATGGACTGCATTATTTCCTTATTCCAGTACTTCTTGCACGTCTTCACCATTCCGTACGGAAAGCCGTGGAGCGAAATATCAAAAATATGTCCTTTTCTTTTAAACCAGGTCGCGAGACCACCGAGCCTGTGATGATGCTCAACAAGCAATACCTTGTGACCGCAGTAGGCAAGCCTGTTAGCGGTTGTAAGGCCGCCGAGTCCTGAACCTATGATGATGATGTCGTAGCTGTCTTTGACTTGTTCTAATGTTACTGGCATAGCTGTTATAGTGTTTTGTAAAAGCTACAGTTTGGGAAGGATATGCTGGTTTGCAATAGATACACCGCTGAGCATTGAGCCAATGATACCAAGAAAACCTTGATCCGTTCCTGCAAGAAAAATTGAGCCCAGTCCAAGATCCCCATCCTTGATTTTAGTCGGGTGACCGTAAATAGCTCCTTTTCTTTTGGAGGTGTAGCGTTCGATAGTTACCGGGGTAAATGTATTCTGATAGATAATGTTTTTTCTAAACGGTCCTATAATCTCTTCGATAGCACTAAGGGAGCGGTTTGAGAGTTTTTCTTTTGCCTTTAAGTACGTTTCCTGCTGGTTATAAATTTTTTTCCATTCCTGAAAGTTAGCAAGATGAGTCCCGCGAACTTCTATGTTTTTTCCCGGCAGAAGGCCTTCAAAACGTGATGGCAGACAGATTACTCCGCTGGCGTAATCGACAAGTTTCGCAGGAGATGCGTAGTTAAAGGTATCCCCTGTGTTAAAAAAGGTAATGGTATTGTCCCGTGCAAAAGAAACGTTCTCCTGTGACAGTTGAAAAATTGATTCTACAAAACCAAGTCTTCGTTCATCCCTGGACTTTTGTCGTTGTTCTGAATCCTCGGTCAGCAGGCTCAGGGTCTCTTCATAGCCAATAGTGGAGAGTATGTATTGGCATTCTATATTCTCTCCATTTTCAAGATATACAATACTAGGGCTGTTTTTATCCTTTGCTCTGCTGATGCTGGTAACACCTGCTCTGGTTTTTATCTCTCCATTCAGCGATTGCAGATGTTTGACTAGCATGTCGATAAAATCCTTGATGCTTCCTTGAGGTCTGAACATGCCTTCCTGGAAAATGGCCCGGAACATGATGGAAAACTGGCTGAGATCCATATCATTTTCTACGCTGGAACCATAATACATAAGTGGACATAACAGCATCTCCGTCAACAGCGTGTCGCAGAGCTTTTCTGCCAGAAAAGCCTTGGCAGAAACAAAAGGAGTTGGTTTAAATGGGTCAAAATCCTCTTGAAATTGAAGAATTTTGTTAAAACCGTCCACTGATTTTGGAAATTTTGCTGCTATTTCATTCAGCAGCAGATCTGCATTGTTAGAAAAAAGAAGAGACTGTTTATCCTTAAAAAAAATTTCAGACTGCTTTTGCTGGCAAAGACTAATTTCTTTTCTTTTTAATTTAAGCTGCCTGAGAAGTCTGTTGAGCGGAGCTGATTTTTGATCCGGCTCTGCATAGTTCGTGATAGCGTGGAGACCAGTTTCAAAAAGACTACCTTTACGATAAAAATAGGAATTCAACCCTCCGAGACGGCTATGTTTTTCCACAAGAAGCACATCTGAAGTGAAGCGGGCAATACGAATCGCGGCGGCCAGCCCCGAGAGACCGCCGCCGATAACCAGTACAGGTCTTTTCACGAAACTGTTTATTGTTATGCGTCTTTTAAAAGTGGTTCCAGATAGGAAACACAGCTGTCCAGTGTCGCCAGTTGTGGATAATCCTCTTCCGGAATCTGTAACTGGTGACGTTTTCTCAGTTCCATAACGATATCAAGAAAATCCATTGAATCAAGATCAAGCTGATCCCTTAGGGGTTCTGCCGGATCAAGACTGTCAAAATCCGCCTCATCATCAATATCTTCAATAATTTCCAGAATTAAATCTTTTATCTCTTCACTAGTCATCTAAATCTCCGCAATCGACGTGTAGAATTAAAAACAGACAGGAATTCGTTCTATCAGCATCCTGAATGATGTGATTATTTTACAAAACCCTTGCTATAACATAAGTAGACTCTGAAGTTTAGCGTTATTTCCTGTAAATCCGCAAATAATTATTCAGAGTATTTTTTGACAATAACTGTAGAGTTTATTCCAAGCATGCCAAAGGAATTATTAAGTATGGTTTCAATTTTATCAACCTGAACTGCTTTATTGATCACCATATTTTTCAGTTTACACTCAGGATCCAGTGTCTCGATGTTAATTGTCGGGTGAACTGTATTGTCTGTAAATGAGGGTAGGTTTCCAGCCAGTTCAAGTACACCAGCAGCACCCATGGCGTGGCCGATGATGGATTTCGTATTATTGATATACGTTGTCTCGCTTTCTCCAAAGACATCCCGTATCGCCTTGCATTCCTCCGTATCACCCTGTTTTGTACCGGTTGCGTGGGTATTTACAAGATCAATATCAGCCGGAGTGAGCCCGGCCCGTTCAATGGCCATCTTCATGCACTCGGCTTGTCTCGGACCATGCGGGAGAACAAAGTCCTTGGCATCAGAATTCATAGCGTAGCCAACAATTTCACCCAAAACAGGAGCCCCACGTTCTAATGCCTTGTCCAGAAGTTCGAGGGTGAACACACAACCACCTTCAGAGATAACTATCCCGTTTCTGTTGATGTCAAAGGGACGTGTTGCAAGACGCGGGTCTTCGGCTGATCCCAAGGCATTCTGTGATTTAAAACTTGCAAAAATACCAAAGGAACCAACACACTCAGATATCCCTCCAGCAAAGGCCATATCCACTTCGCCCAGGCGCATCATCTGAACCGCCTGAATAAGTGATGCGTTTCCGGCAGCGCAGGCTGCGCCTATGGAATAGTGAGGGCCGGTAATCCCGAGGTTCATTGTGATTTCGCCTGCAGGATTGTTAAGGACAGTTCGGGGGTTGTGGTGATGGGTCCAGTATTTTGTGTCGTAGTTGTACTGGCTGATGTTATAGACTTCATTTTCGGTTTCAACAGTGCCGTGTTCTGTAAGGCCTATATAGACGCCAATCCTCGATTTATTGTAGCTTTCAAGATCCAGTCTTGCTGATTCCAGAGCCTCATTTGCGCAGTAGACACCAATGCATCCGGCCCGGGAGCCTTTTTTGTTTTCTTTTTTCTTGCGATACTTTGTTTCGTTAAAAGAGCAGACACCTGCCGGTGCCTTACCAAAATAACGCAGATCAATTTCCTGAATTTCACTGATTCCTGCGATAAGCTTCTTTCTGAAGTCTTCTATGTTGTTGGCATTTGGGGAGGTGAGACCTACCCCAGTGATAACTATTCTGGGAAGTTGCATTGTCCTTGGCTGCTTTGGTTAGTATGTATTGAGTTGTTTTTTATGGTAAAATCGTATTCAGCTGTCTTGCTGCAGGCAATCACGATGGCATAAATATCTAAAAACGTGGGGCAGAAATGTAGATTATTCTCTGGTAAATTTCAACTTTTAGTCAAAAAAATATAGGGTGAAATTGCTCTCAGGCGATTTTTTCTAATAACAATGGAACAAACGAGTTGCCTGATGCGTTGATGTTTATTGTTATTGGAGTGCATCAGCTTGATACGGCAAATTGCTTCTCTGGGCTGTAAAGCTGGCATAATGTATTGAAGGAGAATATAGGTAACTCCCTGGAAAATATGGATAAAATGATTTTATACAACACTGTTTGCATATGAATTATCAAAATAACCCGATAGCATATGGTTCGTATCCTCTGAGTTCGCCTGTGGCTCTGGCACCAATGGTCGGTCTGAGCCATACCGCGTTCAGGAGTGTGCTTCGACAAATAGGGGGAGTAGGGCTCTACTATACGGAAATGCTGGCGGTTAAACGTCTTCCGCACGATAGCGTAACAATGTCTCCGCTACTTGTACGGGGTGAGGATGAAACTTTTTTAGTTCATCAACTCGTTGGTGGGGATCTGCAGTATTTTGGCGCAGCGATTGAAAAACTCCATAAGATTGGTGCAGATGGGATAGACCTTAATCTTGGTTGCCCAGCATCGTTTCAAAGAAAACAGGGGGCTGGTCAGGCTCTTTCCGATAACAGGGAACTGTTGGGCAGTATCCTGAAATTGATTAAACAAAAATCCGATGTACCCCTATCTGCAAAAATCCGCCTGGGGGCAACGCCTGATTCGGAAAAACTTGTTGATTTTTGCCGGTTTCTGGTAGATTCCGGGGTGGAATTTCTCGTAATTCATGCACGGTTGCATGGGGAAAAATTCTGCCGTAAGCCTCGCTGGGCGGAGGTTGCTCCTGTTTCCCGTGCTCTTGGGATACCTGTCCTGATAAATGGAGGGATTTTTACGGTGGCTGATGCCAGAAGAGCCCTGGAGCTCTCCGGTGCCGATGGGGTTATGCTGGGCAGGGGAGTGGTTGTTAATCCGTGGCTTGGGGCTGAAATTTCAGAAGAACTTTTTGGAATTGAGTGTGATACTGAACTTGATAAAAAAATGTGTTATTTTACCTTTCTTGAACTGGTTGAACAGAGATTTACATCTGAAAAAAGACTAGGGAGGATTAAGCAGTTTACCCGTTATTATGCAAAATTATTTACCTTTGGGCATCATTTGGCATCAAAGATCCAGAACTGCTCTTCTGTAAATGAGGCCAGGGATGTTGCAGAGTTGTTTTTTTCAGCAGTTGAATAGCACCGAATAAAAAAGGAGTATACAATGATTGATCTTATAAAAAAAGCGGCACTCACGGGAATTGGCATCGCATCTCTTACCTCTGAAAAACTGGAAGAGTTATCAAAAGAACTTATCAGCAAAGGGCAGTTGACCGAGCAGGAAGGACAGAAGTTTCTTGGTGAGATGATGCAGAAAGCCCATGAATCAAAAAAAGCGATTCAGGCGCACACAGAAAAAGTCGTTGCCTCCAGTCTGGAAAAGATGAATCTTGCCAGTTCTGAAGATGTTGATCAGCTGAAGGGCGAAATTGAAAAACTAAGAGAAGAGATAGCATCTCTTAAAGGGAAATAAGCCTTAAATATTTCTGGTCTTTTTGAAAAATCGTGCCTTAAATTTTTCGAGCAGGATTTCCAGCTCCGTGAGCTTTAAGGCACTGAGAGTTAACAGATAGGCGATTACTCCTCCGCCGATAATTACAGCCAGTGCAAGGGACTGTTGTAATATCTCTCCAGACAACCAGCCATTGTAACCTTCCCGCAGAAGTAGTACTGCGCAGGAAAGTACAAGGGTTGCCACAAAAATTTTCAATAAACCTCGTATAAGCTGTCCTACCGGATAGCCCCCCATACAGATGTAAAGAACGGTCATCAGAAAGAGAAAATTGATCAGCATGGTGCAGGATGTGGAGAGGGCAATTGCCAGATGCTGAAAATGTTCAATAGTTGCACTGACCACCAGAATATTAAGTCCCACAGCCAGAAAACTGGCAATAACCGGAAATTTGGTTTTATCAAGGGCGTAAAAGGCGGGTACCAGTACCTTGTTGGCAGAATAGGCAAATAAGCCTATGGCGAAAAAGGAAAGAGTCTGTGCTGTTGCAAGAGTGTCCTGCGGGGTGAACACGCCATGCTCAAAAATAACCCGAATGAGAGGCTGCGAAAGTAGTATCAGACCGGCTGTTGCCGGAATGGTCAGGGCAAAAACCATAGTCAGGGAAGTAACCATGGTTTCCTTCATATTGTCAATTTCCTTGCGGGCAGCCTGTTTGGAAAGTACCGGAAGCATTGCAATGGAAAGCGCTACACCAAACACACCAATGGGCAGTTGTACGAGGCGAAAGGCATAATAAAGCCAGGAAACAGAGCCTTCCGCACAGGAAGATGCGAAATTCGTGTTCACAAACAGGTTTATCTGAGTTGCGGATAAGCCTATGGTTGCCGGGATCATCAGTCGTAAAATTTTCAGTAAGCCGGAGTCCTTGATGTTGAAGGTAAAGCTGTATTTAAACCCTGTTTTAAACAGGGTCGGGAGCTGAACTGCAAGTTGCAGAAATCCCCCAATCAGAGTGCCAATGGCCATACCGATAATTGCCGGATGGCCATATCTGGGTAAGATAAAGGCGAGGCCTGTTCCGCCAATCACAGAGCCCAGATTAAAAAAACTGGATGCAAGGGCAGGGATGAAAAATTTCCCTTTGGTGTTCAGCATTCCCATAACTACAGCTGACAGACTGATAAAGACAAGAAATGGGAGCATGATCCTTGTAAGTTTTTCTGTTAGTTCAACCTTTCCTTCAACCAGAGAAAAGTCCGGGGCCAGTACGGTGACAATGGTTTCCGCATTGAAAATTGCAATCAAAGTGATGGTGGAGAGCAATATGAGAATAAAATTGAGAACGTTGGATGCCAGCTTCCAGGTTTCTTCCTTGGTCTTTTGGGCATCGTAGGCAGAAAAAACGGTGACAAAAGCCGCAGAAAGAGCGCCTTCACCAAAGAGATCGCGCAAAAGGTTAGGAATGCGAAAGGCAACGACAAAGGAGTCGTAGGTGAATCCGGCTCCGAAAAGTCCTGCAAAGATTTGTTCTCTTATCAGGCCGAGGACGCGACTGCACATAACCGCTATTCCGACCGCTCCGGCAGCTTTCGATATGTTTTTTTGATTTTCTGATTTTGTTGTCACAGGAATACCCGAAAAAAATGGTACTAAAAATGGACGAAGCACCTTAATCGGTATGTAAAAAATTTGCTACAAAATCATACAATTCCCTGTAAAGTTGGAGCGGGAACATTTGAAACAATCCTTAAAGGCCAGAGTTCTGTTATTCTTTCTTGACTTTGCAAATTGAAATTGAATATATGGTTACTGGCTTTTAGTTCTCTATAAAAGTGTGATCCTGTTCAACAGGCTCGGAGTGTACGTGGAGTTTTGCATTGTAATTCGCATAACGCATTGAAATAATTGTTGGTTTAAGGAGATTCACATGCAGGATACTAGTATGGTCAGAAACGTTGCAATTGTTGGTCATGGTAATTGTGGTAAAACTTCACTCGCTGAGGCTCTACTTTTTTCCGCCGGAAAGATCAAGCGGCTTGGTAAGGTGGACGAAGGGCATGCCGTGATGGATTATGAGGATGAAGAAATCAGCCGAAATATTTCGATTAACGCCAGTTTTCATAACTATACATGGAAGAAGCATGATGTCTTTTTGACAGATACTCCGGGGGATGACAATTTTCTCAACGAAACCAAATTTGCAACCCATGTCTGTGATAGTGCACTCTTTGTCATTGGTGCCGTTCTCGGTGTGAAAGGGCAAACTATAAAATTTGCCAATCTTTTAAAAACGAGAAATTTGCCGACCGCTATCGTTATTAACAAACTTGATCGGGAACGCGCGAATTTTGAAAATACCTTATCCCAAATTAAGGAATTACTCCCTGTGCGTCCTGTGGTTTTGCAGTTGCCCATAGGTGAAGAGGAAAATTTCAGGGGATATGTGGATATTGTAACACGCAAAGCCTATTTGTTTGATGGTGATAAAGGGGGTGTCAAGGAAACCGGGATTCCCGCCGAGTTGACAGATCAGGTGGACAGCTATCGGGAAATTTTGATGGAAAACGTAGCTGAAACTGATGATGAGCTTATTGAAAAGTTTCTCGAAGAGATGGAGCTTTCCGAAGAGGAACTGCATTCTGGTTTAAAGAATGCTGTTAAAAATGCGGAACTGGCTCCTGTTTGTGTATGTGCTGCAACCCTGAATATGGGCACTGCCTCAATTCTTGATTTTATCAATACCTACATGCCTTCTCCTGCAGATAAACCTGCTGTTACCGCATCTGCTGCCGATAGTGAGGAGCTTGTTGAAATTCAACCTTCTGTGGACGAACCTTTCAGCGCATTGGTTTTCAAAACCATGGCGGATCCTTATGCCGGCCGGCTGACTATTTTCAGAGTATACAGCGGTCAATTGACTGGTGATACTTTTTATAATGCATCCAGGAAGACCTCTGAAAGATTTGGGCAGCTTTATGTGCTCGAAGGTAAAGAACAAAAACCTGTGGACACAGCCGGACCAGGTATGATTGTAGCGGTTGCAAAGCTTAAAGAAACCAGTACCTGTGATACCTTATGTGACCAGAATCGACCTGTGATTTTAGATGCTCCTGAACCGTTAAAACCGGTTATTTCTTTTGCGGTGAGTGCAAAAAAAGGTGAGGAAGAAAAGGTTTTTGGTTCAATAACCAGGATGCTTGATGAAGATTTGACCCTGACCCTTGAGCGCCAGCCACAGACCAAGCAGGTGCTTATTTCCGGTGTTGGCAAGGTTCATCTTGATGTTGTTGGTTCCAGGATCAAAAGAAAATTTGGCGTTGAGATGGAGTTGAGTATTCCTAAAATTCCGTATATGGAGACAATCCGCAAGAGCGCACGGGTCCAGGGTAAACATAAGAAACAGAGTGGTGGCCGTGGACAGTTTGGTGACTGCTGGATTGAAATTTCTCCGCTGCCCGGTGGTGGATATGAGTTTGAAGATCAGATTGTCGGTGGTGTTATCCCTCAACAATATCGGCCTGCCGTTGATAAGGGTATTCAGGAAGCGATGGAAAAGGGCGTTTTGGCCGGTTATCCTGTGATTGATGTAAAGATAGTTCTGGTCGATGGTTCCTTTCATAACGTTGACAGTTCCGAGATGGCTTTCAAAATAGCCGGTTCTCTTGCTTTCAAGAAAGGTGCAGAAGAAGCCGGGCTGGTTCTTCTTGAGCCTTACATGAATATGGAAATTCGTGTGGCTCAGGATCATGTTGGTGATGTTATGGGGGATCTGAATTCCCGCCGAGGAAAGGTTATGGGAATGGATTCTGTTGATGGTGTTGAGGTGATTAGTGCCCAGGTGCCACAAGCTGAGATCCTGATGTACGCGACTGATCTGACTTCCATGACAGGTGGGCTCGGAACCTTTGACCTGAGCTTCTCTCATTATGAGGAGGTTCCTGCACAAATTGCAAACGATATTGTTGCCGCTGCAAACGAAAAGGAATAGGGGATAGGAACAGGAAATAGGGCGTGGACGATAATGAGTGAATTTATCTTTGACAGGACGTGTGCCGTTGTCACTATGAGTGACAAGGGATCACAGGGGCTTCGTGAGGATACCAGCGGGAAGTTTCTGCAGGATAGTTTGGTAGCTGCCGGATATGAACTGCAGGAATATCAGGTTATCCCCGATGTTCGGGAAAAAATTGTTGAGACCCTGACAGAGCTTGTGGATCAGAGAGAAATTTCACTCATTATCACTACTGGTGGTACAGGATTGTCGCCATCTGATGTGACTCCCGAAGCTATGGAGCAGGTTCTTGATCGTGAAATACCCGGAATAGCAGAGGCGATGCGTGCCGCCAGTATGAAGAAGACTTCCCGGGCGATGTTGTCCCGAGGGAAGGCAGGTACCAGGAAAAACAGTCTTATCATTAATTTACCTGGAAGCCTGAAGGCTGTCCGGGAAAATTATGAGGTGATAGTAGATGTTCTGGACCACGCTCTGGAAAAAATTCAGGGGGGGCAGGGGGATTGTGGTCATCCCTGATTTATAGATTGTATTGTTCAAAAAAAAAGGCTCATCGGGTGGGGGATCACCCGGTGAGCCTTTTGTTTTGAACCAGTCTGTATTACACGAGTTCTACAGGTTCTTCTCCCTCGGCCAAAGTTTTTATTTCGCCAATAATTTCAACCCGTTCTCCAAGGGCTTTAAAATGATGCTTGATGTCATTTGCTTTTTCCCCATCCACAATTACCAGCAGACCGATTCCCATATTGAAGGTTCTGTACATCTCGGTGTCAGGAATATCACCTTTTGTTTCCAGGAAGGGAAAGATGGGCGGTATTTCCCAGCTGTTCCTGTGAATCACCGCCTTGCAGGATCTTGGGAGAACTCGCGGGATATTGTCGATAAAACCGCCGCCTGTATTATGAACCATGCCATTAATCTGGAAATTTTTCAGTACATTCAATACAGACTGGACATAAATTTTTGTCGGGCGCAGTAGTTCTTCGCCCAAGGTGCAGCCAAGTTCTTCGATGTAATCATTAACATTCAGATTATTGTCCGCAAAACAAATTTTTCGTACCAGGGAATAGCCATTGGAGTGTAGACCGCTTGAGGACAGGCCGAGTATTTTATCTCCTGTGCTGATATCTGAGCCATCAATTATAGCATCTCTGTCGACAATTCCTGTAACAAAACCAGCCAGGTCATAATCATTATCTTGATACAGCCCAGGCATTTCCGCAGTCTCCCCGCCAACAAGCGAGCAGAGGGCCTGCTTGCAGCCTTCGGCAATTCCCTT
>PDWJ01007480.1_pt1 | contig 12149 bp, 6 predicted proteins | sample 1430881 | NCBI WGS metagenome assembly PDWJ01 (sample SAMN01162460, study PRJNA174530) | Oral metagenome, whole genome shotgun sequencing project. | biome: Marine environment; feature: Marine mammal; material: Swab sample of the gingival sulcus; isolation source: swab sample of gingival sulcus... | reverse complement strand
AGAAGTGTGTCAAGATTGATGGGCTTTTCCAGAAAATCAAAGGCTCCTGCCTTTATAGAACTTACCGCTGTTTCAATGCCAGCATGACCGCTCATCATGATAACAGGAAGTTCCGGGAAACGTTTGTGCAGACGCTTGAGAATATCAAGTCCGTCTGTTCCGGGAAGCCATATATCAAGCAGAATAAGAGAGGGTGTTTGATGATCCAGACTTAACCAGAAACTTTCAGCGTCCTGGAATTCGCAGACTTCATACCCTTCATCCCGTAATATGTCTGAAACCGTAGTACAAATTTGCTGCTGATCATCTACTATACAAATAGGATTCATATCTTTACCATTGCTGATCTCAAGTAATATGGAATCTATGATACCATTCTTTTTTATAATGAGAAAAGGGCTGACCTGATTTCAGGCCAGCCCTTTCTATATACTACATTAAGAAGCAATATGAAACTACTGTTGGTCTTCTTCTTTTTCGGGCTCCAGAGATTTCTGCAATCCCCGCAGGAATCTATAGGATTTTAGTACATCTTTTTGAGACTGAGCCATTAATTGGTCGGCATGTTCTGGGTTTACACGCTTGAGGGTACGATAACGGTTTTCACCAAGTGCATATTCCTCAAAGGAAATTGAAGGTTCTTTTGAGTCAATGATCAGAGGGTTTTTACCCGCATCTTCAAGCATTGGGTTAAATCGGTACAGCGGCCAGTGACCGGATGCGACAGCTTTTCTCTGTTGCTCAATTCCTTTGGCCATGTTGATACCATGGTTGATGCAGTGGGCATAGGCAATGATCAGGGATGGCCCATTGTATGCTTCTGCCTCAGAGATGGCTTTAATAGCCTGATTTGGATTGGCACCAAGAGAAATCTTTGCCACATAGACATTCCCATAGGTGGCAAAAATCATACCCATGTCTTTCTTAGGGATTTTCTTGCCGCCGGCAGCAAACTGTGCTGTTGCCGCACGTGGTGTTGATTTTGACATCTGGCCACCGGTATTGGAGTAGACCTCTGTATCCATTACCAGAATGTTCACATTTTCACCTGATGCCAATACATGATCGAGGCCGCCATAGCCAATATCATATGCCCAGCCGTCACCGCCAAATGCCCATACCGATTTCTTGACCATGTAGTCAATGACTGGGAGTAACCGTTTGGCAATGACATTATCTGAGTCGGCAAGTTCTGTCTTCAACGCAGCTACTCTTTCACGCTGTGCCTCGATTTCAACCTGGTTACTTTGAGTTGCATCAATCAAAGCTTTTGCAGTCTCTTCTGTAATAAGACCCTGGACGGCAGCCTCTTCCAGCAGCTCTGCTGCCTGCATACCAAGCTTATCAACTGTTGCCCGCATACCATATGCGAACTCAGCGTTGTCTTCGAACAATGAGTTTGACCATGCCGGGCCGCGACCATCTTCTCTTTTGCAATATGGGGTTGTTGGCAGGTTTCCGCCATAGATGGAAGAGCAACCAGTTGCATTGCCGACATAGAGTCTATCACCAAAGAGTTGTGAGATCAACTTGACATACGGTGTTTCGCCACATCCTGCACATGCGCCGGAGAACTCAAAGAGCGGTCTGATGAGCTGAGAACCTTTGATGGTTGCAGGATTGATATCAGCGGGATTAACAGGCGGCAGACTCATGAAATACTCGACATTGGTCTCTTCTTTCGCCCGTACCTCTTCTGAATTGGGGATCATTTCAAGCGCCTTGGTCTTGGCAGGGCAAATCTCTACACAGAGGGTACATCCGCAGCAGTCCTGGGTGAAGATCTGGACTATGAACTTCTGATCCTTGAACTGTTTGCCTGTTGCCTTTTTAGAGAGAAAACCGTCAGGTGCATCATCGACATTGGCGGCAACCTTGATTCTGTTTGCTGCATGCGGGCAGATAAGAGCACATTGACCACACTGGATACAGTTTTCTGGAATCCATCGGGGCACAGCCACTGCAATGTTTCTCTTTTCGTATTGTGTGGTTGCTGTCGGCCAGGTACCGTCATCAGGAATCTGGGATACCTTGAGATCTTCACCTTTGCCTTCCAGCATCTTTGCTGTCACTTCTTTTACAAAATCAGGGGCGTGTGCTGGAACAGTAGGCGGAATCTCGTGACCATCGATCTTATCTGAAAGAGGTACCTCTACGATATTTTTGATAGCAGCATCAACAGCGTCGTAGTTCATCTGCACAACGCTATCACCTTTTTTGCCATACGTCTTTTTAATGGCATTTTTAATAGCATCTATCGCTTCCTGTTCAGAAAGGATGCCTGAAATCATAAAGAATGCGGTCTGCATGATCATATTGATGCGCGCCCCCAGACCAAGAGCCTGACCAAGCTTAATTGCATCAATAATGTAGAATTTTGCCTTTTTGGCAATGAGATCCTGCTGTACCTTGGATGGCAGATGCGCCCAAACTTCATCCTTGGTAAAGCTCGAGGTGAGCAGAAATGTCCCGTTTTCCTCCAGGTTGCAGAGCATATCCACAAGATTGAGGAAGGTGAAGTTATGGCAGGCTATAAAGTTTGCCTTGTTGATAAGGTAGGGAGCAACGACCGGATTTTTACCAAACCGCAGATGAGAGGTGGTAATTGATCCAGATTTTTTTGAGTCGTAAACAAAGTATCCTTGTGCGGAGTTCTCTGTTTCCGTTCCAATAATTTTAATGGTGTTTTTGTTGGCACCAACGGTACCGTCTGATCCGAGACCAAAAAACATGGCTCTGTAAACATCATCACCTTCTATATTGAAGTTCTGATCGTAATCAAGACTGGTAAAGGTGACATCATCATCAGGACCAACACAGAACTTGTTTTTCGGCTGGGGACTATTCATATTGTCAAAGACAGCCTTAGCCATAGCCGGAGTGAATTCAGCTGATCCGAGACCATAACGGCCGGAAAGAATAAGTGAAGGCTGGATGGATCTTTTCGCATCAACTGCCTCGCCGACTGCAGCACGTACATCAAGATAGAGAGGCTCACCTGGAGCGCCAGGCTCTTTTGTCCTGTCGAGAACAGTAATTTTCTTAACGGTTTCTGGCAGGGCATTTACCATTGCCTCACAGTCAAATGGTCGATACAGACGTACAATGACGAGACCAATTTTTTCACCTTGGGCAACGAGATAGTCAACTGTTGCCGCAACAGTTTCACAGCCTGAACCCATCATGACAATAACATTTTCAGCATCGGGAGCACCATGATAGTCAAAGAGGTGATACTGACGACCTGTGACTGAAGCAAATTTATCCATGGTTTCCTGCAGGATAGTGGGACAGGCATTATAATATTTATTTACTGTTTCCCGGCCGGTAAAATAGACATCAGGATTTTGGGCAGTACCGCGAATAAATGGATTATCTGGAGTCAAAGCTCGTTTTCTGTGTTCGACGACCAGCTCTTCATCTATGATCGTGCGCATATCGTCATGGGTCAGCTCTTCAATTTTCTGAATTTCGTGTGAGGTTCGGAAACCGTCAAAGAAATGGACAAAAGGAATCCTGGATTTCAGAGTTGCCTGGGTGGTAATCAGTGCCATATCCATACATTCCTGGACGTTTTGCGAACAGAGCATAGCCCATCCGGTTTGTCTGGCAGCATATATGTCGCCATGATCGCCGAAGATTGACAGGCCCTGGCAGGCGATGGCACGTGCTGTAACATGAAAGACAGTAGGGGTGAGCTCACCCGCTATCTTATACATGTTGGGGAGCATCAGCAGCAACCCCTGAGATGCGGTAAAGGTGGTACAGAGTGAACCTGTAGTCAGGGAGCCATGAATTGCTCCTGCCACTCCGCCTTCTGATTGCATCTGATTGACAATGAGCTTTTGAATCAGCTTCGGCAGCCATCGGAGATGATGGCGTAATGGGATAGATGGTAATGACCTCACTTGTGGCATAGGCAACATGGGTACATGCCTGATTGCCGTCAATAGTGACCATTTTCCGAGACATAATCTTCTCCTTGGTTGTTAATAAAAAAAATGCATTATCAAGGGAGCTCTGCTTCCTCGATGATTAAATGCATAAACGTAGACGCAAACTGTATACCTGTTTGGCTTACCAATTTACTTCTATACGCAAATTGTAATATTGGCAAAAAAACGGTTACTATACCACTCCCTCAAACATTTTTGCAGTTTTTTTTGCGATATTTTCCTCAAAAAGGAATGTATCTCATTGTCTGAAATAGAAATCCCAGTATTTTAATGCAAAATACCGGAATTATGCGGCGGCGGAGCAGTTGTCAATATCGCAAAGATAATTGATTGGTAAAGAGTTAAACAGGTTGCAGAATGACTTTTTTCTCATCCTGGAAAAATAGTGAAAGGTATCTCTCTCCCAGAACTACACATATATTCCTGCACTTTGCCGTGGAAATATATATTTTCACCCTTTTATTTCAGCAAACGAGCTGAAAATAATGCATTTGGTTGACTTGTGCAAGAGAGGTTTGTGGAAAGTTTTCCAATAACCGTGTTTTACCTGTGTCTTTCTATATTTTTTATTTAAAATCCCCTGTAATTTATATCTGTTATAGCCATGAGATAGTTTTTTCAAAATTGTATCAGTAATGCTTATGTAAATTATGCATGATAATGTGTTATGGAAAATGGACATATCTTGAGAGGGAATATGATTGTGTATTTCTCGACATATTAATGCCGAGCAGTGAAGATGTTTCTGATTTTCTAGAAATATTTGTGAATGTAAAAGGCCATAAATATGTAAAGTAGATTCGTAACGGATAACAAGAAAAATGTGCTTGACGGCATTCTAAAAAATATGTCGTCAAGCACTTGCTGAAAAATGAAGTCTAGAAACTATAGCGTAATCCTACGCCAATGGTACGAGGATCGCCGAATCCGGCTATTCCTCCTGTCATTGGGCTGGACTGGAAGGCATTGATATATTTTTCATCGGTCAGATTACGGGTAAAGGCATAGATGTCCCATTTCCCGTAAAGCCAGCCCAGTCTTGCGTTGATCAGGGTATAGCCATCTGCCTTTTGCAGGGTATGGGCCGAATTATCATAGTAGGAGACATTTCCGACACGGCGAATCTCTGCCCAGCCGTACAGACCACTGGTATGATGATAGTTTGCGCAAAGACATAAATTGTGACTGGGGGAGCCTTCGATGTCTTTTCCATCCAAACGTACGTTGCCAAGATCAAAATCATCGTATTCGGCCTGTATCAGACTGAGACCGGCACTGAGTTCCAGCCCTTGTATCGGAAGCCAGGTTGCTTCCAGCTCTGATCCCAGGGAATGAGCCTGATCTGCATTATCTGTCTGCCACATCCCGCCACCAATGGACTTGGAGATGTGGATGTCTGTAATATCCATGTAAAAGGCTGCCAGGTTCAGCCGCCAGCTATCATGATCTGCCTTGATACCGATTTCATAATTGGTTGACTTTTGTGGTTCAAATATATTTTCTTCTGCTCCGCCTGTCATGGAAAAGAAGTTGAAACCGCCGGGCATATAGCCTTGGGAAAATGAGGCATAAACCGTGTATCTATTACTTACAAACCAGGCCAGAGCAATCTTGGGCAGGAAGGTGTTCCAGGTTGTATCCAGATCAAGGGCTTGTACAGCAGGCATCCCTGTTACCTCGGCGGGGAATGGCCCTTGAACGGGCAATATATACATATTCTGATCCATCTCTTTGTTGATGCGTTGATAGCGTCCCCCGAGAGTCAGTTCATAACGCTGTCCAAAAGGCAGCATAACCTGGCCAAAAACAGCCTGGGTTTCCGTATCTATATCCGCTACAGTATGCATTTCCAAATCAACTGGCGCTTGCATAAAGATGCCAGGCATCTGCATTCCCATTACGATCTGATCCTCATCCTTGTCCAGATATATTCCACCAATCCAGCGCAGGCCGGTGGTATTGGTGCTGTGCAGTCGCAGTTCCTGGGTCCAGGATGTTAGAGTGGTATCTCTGAACATAATCAAGCCATCAAAAGGACTTCCTGCTGAGCGGTCAATGTCATAGGCTGCATCAATGTCACGCACACGGTGGGTGGTAATAGATTCGAGGTTAAAGCGGTCAAACATATAGGAAGCTGCCAGGCTCTGGGCGTTGATCTTCATATCTTCCTTTGGTTCCATATCCAGAGTCAGATGTTCAGCCATATCCCTGTCAAAATCATCAAGATCTGTATAACCAAAACCTATCCCGAACGGGTCATAGGGCAGGGCTTTATCGTTCATATTGTGATAGCTGTGAGAGTAGGTATCAACACCCAGCCGTACCCGCAACCGGTCTGCAGGAGTAAACAGCAGATAGCCATTTATGTCGTGCTTGTCATTACGTCCTACATCTTCATTCATGCCAGGGTATTCGTTTTCAATCCAGCCGTCAGTCTGATCATACTGACCGCCGATACCAAAAAAGAGTGTATCTTTTACTATTGGTCCATTAACACTGGCCTGAGCATGCCAGGTATTGAAGCTGCTATATTCGGTGCCGATCCTGCCGTGCCAAATGTTATCTGGCTCTTTGGTAATAACATTAACTACTGCCCCAATGGCATCCTTGCCGTACAGGGTTCCCTGGGGCCCGCGCAACACCTCAATGCGCTCAACATTGACCAGGGAAAAATCAAAGCCAAACGTATTGACACTGGGAACGCCGTCTACATACATGACCACTGGATTATTATCTGTGAGCATGGAACGTTTCAACCCGCGAAAGGTAACACCAATACCATGATCTGGTGTGGTCAGCATGCCCGGTATCCGATCCAGGACATCCATCGAATTTTTCAGCCCTATTTCCTCAATCTCGGTTTCATCAATAACCGAGATGCTTTGGGGAACCTTTTGCAGGTCTTCTTCGATCTTGTTGGCCGTTACGATAATCTCATCGAGATCAATGGGCTGGGCTTCAGTATTTTTTTGGGCCATTACCGGTAAACTGCCAAGGCTGAATGTGGCAGCGAGAGCAGTGGCGATCCATTTTCTTTTTTTCATCTTTTCTCCTTTGGTAAAAGCAAAAATCTTTGGTTGAGGTAATAAATGTATTGCCAGACAACAAAATTCATCATACAAAGATGGAACATGCTTTTTCTGCCCGAAATAGAAAAAAACATGCCCAAATCGGAAAAATTGATATCAGACAGACAATAACTGAGGGGGATATGCTTTTTTATAGAAAAGGAAGTAATTACAATGGATAATGTGCTTCAAGATTATACAGACGAGATGAAAAAAATACATTTTCAGGAAAACAGAGAAGCTTCTGTTTCCCGATTTTTTCATGGTCTGCGCATGGATATGGATGAAAGCATGGGGCAGGGTTGGTCAGAAATAATGCGTATTCATAATGGTGTCTATGTGGAAATGCTTAATTATCGGGCCAGACAGAAGACAACAATCTGCCATGATGAAAAGGCCGTTCCTCTTAAATTTGTTATGTTATTGTCAGGACGTTTTGATTCAAAGCTTCCGGGGCAGAGGGAAGAACAGATTATCGCTGGAGATATCTGGGGTATTCATGGTTGGTTTGAACAAATCATGCTTACCCAGTTTCCAGACGAAAAAATATCCGGTATTTCCATTTGTCTGCCTCAGGATTTCATCGAATCCTGGCTGGGTAATTCTTGCTGTGGAGCCAGCAGCACTCTTGAGAAACTGACATTTGGACGATCGCGGGGCAATCTGTCCAGGCAGCAGGCCAGTTGTTTGCGCAGAGGACTGCATCACTCGTCTGCATTCGTACGCATTGCCCAAGAACTGATCCATTCCAGACCTCAAACCCTTTCTGAACACCTGCGTTTTGAATCTCTTACTTTGGACCTTTTGTCCAAGATCCTGATCCTGGAAAATCCTGCGACAGGGTATTTGACGGAACGAACCAGAAAAATCAAAGCAGCTGTGGATGAAGCAGCAGATATTCTACGTCATGAATGGGATCATCCTCCAAACATTTCCACTCTGGCCCGCCGGGTTGGCGTCAATGAATCTTACCTGAAAGAATGGTTTCGAGAACATATTGGTCAGACGATTGGAGAGTATATTCGAGAACAGCGCATGAAAAAGGCCCTGGAACTGATCGAAACCGGCAGATATTCTATCCTGCAAACTGCCCTCTTTGTCGGTTATTCCAATCCCAGTCATTTCAGCGCAGCGTTTAAAAAATTTTATGGCCAACTACCTTCCTATTATTTACCGCGTTCAGGGAAGACATCTTGCACATATTAAGGAATTATTTCGACTATATGTGCTTGTTATAAGCCAATGAATGCTATTTCCTGGCTGACATTTTCGAAGTCCATAATATTTTGATGCTGGCATGTTCTTTCATGACCTGCCTCCTTGATTTTGGCTCTGGCGGGGGGATTGTTTGTTGTTACATCCTAACCCACGTTGGCAAGGATGGTAGGTTTTTCTCCTTAGTTACTGACGACAAACATTCTGTCTAGATCGTGAAAAAGTTCTGAGGGAAATGTCAAACTGCAATACAAATCATATATTGCACTTTTTGATTTCAATATTTACCTTTGGGGCTGGGTAATTGTGTGGTTGGCAATTGCCCTAATGAATAGAAACAAAAGAACAAAATATGAGCAGATACTCGATGAAGCAAGATATAGTTTGTTTGGAATTGCTATGGAAAAAATAAAGGATAAAAATTAGACGGAGCAGATTGTGGAAGATCAAAAAGAGTACCAGCTTGAAGAATCTGAATTAAAAAATGATCTTAATAACAGTCGCTTAACTACCCCTCGTTCGTATGGCGTTTATAAAATAATTGATAATATTAAAGGCAGAATTTATCGATATGGTAATCATCCAATACGAAAAATTGAGCTTGAGAGAGAGTATGGTAAGGTTGAGGTTCTTTATATATTTTCTGCTCGAAAAAATGCTAAAAAACAGTCAGATAAGCTTAATGGGCTATCATTGTAGAAACATAACAAATCGTTTCCACAAACCCACAAGCAGCGCGGATCATTCAAATTTTGCATAACAAGTCGTTTCAAGAGACGGTGGGAGGCTCGCGGTTTTTCAAGTTTTATTGGTAAATCAATAATCAGTCTTTTAATCCAAGTATTGTGGTAAAATCATGCTGCCCCTGAACTCAGCGTTAAATTCAACTGATATCAAATCGTATAATAAAAAATTATGTTAAGCTATCAAAGAAAAGAAGACAGTCTCGAGGGTAATCTGAGCTGATTCAGATAATTGAAAACTAACTTTAATGTTTCTAAATATTTTAAATTTTCTTGTTGGAGAAATATAAAATCTGGAATAAATATTTATGGACATAAACTCTCTACTTATCGTTTTATTTATCCACGCATTAGCTCTTATTTCGCCGGGTCCTGATTTTACCATTGTTACTAAGCTCTCAGCAGTCAATGGAAGAAAGTCGGGAATAATGGCGGCATTGGGTATCTCCACTGCAAATGGGCTCTATATTCTCATATGTGCTTTCGGTCTATCTGTTGTGCTGTTTGCCCTACCCTTTCTCTCAATATTCATAACCTATGCTGGCGCACTTTATTTGACCTGGCTTGGGATAAAGGGCTTATTATCAAAAGTAGAAATTCCAGCACAAAAAATCCAGATCAATAAAAGCAGAGCATACGTCACCGGTTTTTTAACAAGCATTCTTAATCCAAAAGCCATGCTCTATTTCGGGTCGGTTCTGCCTCAGGTTCTTAAGCCACAAGCTTCCGCATCAGATGCATCCATAGTTCTCCTGCTTCTTTATCTGGAGTCTTTTCTCTGGTTCAGCTTTGTAGCTTTTGTCTTTTCTTCCAGCAAAGTTCTGCTGTTGCTCAAAGGTCGTCTGGTCTGGTTTGAGCGGGTAATTGGTGGTATTCTTATCGGTTTAGCCGTAAAACTAGCAATTTCAGTTCATCGCTAAACCTATACAGAATCATCAAGGCAAGTTTGAGTACCATCTATATAGCTGTGCCCTTCTATTTTATAGTGCTGCCTCCAACGTCAGGCTTATTCATTTAATGACACTGCTATATGGTTTGGTTGATAACTCTTCGTTCGTTTTCTCCAGCTTGATTCTCAGATCCAGCGGAGACGGATTCGCAAGATATTGCTATTTCATTTTTTGGCGTGTTCTTTCAGAAAAATTCGGGTATTCTTGTAAGAGGTTGATATGAGCAAAAGTGTAAGTGCTGAAAATGGTCTTTCTAGCTTTTTCTCTCAACAAATCATTTCACCGGACTCGTTCCACTCGCTGGTGGACTCTACGTTAGCTATCAATAGTAGAAGATGATCCTATGCAAAACAAAAATATCAGAGATTTATTGGGAACAGATTTTCCCATAATTCAATCTCCAATGGCTGGAGTTCAGGATAGCTCTTTGGCGATTGCAGTAAGTGAGGCAGGCGGTTTAGGCTCCTTGCCTTGTGGTATGCTGAGCATCGAAAAAATCATTAGTGAAATTAAGCTGATCAAAGCGGCAACAAATAAACCCTATAATCTCAATTTTTTCTGTCATAAGATACCTGCTTTTGACAAGGAGCGACAGGAAAGTTGGCAAAAAAGACTACAACCATATTTTGAGGAATTGGGTGTAAAAATGGAGCCTTCGTCTGGAAAGGCTAGCAGAACCCCATTTAATCATGATATTGCCGATGCGATAGAGCCATTTATGCCAGAAGTTATCAGCTTTCATTTTGGATTGCCTGATAAAGAATTATTAAAGCGTGTTAAAAGCTGGGGAACTAAGATTATTTCGTCGGCAACAACTGTTGAAGAAGCAGTTTGGCTGGAATCTAAAGGTGTAAACGGAATAATTGCCCAAGGTCTTGAGGCCGGAGGACACAGAGGAATGTTTTTATCCGATGACATTTCTACTCAAATGGGCTTATCTTCGCTTATTCCTCAAATAGTTGACCGGGTAAATATCCCAGTTATTGCAACAGGAGGTATAAGTAGCAGTCGTGCTGTACAGGCAGCTTTGCTACTTGGTGCCAGCGCCGTGCAAATTGGAACAGCATATTTATTATGTCCAGAAGTTCAGATTTCTTCATTACATCGATCGGCCATAAAAAGTGAGAAATCAGCATATACCGTGCTGACAAATATATTTTCGGGCAAACCTGCTCGTGGTATTGTTAATCGTGCAATAAGAGAACTTGGCTATATGAGTTTACACACCCCTGATTTTCCATACGCTTCCAATGAGATGACACAATTACGAAATCATGCTGAAAAATTAGGAATAAATGACTTTTCACCTTTATGGTGTGGTCAGAATACACTTGGCTGCCAAGAGATTTCTGCTAAACTGTTGACTGTTCAATTAGCGGAAAAAAGCTAACAGGTCGTTTCAAGGGACGGCGGGAGGCTCACGGTTTTTTCACCCCACTGTCCTCACCAAACACGTGAGTAACTTGCAGTTCATTGCTGTAAAATCCCGCCACTCCTGAGTTCAGCGTTATTGCAAGAACCCCGAGTTGAACAAATAAAAAATGATAGAGTATTTACATGAACATGTATTTTAATAAAAATAAGGTCTAAATTTAAAGCTAGAACTTTTTCAAGGGAATCATTATGAAAAAATTATCAACAATAGCCTTGCTCATTACAGTTTTAATTCCACAAATGGCTCTGGCTGCTACTGATCCAGCTGGTACTGTACTTAAAAACGGTGCTATTTACACTGAAGATATCAACCAGCCGCATGCTCAAGCCATTGCCATTGACAATGGCAAAATTGTTTTTGTCGGTAGCAATGATAACGTTAGTGAATACATTGGCAAAGAAACCAAAATCACTGACTTAAAAGGTCAATTCGTGATACCATCATTTATTGACAGTCATACTCACCCTGGATTGGTAGCGATTACATCGAGCAATGGCGAGTTGGCAAAATATCAACTGCCCGACACTTCCAGAGAAGACACCTATGCCTATCTCCTTAAAATAGCTAAAGAAAATCCCAACTTGCCATTTTTAATGGTTGGTACATGGGCAAATCCGCTTTGGGGTGTTAAAGGGCCTGATAGAAAAGAGATTGATGACATTTTTCCTGACACGGTGGTTATTTTGCTTGATAGCAGTGGACACAGTTATTGGTTGAATAGCGCAGCATTCAAAGCCTTTGGCATTGATGAAAATACACCTGATTTAAAAGAAGGCTTATCG
>PDWJ01012475.1_pt1 | contig 12161 bp, 10 predicted proteins | sample 1430881 | NCBI WGS metagenome assembly PDWJ01 (sample SAMN01162460, study PRJNA174530) | Oral metagenome, whole genome shotgun sequencing project. | biome: Marine environment; feature: Marine mammal; material: Swab sample of the gingival sulcus; isolation source: swab sample of gingival sulcus... | reverse complement strand
CTGAGGGGAACTTACGAACCTAACTGGGATCTGCGCGCAGTGGCGGTTGTTGTAACAGCCGCGGTGCCTTTGGCCTTCTTTTTGTACTTTCAGAAACATTTTTCCGATAGTTCTTCTGTCGGCAGCGGCGGTAAGGGCTGATTCAGGAAACAAAGGATGAAGCATAATGATAATCTGAGAATGCGCCAGATCCATCTGGATTTTCATACAAGTGAACATATTCCCGATGTGGGAAGCGCGTTTAACCCTGGAGAGTTCGCCGCCAGGCTGGCCTCAAGTCATGTTAACTCGGTAACCCTGTTTGCCCGCTGTCATCATGGATGGTGTTATTATCCTACCCGGGTAGGAAAACCGCATCCTCACCTTAAACGGGAAAACCTGCTGGGTGAAATGATTGAAGCCTGCCGGGAAAAGGATATTGATACACCGGTTTATCTGACGGTTCAGTGGGATGAGCGCATTGCCCGGGAACACCCCGTTGACGGTCTTTTCCTGGATATTGTTTCATCTCATGAATGTGTCTGTCCGGAATGTTTGAGCAGCATGGCTGAAGAGGGCCTTGATGCTCTGAACCCGGCGCACAGAAAACAGCACGACCGGAATGTGAATCTGCGTTTTACAGAACGGTTTACTACAGAATTACAGGCCTTTAAACCGGCTATCCGTATTTTTTACAACTCCGGCCATGTTTTCAAAGGCGATAGGGAACGCTATCAATTTTATTCGCATTTTGAGCTGGAATCTCTTCCGACCGGCGGCTGGGGTTACGACCATTTCCCGCTCTCAGCACGGTATGTGGATACTCTCGGGAAAGACATGCTGGGGATGACGGGCAAGTTTCACACGCACTGGGGTGAATTTGGAGGTTTTAAACGCCCGGAAGCCCTGGAATACGAATGCTGTCACATGGTGTCGCTGGGGGCGGCCTGTTCTATCGGTGACCAGCTGCACCCGTCGGGAGAGCTTGATGAACTGACCTACAGTATTGTGGAACCAGCCTACCGCCGAATTGAAAAGCTGGAACCTTATCTGAAGGGAAGCCGGTATTTGTCGGAAATAGCCGTTCTTTCAGCAGAGGCTGCTTCAAAGGGGGCCGCCGGCAGTTTTCTGGATGTCAGTTATGCTGACGCGGGGGCCGCCAGGATGCTCCTTGAGCTGCATTATCCGTTTGATATGATAGATTCCTTGGCTGATTTCTCCCCGTACAGGGTTCTGGTGCTTCCGGATAATATCAAACTGAATAATGAGCTGGCCTCTAAAGTGAAGCAGTTTCTCTCTCACGGCGGAAAAATTATCCACTCTGGTTCATCGGGAATGGATGCGGAGGAAGAATGTTTCATGTTTGATACAGGTCTGCAGTATTCCGGAAAAAAAGGTGAGTGGAATCCTGAATACCTGCGTCTGGATGCAGAGTGGGGCAAAGCCGTTGCCGGTGCTGTTTCACCTGACTCTGCCCTTGTTATGTACGGTTCTCCCCGGATTGTCCGTGCCGGTAAAGGGCATGATGTTCTGGCTCAGTGTTATCCGCCGTACTTTAACCGCAGCTGGAACAGATTCTGCTCTCATATGCACGCTCCCGCAGATGTTCAGGCCCAGCCGCATGGAGATGGTATTATCCGCACTGAGTATGGTTACTACTTTGCGCATGAAATTTTCTCCCAGTATTACAGCCAGGGTCAGCCTCTTTTGAAATATATGGTACGGGAAGCTCTGAGGGCGCTTTTGGATACTCCTCTGCTGAAGGTTAATCTGCTTTCTGCCGGCCGGTTATGCTCCGACTCAGCTTCGGGGCAGCAGTTACGGTACTTTACAGGGAAATAACGAGAAAATTGAAATTATTGAAGATGTTCCGGAAATCCGGGATGTCAGCGCCGAGCTGCGTGTTACGTCTCAACCCGCGCGGGTTTACAATGCCTATACAGAAGAAGAACTGGAGTGGACTTATTCGGAAGGATATGTCCGGTGGACAGTTCCTGTTATGCATATTCATGCGGCCGCCGTAATTCAGATGTAATCATTCTTTAAAAAAGAGGGCAGTCTGTTCAGGCTGCCCTCTCATGAAGTTTGTAAAAGACCCGGACTCCAGGTCTGGAATGTTATTTGGCAATCATGCCGCTGATAATTCCGCCGGCAACTTCAACACAGGTGGCGTTTACGGCGTCATTTTCTATGGCCCAGCAGATCATATTGGCAATTTCTTCAGGTTCCACAAGGCGGCCCAGGTGGACACCGGAAAGGATCTTGGCCAAAGCATCCTGGTTCATGCCTTTAACCATGGGAGTACCGACGTAGCCTGGAGCAACAGATACAACACGGATGTCTTTGATATTGCGCATTTGGAACTCGCCAACCAGAATTTTCGGCCAGAGAGCCATGGCTGCTTTTGTGGATGAGTAGTTCAGCTGGCCTACTCCGCCCTGTTTCTGAATGGATGAAATGGTAAACAGAACACCTTTCCAGCCGTTGTCTACCATCCGGTGGGCTGCTTCACGCAGAGTAATAAACGGCCCAACCAGGTTAACGTCAATAACGGCCCGGAAGTCCGCGGTAGACATGGTCCGTTTTACTTTGCCGGTTGCCTTGTCGGTAGACAGCATCAGGCTGTCACGGATAATACCGGCACAGGGAACAACAACGTTAATTTGTCCAAAGGTTTCCACAGCGAAGTCCATCAGGGCGGCTGTTTCTTCATCGCTGGTTACGTTAACCAGTTTACCGGCAGCTTCTCCGCCTGCACTTTTCAGGTCTTTGACAACCCGGTCTATGCCTTCCTGATTCATGTCACCAATAACAATCTTGACGCCTTTTTTTGCCAGATAGTGCGAAATTGCTTCACCTATTCCGCTTGCGCCCCCGGTAATAACTGCAACAAGTCCTTTTAATTCCATTTGTCTCCTCCAAAAAATGACCCAGGTCATTGACTGTGGTAATTAACTAAGGTCAGTGTAAGTGCCGCAAGTCAAACTGTCAAAGGTTTTCTTGCATTCTGTTTTGGAATGGAGTATAACTGAAAAGGAACCGGGCATTTTTCTGCAGTATAGATTTTCTCATATCGGTTATTAGGTCCACTGTGCAAGTGTGGATTTCTTGGAGGAAATACCTATGGCTAAACAAAAAATTGTAACAGCGCAGGAAGCTGTGAGTAAAATCCCCAACGGTGCGGTTCTTGCATCAGAGGGATTTGTCGGAATCGGTTTTGCCGAAGAGCTGGCTATCGCTCTGAAGCAGAGGTTTCTGGAAACTGGTGAGCCCAGAGATCTGACTCTGTTGTATGCGGCAGGCCAGGGAGACGGAAAAAGCCGGGGATTGAATCACCTGGCTCAGAAAGGACTGATTAAACGTGTTATTGGCGGCCACTGGGGACTGGCACCGGCTTTGGGTGCAATGGCCATTAACAACGAAATTGAAGCGTACAATCTGCCCCAGGGCTGTGTCTCTCATCTTTTCCGCGCCATTGCGGGCGGCCGGCCGGGGCATATTACCCATGTGGGGCTGCAGACTTTTGTTGATCCGCGCAACGGCGGAGGAAAGATCAACGAAAAAACAACAGAAGACATTGTGGAGCTGGTAACCCTCAGCGGCAAGGAATGGCTGTTTTACAAATCTTTCCCCATTCAGGTTGCCTTTCTCCGCGCTACTTCTGCCGATCCCAGCGGTAATCTGAGTCTTGAAAAAGAAGCACTGTCCCTGGAAAACCTGGCCATTGCCGAAGCTGTTAAAAACTCCGGCGGTATTGTTATAGCCCAGGTTGAACGGATTGTGGAAAACGGTTCCCTGAGCCCGAGAGATGTTCAGGTTCCGCATATTATGGTGGATTATATTGTACAGGCAGAGCCGGAAAACCACTGGCAGACGTTTGCTTCACAGTACAATCCGGCTTTTTCCGCTGAAATTAAAATTCCTGCAACAAGCATGAAACCTCTGCCTCTTTCTGAACGGAAAATTATCAGCCGCCGCGCGGCCATGGAACTGATTCCCAATGCCATAGTGAACCTGGGAATTGGTATGCCTGAAGGAGTGGCCATGGTAGCTGCTGAAGAGGGCATGCTGGAAGAAATGACCCTGACCGTAGAGCCGGGAATTATTGGAGGCATTCCTGCCGGCGGTCTGGATTTTGGCGCGGCAGCCAATATGGACTGCATTATTGATCAGCCTGCTCAGTTTGATTATTACGACGGCGGCGGTCTGGATCTGGCATTTCTGGGTCTGGCACAGGTTGATGCTCTTGGAAACCTGAATGTCAGCAAATTCGGACCCAAATTTGCCGGTGCCGGCGGTTTTATTAACATTACCCAGAACGCGAAGCGTGTGTTCTATATGGGAACCTTTACAGCCGGCGGACTGAAAATTGCTGTGGAAAACGGCGCTTTGAAGATTCTGCAGGAAGGTAAAGTCAAAAAATTCGTCAAGGAAGTGGAACACAAAACATTCAGCGGTGAATACGCTGTCAAGGTTAAACAGCCGGTACTCTACATTACCGAAAGAGCCGTTTTTGAATTGAGTGAAGAAGGCCTGGTATTGACAGAAATAGCTCCGGGTGTGGATCTTCAGAAGGATGTACTGGATTTAATGGACTTCAAACCGGTTATGAAAGGCCAGCCCAAACTGATGGATGCGCGTATTTTTGCCGACAGCGTTATGAACATTGCAAAAGAAATAGCACAGAAGGCTTAAATATACAGGCATTAAAGTACTTCCCGGTGCTGTGTACCTGCATCAGCACCGGGGTTTTGGGCTGACTTATGACAAAAAGACAAAAACAGGCACAGCAGACAAAGCGGGCTTTGTTTGAGAGTGCCGTTGCGCTTTTCCGTGAGAAAGGTTTCAATGAGGTAACAGTTGAAGAAGTTGCTCAGCGGGCCGGTATGGCAAAAGGGAGTTTCTACACCTATTTCACCACAAAAAGCGATATTATAATTGAAGAGTTTACGACAATAGATCATTTCTACAGAAAGTACGCAAAAAATCTGCGCCGGTATAAAACCGCCAGCGAAAAACTGGCGGCTTTCACACGGGCCCAGATGCGTTATGTCCGCGATCAGGTTGGAGCCGATATTATCAAGGTTCTTTATTCCAGTAATCTTACGGAGCCCTCAGCGGATAAAATCTTAATTGATCCGCACAGGTATCTGCATCATTTGACAAAGAGCATTATTGAAGAAGGACAGCAAGCCGGTGAATTCCGTACTGACCTGACTGCCGAAGAACTGGCTGTTTTGTTTAACAGGGCTCACAGGGCTGTGTTTCTGGATTGGGGTATTTCCAATAATGGATTTGATCTTGTCCAGGAAGGGGTGAATTACTGCAAAAATATGGTTATTCCGTCGTTGATTTGCAGTGCGCAAAAGGCCTGAGAGAGCTTGTGGATTTCCTGGAAAATCCACAAGCGTATCCTTATAATTCAATTATTCGTAATTAAAAAATCCACGTCCGGTCTTTCTTCCCAATAAACCGGCTTCTACATATTTGCGGAGAAGCGGGCAGGCTCTGTATTTGGGATCGCCGAAAGAATCGTAGAGTGTTTCCATAATGTGGAGACAAATATCCAGACCTATCAGGTCGCCCAGAGCCAGCGGACCCATGGGATGGTTGGCTCCCAGTTTCATTGCTTCATCAATTTCCGCGGCGGAGGAAACGCCTTCCTGCAGCAGGAAAACAGCCTCGTTAATCATTGGAACCAGCACACGGTTAACAACAAAACCCGGAGAGTCATTCACTTCCACAACGGTTTTACCCAGTTTTGCCGCCACAGCTTTGACCGTATCGGTTGTAGCGTCAGAAGTTGAAAGCCCGCGGATAACTTCAACAAGTTTCATTACAGGGGCCGGGTTGAAAAAATGCATGCCCACAACATTCTGGGGCCGTTTTGTGGTGGCCGCAAGGCGGGTAATGGGATATGAGGAAGTGTTGGACGCCAGGATTGTATGCGGCGCGCATATTTCATCGAGCTTTTTGAATATCCCGGACTTTATTTCCACGTTCTCGCTGGCTGCTTCAATAATAAGATCGGCCTTGGCAAGGTCTTCAATGGAAGTTGTTGTTGTAATTCTTCCAAGGACAGCATTTTTGGCTGCTTCGTCTATTTTTTCTTTTTTGACAAGCCGATCCAGACCTTTGGTAATAATACTCATACCGCGGGCGACAAACTTTTCATCGATGTCGTTCAGTATAACCTGGTATTCACCTTTCTGGGCGGCTACCTGTGTAATGCCGCTGCCCATTGTGCCTGCTCCAATAACACCGATTGTTTTGATCTCCATGTAATACCTCCTGATTTGAATGACCGTAGTCACTGTTTAGAATAACGGGTGTTTACAAGATGTACAAGATTTTTTTGTTGACATATGAACATGGGGCATCTATGGTTTATTACATGTTTATAATAAATCTTACAATTTAATTTTTGCGGCGTATCATATAAATTCTATTCAGGAGGTATGACAGAAAATGCACAGCGCAGCTGTGCAGAGGACTGCGAGAGGAGTCCGGTTCAATCACTCTCAAAACAACAATTATTTAATGGAGGATGATACATGTTAGGAGTTATTGGAATAATTGTCTCACTGGGACTTTTAATGTATCTGGCATATCGGGGTATTTCGGTGCTTATTCTGGCACCAATTCTGGCCCTGTTTGCCGCGTTGGTATCCGGCGCGCCGTTAATGGCAACATACACACACGTGTTTATGCCGAAACTTGCCGGTTATCTGAAAACCTATTTCCCGGTATTTATGCTTGGCGCTATTTTCGGGAAAATTATGGAAGAAAGCGGTGCTGCAAAATCAATTGCACGGACTATTTCCAATGCTGTTGGTAAAACCAATGTTATTATGGCTGTAGTACTGTCGTGCGGTATTCTGACTTACGGCGGTGTATCGCTGTTTGTTGTTGCTTTTGCTGTTTATCCCATTGCCGCTCACCTTTACAGGGACGCCGGAGTACCCAAACGGCTCATACCCGGTTCCATTGCCCTTGGTGCCTTTACATTTACCATGACGGCACTGCCGGGAACACCGCAGGTACAGAACGCCATTCCCATGCCTTTCTTTGGAACAACAGTTTATGCCGCACCTGTCCTTGGTATAATTTCCGCTGTTCTGATGTTTGGTCTGGGTACAATGTGGCTGATGTACCGGGCCAAGAAAGCCAATGCCGCCGGTGAAGGTTACGGGGATCATCCCAATGAAGACATTAAGGAATTTGACGACTCGGATCTGCCGAATTTCTGGCTGTCTCTTATTCCCATCCTGATCGTTCTGATTCTGAACTTCATTATTGTTACCTTTATTCTGACAGCTGACACAACGGCTTATGCCTATCTTGAAAAATACCATACCAACATTAAAGCTGTGCGCGGTATCTGGGCACTTATTCTTTCGCTGGTTGCCGGTATTCTGTTTGCTGTTATTTTCATTGGGCGTAAACGCGTTAAAGATCTGAAAGGCACTCTCAATGCCGGAGCGTTCGGCTCCATGCTTCCCATTCTGAACACCTCCTGTGAGGTTGGATACGGAAACGTTATTAAGAGCCTCAGCGCTTTTGCCATAGTTCAGGCCTTTATGCTGGGTCTTTCCAAGAACCCCCTTATTTCGGCTGCTCTGGCCACAAACGTTCTGGCCGGTATTACCGGTTCGGCCTCCGGCGGTATGAGTATTGCTCTGGGAGCCATGGGCGACCAGTTCCTGCAGCTGGCTAACGCGCGCGGAATTGATCCTCAGGTTCTGCACCGTGTTGTAGCACTGGCCTGTGGCGGTTTGGATACTCTGCCTCACAATGGAGCGGTTATTACTCTTCTGGGTATTACAGGTCTGACTCACAAGCAGAGCTACGCGGATATCGGTATGGTTGCTACGGTTATTCCTATCTTTGTAGCCATTATTGCCATTATCCTGGGTTCACTGGGTGTTGTCTGATATTGATATCTGATTTGTCTGCAGTGTAAGTGCTGCATTCGGGGCCGGCAGACTCTGCCGGCCTTATTTTTTTGGGTTTTAAAATTATAAATTACCGGGAGAGCACTTCTTCCTGCATTTTCAGCATTGCGGATGTTTGCTTTTCAATGGACTCTGTCAATGCAATCTGTGTGCGGCAGCGTACCAGGTTATGCTCCGGATAGGCTGTTTTAAAGTACTTGTTTCCTTCGAGGTAATCGGTCAGAAAGCGCATGCCCACTTCCATGGTCATAAGGCGGGCGCCTTCAGGAAGAAGCGATATTTCTGTTTCGTTCAGAAAGGAGTGTCCGCTCTCCAGAAAACCTTCTGCCAGAGCTTTATACATTTCAGGCCGCATCTGAACTTCTTCCGGACGGGGATGATCTTCCGGTACGGGACTGGTGGAGGTGCGCACAAGGTCGCCAAAGTCGTAGAGGGAGAGCCCCGGCATACTGGTATCCAGATCAATAACACACACGCCCCGGCTGGTCTCGTTGTCCAGAAGCACGTTGTTGAGCTTTGTGTCGTTATGGGTTACCCGTTCGGGAATTTTACCTTCTTTTTGAAGTTTTATCAGAGTACCGACGGCGTTTTCACGCGCCGTGAAAAAATCAATTTCCTTTTGAACCAGCTTTGCCAGGTTCAATTCGTCTTTTTCAACGGCCGCTGCTAAGTTGGCAAAGCGGTTCGGCGTGTTGTGAAAATCGGGAATGGTTTCGTAGAGCCGTTTGCCGGGAAGGTCTGCCAGAAGGTTCAGGTACTCTCCAAAGCAGCGGGCCGCCTCTCTGGCCTGAAGGGTATTTTGAACTATTCCATGCCCGGTAGCATCTTCAATAAACAGATAACAGCGCCAGTATCCGTTTTCAGAATCTTTATGCCAGGGTTGTCCGCTGCGGGAGGGAATGAGATGGAGTACCCTTCGGGAAGCATCTTGCATGCCCTCGGCCCGGGCACGGCTGGACAGATGGGCGCATATCCGGGATATGTTTTCCATCAGGGCTTCAGGGTTCTGGAATACCCGGGTATTGATACGCTGCGCCAGATAATTAACCCTGCGGCCCGCCTGGCTGAATACCGCTTTATAGGTGTCGTTGATATGACCGGTTCCATAGGGAAAGGCTTCAACAAAGTCACCGTAAATTTCGAATTCCGACATAACTTTTCTGAGTTCAATCATTTTTGTATCCTTTCAGTAAACAATGGCCGCAGTTATGCTTATGGTCAAGAGCCGGAAAGAGCATTTTCCTGTAAAACTCTGACAGTGCAGCCGGCGCTCTGTTTGAAAGATATACCGATGTGTATTAATATGGGAGGATATATGGACACACGGCCCAACATTCTTATGGTTCAGGTAGATCAGTTTCGCGCGGATTGTTTCGGTGCAGCGGGCAACACTGTGATTCAAACGCCGAATCTGGATAAGTTAAGCCGGGAAAGTACTCGTTTTGAACGGGCTTACTGTCCGTCTCCGGTATGCGGCCCCTCCCGCGGGGCGGTTTTCAGCGGTTCATACCCTCCCGGCAGCGGGGTTGTGAAAAACTGGATGCCTTTCCGTGAAGGGACCGAGCTTTTTCCCCGGCGTTTAAGAAAACTCGGTTACGAAACACTGAATGTAGGTAAACTGCATTTTGTTCCGCAGAGTTCTGACTGGGGTTTTAACAGAAACATTCTGCATGACGCGCCCTACGATGTATACGACAACGACGCGCAGTACTCTTATTACATGAAATGGCTCAATGAGCAGGTTCCTGACTGTGATTTTCTGTCGAAGTTCAATCAGGATGAACTTGAATATCCGGATGGAAACCTGCGGCAGTTTATTATGGGCGGGAATTTTCTTTCAGAAGATCTTCACTATACCCCGTGGACATCCAGGGAGGCTGTTAAGCTGCTGGAAAACAGGGATATTTCCAAACCTTTTTTTCTTCATGTTTCGTTTTTCAGTCCGCATCAGCCGTGGGATGTGCCGGCTCCCTGGAATAAAATGTACAGGGATGCTGATATTCCCCTGCCGCATCTGGAAAAGGATGCCCTGTCGGCTCCCATTTTTCAGAAAATGAAACTGGATATTCAGAACAGGCTGAAAAGTCAGCTGAGCAGCCGGGATCTTAAAGATATTATCAGAGGGTATTACCAGAACATATCAATGATTGACCATTACATTGGTCTTTTGTTTAACTATCTTCGGGACAACAGTCTGTGGGACAATACCTGCATTATTTTCTTTGCGGATCACGGTGAATACGCCGGACAGTACAATCTGTTTTTCAAAGGGGATATGTACGAACCTCCCGTCAGAGTTCCTCTGCTTATTAAACAGCCGGGTAAACGTCCGCCGGCGGTTTATTCCAAACCGGTATCCACGCTGGATCTGTATGGAACTGTTTTGGAAACAGCCGGTCTTGCGCAGTGGCAGACAGAGCGCACTGAAGGCATGTCACTGAACCGGGTACTTGACGGGAAAGATTATGAGGGGGAGCGTTCCGTTTTTTCCATTATAGGAGCAGACAGAGAGCGTGTTTTAACCATGCTGTGTCAGGGGGGGCGCAAGCTGATACGCCTCGGATGCGGTAAAGATTCCCCTCTCTACGAATTCTATAATCTGGAGGAGGATCCGCTGGAACTCCAAAACAATTATCCGGCGCTGGAGTCTTCCGCTGCTGTACGGGCCATGAAAGAGGAACTGGATTCCTGGACAGCCCTGCAGAGCGGAAGATACCCCGGCTGAGTTGTGTCATTCGGACGAATTTTCTCCTGATTTTTCCTTTATCATGCGTTTTTTGCATGTTTTGCAGAGCTCGGTAATATTTTTCAGCTCTCTGGCGGACGCTACCGTGCCGTTGAAAATTTCATCAGTTCTTTTTGTGTTGATATGGTGGCAGTCCGAATACAGATGATAGCGGTTTCCGGACTTGGTCCAGTAGACGCTGTCTTCTCCTCCTGTGAGGGACTGTACTTCTGCTGTTTGTTCAGCGTACTGCTCTATTGAGGGCGGATTAAAACTGATGCCGGTCAGAGCCGCTATGGCCAGTGCCGCAACTGCAATGCCGCCCAGTATGCCTTTTTGCCTGCCCTCCAGGTTTTTGTTGGTAAAAATAAGGATAACCAGAGGCAGGAAGGCTATAGCGCTGATGAGGAGCCCCAGCTGGTTCTGGATGAAAAACCTCACTTTGTCTTTTTCCGAGGCCGGATCCAGGCGGTTGGATTTTTTCCATATCAGTGAGCCGGTAATAACCAGGGCAAGGTCTGCGGCAATAAGAACAATAAGCCATACCATGGGCACAGGGGAGCGTTGGAGCAGCAGAATGGCGCCAACTTCAAAACCAATGGCAAACAGCCAGGCCAGAATGGAAAAAATTCTGAGTACCTTTGCGCGTGATTTACTCTCCGGGCTTACCGTAAACGGCTGTTGAGACGGCTGCTGGCTGGAATTTGCCGTACTTTTCACTTTTGTTACTTTTTTGTCTGTACCTTTATCCGGCATGTGTTTCTCCTTGATTACTTTCCTCAGTATAGGTATTTTTACCCGAATTGTGAATAACAGGAGGATGGGAATGAAAAAACTTATATTAGCGGCCGGTGCAGTGCTTGTATTACTGACTGCCGGATGCGTATCCGCTCCGAATAATTCTGCTGATTTTGCAGGATTATACTCAGGTGTTATTCCGGCGGCTTCGGCACCCGGTATTGATACCTGTCTGCTTCTACAGCAAGACGGCACCTACATTCTGGCACAGTGGTACCTGGAAAATTCTCCCTTCCGGGAAACACTGGAACAGGGAAGTTTTCAGGGGCCGGATTCTCGAAGTCAAATAGTTCTTGACAACGGAGAGAAAAGCCGGATGGAGCTGGATAAAAACACTCTTTACATGCTGAATAAGGACGGGCAGAGAGCTTCCGGAGAACTGGCGGAGTACTATCAGCTTTACAGGGATAAACAAGCCGGCGTTTTGAAGAGCGGCTCAACCAAAGCCTTTGTGAGTTATGTTCAGCGTGAAGATGGCGAATATGCCGTTCTGCTTCTGGAGAGCGGCCAGGCCTTCCGTCTGCCCCGTCTGGATGGTGCAAAGGCATACGGCGGAGAAAACGTTGTATGGACTCCTCAAGGAAAGGGCGGTGTTCTGAAGCAGTCCGGGCGGGAAGAAACTTTTGCCGCACAGGGGCACTGTAAATTTCCCGGCTGCAGCAAAAAAGGACGCTTTACCGGCCGCCGGGTAAAAGAAGGCTGAC
>PDWJ01008919.1_pt1 | contig 12166 bp, 10 predicted proteins | sample 1430881 | NCBI WGS metagenome assembly PDWJ01 (sample SAMN01162460, study PRJNA174530) | Oral metagenome, whole genome shotgun sequencing project. | biome: Marine environment; feature: Marine mammal; material: Swab sample of the gingival sulcus; isolation source: swab sample of gingival sulcus... | reverse complement strand
TCAGGTCTACAAAAAAACTTTTACCGTTCATATTTTATCTCCCTTTTTCCACTTCCGCAGGTTCACCATAAAGGCCTTGTACTCGGGGATTCCAGTGTTGGGGTCCCCTACGTTGGGGGTTACGATGTTGGCTGAATCCCCGCCGTTGAGCGGCGTTATCCATCCATAATGCCAGGGCATGCCCACCAAATGGGTTTCCACGCCGTTGACCTTGAAAGGTTGGATTCGTTCCGTAACCATGGCAATGGCCCACAAGGACCCGCGGACACTTTCGATGACCACCCGGTCTCCGTTCTCAATGCCGCGCAGTCGGCCAAGTTTGGGACTGATCTCCACAAACATCTGGGGCTCGGTTTCTATCAGCCAGGTCATCCATCGGGTCATGGAACCGGTCTGCCAATGCTCGGTCACCCGATATGTGGTGGCCACAAAGGGGTACCGCGGATTGCACACCGCCTTGGCCTCGTTGCCCACTTCTACAGAGGTGGGATTATGCAGGGTTTTGGAAAAAGGATGCTGGTGCACCGGACATTCCAGGGGCTCGTAATGTTCGGGCAACGGCCCGTCAGCACGACCTGGCCCAAACAATTGACCGTGGCCATGTTTTCTCATGATAAAGGGGTGTTTGGTCCCAGGGGCCCAACCGCCGTCAGGGACATCCCCCTTCCACGCCTTACCGTCCCAGGCAATGACCGCCTTATCCGCGTTCCAGGGTTGACCCTTCAGATCCACAGAGGCACGGTTGTAAAGAATCCGGCGATTCACGGGCCAACACCAGGTCCAGTTGGGGTAGAGCCCGATCTTTTCCTGCATCGGGGTCTGGGAGGCATCACGGCGCTGGGCCAGATTGCCCTTGTCTGTATAGGAATTGCAGTAGAGCCAGTTGCCAGAAACTGTAGACCCATCATCGGTGAGATAGGCAAAGGAGGGGACCTGCTGTCCCTTCTTAAATTTTTTGCCTTTGACTTCAACATCTTTGGTAAACCAACCATTGGCCAATTTGGCGGTCTGGTCGGCGCTGAAGTGATAGTGGCCATGCTCGTCTTTTTTACACATGTTGTGAAAACTCAGACGGGTGATGGGATCGGGAAAGGCGCCCCCTTCTTCTTCATACAGTTTGACCAGTTCTTCCCACAATTCGTGGAAATAGTGGCCGTCGGTGAGTATGCCTTCCGGCGCATCCGGGCCTTTGAACCGCCACTGGCTCCACCGGCCGGAGTTGGCCACAGAGCCCTCTTTTTCAATGGCCGAGGCGCAGGGGATATAAAAGGTCTCTGTTTTGATTTTTTTCGGGTCCATGCCCGGACCTTTCCAAAAATCACTGGTTTCGCACTGGAACAGGTTAACGTTGACCATCCAGTCAAGTTTCGCGATTGCGTTACGGGTTTTGACCGAGTCAGACCCTGAACAGGCCGGATTCATGCCCCAGATCAGGGCACCTGTGAATTTGCCTTCGTGCATACGGTGGATCAGAGGGATCCAGGAGTATACTGACGCGGCATGGGTTTCCAGTTTGGGCAGGTATCTGTACCCATCTTCCACCGTGTCGTCGGAATACATGGCCTTGATCAGGCTGGCGGAGTATTTTGCATAATTCTGCCACCAGTTGGCACTCTTGGGATCGGCACTTTTAGGCGTGAATTTGGCATTGTAATCTGCCAGGGTGTCCAATCCAGCCAGAGGGGTTTTGATGTACCCCGGCAGGATGTGGTAAAGCAGGGCATAGTCAGTGGAGCCCTGAACGTTACACTCCCCGCGAAGGGCGTTAACCCCGCCGCCAGCCACACCAATGTTGCCCAGCAGCAATTGGATGATGGCCATGGTACGGATGTTCTGGACGCCCACAGAATGCTGGGTCCACCCCATGGCATACATGATAGTGCCGGCTTTGCCTTTGGCGCCTGTGGCGGCATAGGTTTTGTAAAGGGTTTTCAAATCCGATTTTGAAATGCCGGAAGTATTGGAAACTTTGTCTACGGTGTACCTTGAAAAATGCGTTTTCAAGATATTGAAAACACACCGGGGATGGGCCAGGGTTTTATCCTGTTTGGGGATACCATTCTCATCGGTTTCAAAGGCCCAGTTGGATTTGTCATAGGTTTGGGTGGCGGGATCAAACCCCGTGAACATGCCATCCTCAAAGGCGTAGCGTTTACCCACAATAAAACTGGCGTTGGTGTATTCCACCACATAGGGGGTAAAATATTTTTTGTTGTCCAGGATATATTTAATCATCCCGCCCAGCACCGCAATGTCAGTGCCTGACCGCAGGGCCATAAACATATCGGATTTGGCCGAAGTCCGGGTGAATCTGGGATCCACATGGATGATCTTGCCGCCCCTTCGCTGGGCCTCCAAGGCCCATTTGAATTCTTCAGGTCGATCCAGTGATTGGTCATTGCACCGCGTCCAAACGACTCTCCCAGAGCCGCTACAGTTGCGCTGTGTCAGATCCTGGCCTGATGTTCGACATACACCACCCCCAACGCACGCACAAAACTGTGCATGGCCAGGCACTCTTCGTTGTCCAGGGCTGCCGACCCCAGTGATGCAATGCCCATGGTCCGGTTGACCTCCTGGCCCTTTTCGTTTTTGGCCTCAAAGGAGTTGTCCCGGGAATCCTTGATGAGTCGGGCGATGCGCTTTTTACACCAGTCCCAGTCCTTTTCCACCCATTGATCACTGTAGGGTTCACGGTGAAGACAGGTGGTGGTCCGTTTGGGGTTTTCAGTCATCTGGATGGTGGCGGCCCCCTTGGCGCAGAGTGCACCACGGTTGATGGGATGGTCTGGGTCGCCTTCCACGTTGACGGCCCGTTTGGTTTTTAAATCCGTGTTCACCACAAGGCCGCACCCTACAGAACAGAAGGCACAAATCGATGTGGTCTGCTTTGTCCACTTGGGGTCCAGTTGGCGGGCACGCGCCTCGGGTTTTGAAACAGCCGCCCGCCCAAGCCCGGTGAACACCGGAGCCCCAGCCAGGCCGGCTGCTGCCGCAGAGGCAAGTTTTACGAAATTTCTGCGGGTTAAATCCATTGCTTCTCCTTACGATTGATTGTCCTCTATTTGATCAGGCAAGTCCGGCTGCCTGTTAAAGTCAGTTTTCCTCAATTTTTTATGTGAAAGTCTCAGTAACTTACTGAATTAATTTTTTGTTTTGTTATGAATCAACGCCTGGAATTCGATAGACCAGAGGCGGCCCGTGGCCGTTATATCAAATACACCACACCGAAGGGGCCATACGATGAAATCCTTCGTTTTTGGCAAGAATGTCCAGGGCCAGGGATTCGAGATCATTGAGGGGAGCAAACACCTCCCGGTCCAAGTCTCTGAAGTCCATGGTCTTAATATAGGTTTTACAGGCTTCACAGGTGTCTACCCGGTAGCCAGGTTCGCCTTCGGCAGTGAAATATTTAAGCTGATCTGCGGTGTTGGTGTTGCAGCAAGCGCATGCGATGCGCCGGATCCGGTATGTGTGGCGGCAGTAGGCACAGTGGGCAAATCGCTGTCCTTCCTTTCCTCGAAGTTCCAGTATATAAGGCAGACTGCCGCAGATTGGACAGTTCCCCGTGGGATGGATCTTTTCTGGATCATGGCCAGCCGCTTCTGCCAGTGCGACCGCACCGGCTTCAAGGGCCGGCGCCGCAGCCGCCGCGACCAGAAAGGCCATGGCTGAAGGGGCGTCAGGTGTTTTTTCAGACCAGGCGGCAAGGACGGGTTCCGCCGCAGCCTGCCCCGTAAAACGGGCCTGCACTTCACGAAGTGCGGCGTCAAGATCCAGGGCATCCGCTGCCAATGCCGATTTAAACGCCTGGCCCGCATCGGACATGGGGCTGGGCATGTTGTCAGATGAGGTCAGAATGAGATCAATTATTTTTTCGGCAAGGGCTGAAAAATGCGCCCGGTCAAGGGGGAATTCAGTGGGCAGACAGATGGGAGATCGGGTGGTATCAATGCCGGACAAATCCAGCGCCAGACTTTCGTTGGCCTCGACCTGACATCTGGCGGTCTCTCCCAAAAGGGATACCAGCGCCTGGGGGAGGTGGTCGTTTTTCGCCATCCGTTCCATGGTTTTGGAAATGATTCTTTGTCTATTGTTTATCATTATCCCTCTTCCTTCAACTCATTATTCCAGACTAAACGCATCGTTTAAAAACTTGCTCTATTAACATATTTGAGGTTACAAAAAAGTTACAAGACGTATTGTGCGAGATCATATATTTTTCGTTCGATAAAGAAAGGCTGCCCGTCCCGATAGACGGACAGTAAAGAAGATGTTTGAGATCAGATTCTAATCTGGCCGCTGCCCCAGGCCACAAATTTAGTGGTGGTCAGCTCTTTAATGCCCATGGGCCCGTAGGCGTGGAGTTTGGATGTCGATATCCCGATCTCCGCACCCAGGCCGAGTTCTCCCCCGTCGTTGAACCGGGTGGAGGCGTTGACAATGACCAGTGAGGCGTCCACTTCCCGAACAAACCGGCGGGAGCGGTCATAATCTTTGGTGATAATGGCCTCGGTGTGGTTAGAGCCGTACTGGGCAATGTGCGCCATGGCATCATCCATGTCTTTGACCACTTTTACGGCCAGGATCAGGTCCAGGTATTCCGCATCCCAGTCGGCGTGGCTTGCCGGTTGGGCAGCCTTTACAATCGCACAGGTCCTTTCACAGCCGCGCAGCGTGACGCCAGCGTCGGTCAGGGCTTTGGCAGCTATGGGGAGAAATGTGTCCGCCGCAGCTTCATGAACCAGCAGGGTTTCCAAGGCGTTACAAACCCCCGGGCGCTGGGCCTTGGCATTGACCGCGATATCCACGGCCATGCTGAAATCGGCCAGATCGTCCACATAGAGGTGACATACCCCTTTATAATGTTTTAATACAGGTATGGAGTTGCAGGCAGTTCGGCCGCCACCAGACCCTTTTCAATGATGTCTGCCAGGGCGCGATTGGAATGGATGGCTTCGGAGCCGCCCCGCAGGATAACGGCATTGCCCGCCTTGAGGCAGAGGCCGGCGGCGTCCACCGTGACGTTGGGTCGGGATTCATAAATGATGCCGATGACGCCCAGGGGAATTCTCATCTTCGCCATTTCCAAACCGTTGGGTCGTATCGCAGAGTCGCTCAACGTGCCCACGGGGTCTTCCAGGCCGGCCACAAACCGCAGGCCCTCGGCCATGGCGTTGAGCCCCTGATCCGTAATGGTGAGTCGGTCCACCATGGCATCGGACAGCCCGTTTTCCCTGGCGGCGGATACATCCTTGGCATTTTCTGTCTGGATAATGTCCCTGTTTTTCAGGAGCATGTCGGCAATGGCATAGAGGGCGGCATTTTTCTTTTCCGAAGAGAGCGCGGCCATGATCCGGGAAGCAGATCTGGCCCGTTTTGCTATATCAATAATCTGGTGTTCCAAAGACATCTAAGGTCTCCTTGAGTGTATCGTTGTCAGTTTGATGGATTGGCTAAAGGGTGTCTGGGTCGGCCGTGACCACCAGGTTATCCCGGTGGATCACTTCATCGTAAGATCTGAATCCCAGGCGATCTTTGATTTGGCTGGTTTTACAGCCCATGATTTTAAGAATGTCCGAGGCGTTGTAGTTAACCAGTCCCCTGCCAAGGACCTGTTTATCCTCGGAGATGAATTCTACGGGGTCCCCGACCTCAAAATAGTCCTGGACCCGGGTGATTCCCGAGGGCAGCAGGCTTTTTCCCTGTTTGACAACAGCGATTTGTGCCCCCTTGTCAATGGTGATTTGACCTTTGGCCTTGAGGGTCATGCCAATCCAGTTTTTTCTTGAGTTTTGTTTTGACGCCTTGGGCACAAAATAGGTGCCCGTGTAATCGTTGGCTGCAATCTGCAACAAAATATTATCGGTGAGGCCACAGGCAATGATCATGGGAATACCCGCTGATGTCAGTTTCCTAGCCGCAGAAATTTTACTGCCCATGCCGCCCGTCCCTAAGGGACCTGAGATTTTTCCAGCCATGGCGTCCACGTCCTTGCCCAGGGTTTTAACCTCTTTGAGCAGCTCGGCATCGTCGTGGATCCGTGGGTCTTTGGTATATAAACCGCCGATATCCGTCAGGTTAATCATCAGATCGGCCCCCATGAGCAGGGTAATCATGGCGCCAAGATTATCATTGTCCCCGAATTGCAGGGATCTTACGGCCACGGTATCGTTTTCGTTGATGATGGGGAGCACGTCCCACGCCAGCAGGGTGTTAATGGTGTTCCGGGCGTTGAGATAGCGGACCCGGTCGCATAAATCGCCCCGGGTGAGTAAGATCTGGGCCACTTTTCTGCCACAGTATTCGATTGCCTTTTCCCATTCTCGGATCAGACCGGCCTGTCCAATGGCAGAAACCGCCTGGCGTTTGGGGGTCTCAGATGGCCGTTGGTCCAGGCCAATTTTAGTGACGCCGGCAGCCATGGCACCGGAGGAAACCAAAATCACCTCCAATCCTTTGTCGTGGAGGGCGCAGATCTGGTTGGCGATGCTGTTGATCACATCCAGGTTCAGGCTGTGGGCCTTGGTCAGCACCCCTGACCCCACCTTGACCACAATGCGTTGACAGGTAGACAGGATATTCAATTGCTGGGTGTCATTCATTGCTATGTTCTTTCAGTATCCATCCGTTTCATTTGGCCCGTTTTCGGCTGACCTGAGTCGCGCCCAAGCCATTTGTGAAACCTAAACCAAAGCCCCATGGATTGCAACCTTATTTATGTGGTGTTCGTGCCTCCCCTGCGCTCAGAGGCCTTAAGAAGAAACATAAGCTTTAGTTTTTTCTGTCCTGTACGCATTCACCATGGACAATAGCTTGTCACCGTATTTTTTCATGGTTCTCGGTCCCACCCCTTTGAGTTTCAACAGCTCTGATTGCGTGGTGGGCAGAGATACACAAATCTGGATCAGCACTTTTTGGTGAAGAATCTGAAAATGGGGAACGCCCTGGGCCTTTGCCTTCTTCGCCCGCCATTCCTTTAAAATTTTAAACAGTTCAGGATGCTCAATATCCAATTCCGTGTAATCTGGACTTGGTTTTCGTGTTCGAGCGGCTTTGGTCTTGGTTTTAATCGATGCCACGCCCGCACGGGAAATGGCGGACAGATATGCCTCTGGTGCAAAGCCGTTTTGGCAGGACAATATTCCGGCCCAGCGGATGGAGATCTCCTGCTTTAAAAGGTCCAGGCCGTTGTTGATCTGTTTGGCCAAGGCCTTATTGTCTGTCTCCACACCCCCTTTTTCCAGAAATTCTCCAAATACCGCATCAAATTTTTCTCCGAACCAGACCGAGGCCTTTTGGGTTCGTTCACCAATGGCAGGATTTGTTGACGGCAGGATATTGGATGCCATCATCCCCCGCAACTGGTTTAAAAATTTATCACTGACATTGAAAATGTCAGTGCGGGCACCATTTCTAAAGGCTGTCATGTCGGGAATTCCCCGAGGCTGGGCCACATTGCGGTTATTTTCAAAAAGCTTGACCACATAAAAAAACAATCCGGCAAACGCACTGCAGTTAAAACACTGGATCAACAGCTGCTGTTGCCAGGCAATCTGGGCGGCCTGGTAGCGTTCCGCCAGGGCCGCCCCCTTCACCGCGCTGGCCATGAAATCCACCACCGCCGGATCTGCACCCATCCCCTGGGGCGGAATCGGTGAGGAAAGCACAAGCCCTTCCAGTGTCCGGCATCGGCTCAAGGCCACATAGGTCTGGCCGTGGGCAAAGGCATCTGCGGCATCCACAATGGCCCGGTCAAAGGTCAGCCCCTGGCTTTTATGGATGGTCACGGCCCAGGCCAGCTTCAAAGGAATCTGTTTGAACCTGCCAATCACCTCTTCTTGAATGGTCTGATCTTCCTCATTGACCGTATACGCAATATTTTCCCATTCCACAGGTTCCACTTCCACCTGGACGGGCGGCTTGGCTTCCCCGTCCTCAGGGTCGCAGGTGACAAACACACTGTCCCCGGAAATTTGTGCGACACGACCGATCTTACCATTATAATAGGCTTTATTTTCTGTGGGGTCATTTCTCAGGAACATCACCTGAGCCCCTGTTTTAAGCACCAATTGATCGGGGGTGGGAAAGGCGTGGGCGGGGAATTCTCCCATCACTTGAGCCCAGAGTTCCCGGCTGGACCCGGGGAGTCTGGCCAGTCGCTCCCTATTAATATCGTCGGCTTTACGGTTGTGGGTTGTCAAGGTGATATATCCCCGTTGGGGCAGGGGCTTTTTTGCACATTGATTCAGCAATTGTGTTGCACGGCTGTTCATGCGGTTTTCCCGCACCGCATTGAGTACATTGATAAAGGTTGCATCGGACTGCCGATAGATCTTTTGCAGTTCCACTGTGACCAGTTCGTCTTGAGCCAGGGCCCGGCTGGAAAAAAAGTATACAGAGTCATAGATATCGGAAAGGAGCTGCCACTCATCGGGTTTTGCCACTGGCGGCAGCTGGTAAAGATCACCGATAAGCAAAAGTTGTACTCCGCCAAAGGGGGCATCACTGCGGCGCAGGCGCCGGAGTACATCATCCACGGCATCCAGCAGATCGGCCCGGACCATGGATATTTCATCAATCACCAGCAGATCGAGGCCTTTGATGATTCGCTTCTTTTCCTTGGACATCCGGAAAAATCGACGGGTATCTTTATCCGTCCTACCCGGAATATAAGGGCCAAAGGGAAGCTGAAAAAAAGAATGGAGGGTCACTCCACCGGCATTCACCGCAGCCACGCCGGTCGGGGCTGCCACCACCATCTGTTTATGGCAGGTGTGTCTCAGGTGTTTTAAAAACGTAGTTTTACCGGTCCCTGCCTTTCCCGTAAGAAACACATGACAGCCGGTTTGCCGGATGAAGCCATCGGCCATGGCCATTTCCGGGTTATCTTTAAAATTGAATTGCCCTGTCTTCAATTCATTCACCCCTTCACCGTTACCCAACTTAAGAATTCCACTTCAGATATGTGCATGAGATCAAAGTATATCCAGACAAAACGCCCTGAAATTTTGAGTTCTGGTCTCTCATACCCTTGATAAGACGGATATTAGACCCATTGAATCATCACCGCGCAACATAGTAGAAGTCTGCCAGAACTCAAAATGAAACATTTCTGGTTTAAAACAACTTCTGAAACCAGTCACTATATCGGTCATCTTTAAACCCGATCACGTTGTCCATCCATGTTTTAATTTTTTCGGTAACTGGACCTGGGGCCGGCAGTTCCCTATCTTCAAACTTTCTTATCGGCTCGACCTTATTGCCCGTATGGCAGGTAAACATCTCATCCGCCGTATAAATATCTTCCTTTTCCAGGTGTGTTTCCATCACGGGTAAGCCCTCTTTTTCAACGACTCTGAGGATGGAATCACGGGTGACGCTCGCCAAGATTCTGCCCAAAGGCGGCGTTTTTATGACCCCATCTTTGACGATAAATACCGACTCAACCGACCCTTCTGCCACAAAGCCGTCTGTTCCGACATTCAAGCCCAGGTCAAAGCCGCGGGCTACGGCATCTTTTCGTATCAGGTAACCATTCAGGTAGTTGGCACATGCTTTGGCCTGAACCGGTACGGTTTCTGGATGGAGTTTACGCCACTTTGAAAAGCAGGCAGTGATGGGACCACCATGGCCTTTGGGCCTATAAACGTCCACGGGGATGGGGAAAATCGCCACATCCAGCTTTGAATCCAGAACCAGGTTGACAATGGCCTGTTCTCCCCAGAATGCCATGATTTTAACCATCCCCCTTCCGGCATTGTTTTCACGGGTGATCTGGGCCACGGCGGCTTTAATCTCATCCATGGAATATTTTAGTTCCATACTCAGCAGCCTGAGGGTATTTTCAAGCCTTTCTAGATGTTTGTCCATGCGGAATGCATAGGTATGATCCCCGTTTTTGTGGGTACCGAACACTTCAAAAATACCCGAGCCCCTGGACATACCATGGGACAGCAGGTGGACATTGGCGTTTTCCCAGGGTACGATCTCGTTATTAAACCAGACAACTGGTTGTTTTTCCATGATTTAAATCTCCTATATATCTAATTTTTTAAATGCGTCGTCCATGGTGAGTTTGCGTGTGCCGATGCCTACGACAACGGCATAGACAACCGCAATGCACCCGGCTTCAGTCGGTGTAAACAGCCCACCGTAAATGCCGCCCAGGATAATGACCGCCATTAAAAGTGCCAAAGACGATTTCCGGGTGGAAGATGCGATCTGCCGGAGCCGTTCCATTGGCGCCTCCTTTTCCAGTGTGCGGATTTCTGGATGCTGCCTGCCGACAATAGACGGAGTTAATCAGGCCGTACACCACAACGATTAATATGCCCGGACCGGCTGCGGCCAGAAAACACCCGGCAACCGAAATGTTGGTCACCATGCTGAACAATATCATGGGGATACCGGGGGGAATCAGCTGGCCCAGAATACCGGAACAGGCCACACGGGCTGTGGCGTATTCCTCTTTATATCCGTATTTTTTCATCTGGGTCAAATAGAAAATATGAGTATCATAAAGATGAGTATTTTTTGAGTCTCGGGTGTCATGCCTGGCTTGTTTCCGTAACTTGTGACGCCTCCCAGACAAATTCAGTGACGTTTTTTTCTGCGCTGGAAAAGCCAGTACCGATCCGCACGATCTTTTTGCCCCTGTCCCTGAATTTTTTTTGCGTATCCCTTGGCTTTGATCTGGGCAAGGGCGAGTTGTTTGGGCGTATCCACCTTAAATTCAATCAGGTAAATGGTGTCCTCCGTATCGTTATTTGGTATCGCGTTGTGGTAGGGAATCGCCTTGAAACACCACGATCAAATACATGCCGGAAGAATGATGTCGGCTGCTGCAATATGAAGTTATTTGTTCATCAGGAGCCAGATGCCGGCCACGGCAATGACCGCACCGGCAAATCCCCGGGCTGACACCTTTTCTTTGTGGATGTAAATGGAAAATGGGATAATGCACACCGGTGTCATGGATAAAAAGGTAGACGCCACACCGGCCGTGAGATAGTGCAATACCATCAAAGACAGGGAGACACCGATAAAGGGGCCAATGATTGAGCCTGTGGCCGTCAGGGCCAGGGCCCTTGTATCTTTCAGTGCAACGGCAACCTGTTTCCATTTTCGGGTGGCCGTGAAATAAAGGATAAAACAGGCAAAGGCGGCCAGTGCACGAATCTGGGTGGCGGCAAAGGCATCCAGGAACCCATCGGCGGTTTGCATGCCGGTTTTACTCATCACATAGCCGCCGGCCTGGCCCAGCATTGCGCCAAGACCCACGATAACGCCCTTTAGGCTGGCGGTTCGTGCAAATTTTTGTTCGGACAGGTGGGGTGTCTTGTTTTTTTCAAGAATCACCATCATGACCCCGGACAGGGTGACCAGCATGCCCACCCATTGCAGCGGCAGGTAAGTCTCTGATAAAAACGCCCAGCCAATCAAGGCGGCCATGGGGGCGGAGAGGCTGAAAATCAGCAGGGCCAGTCTGGGCCCCAGTTCCACAAGGGCCTTAAACAGGCAGATATCTCCCAGGAAAAAACCGATCACACCAGAAAGTCCTAAGTATCCCCATGCCCGGGCCGGAAAGTCTGTGGGAAACAATGTCCCGTTTTTGATGAATAAATAGACTGAAAATAAGATTAGGGCCGTGGTAATTCGGATGATGTTGACGGGGATGGGGCCCACCCGTTTGGCCGCGGCTTCAAAAAACTGGACGCTCACGGTCCAGCACAGCACCGTCACAAGGGCAATGAGTTCTCCAGTATATGGCAATGGGCTTAACCTCTTAGAATGTATGTGGTCACGGGTTTGATTTTGATTCAGCAGATCTTCCTACCAATATTGGGTGGGCCTGTAAAGCAAAATTATCTGAGGGTGCGGTGATGGGCGGTTGACGCTGTTTTTCGTCTTGTCAACAAAAAGCTAACATGGTATATCTATTCGATTTTTAATTGGTGATAAAAGCATATAAAATGGTGCAAACAGGCAGATAAAAGAGCGTGCCGTCTTGGCCCCCAAAAAAGACAAACATATATACCGCTGTAAATCCTGCGGGGCACAATCTCCCAAATGGATGGGACAATGCCCGGGGTGCGGCGACTGGGATTGCCTGGTACAAGAAAAAATGGTGGCGGCCACGCCCGGTGTCGCCGGTAGGGGACGA
>PDWJ01013048.1_pt1 | contig 12167 bp, 9 predicted proteins | sample 1430881 | NCBI WGS metagenome assembly PDWJ01 (sample SAMN01162460, study PRJNA174530) | Oral metagenome, whole genome shotgun sequencing project. | biome: Marine environment; feature: Marine mammal; material: Swab sample of the gingival sulcus; isolation source: swab sample of gingival sulcus... | reverse complement strand
GGAAATGATACGGTATCAAAATCTATCCGTCAATCAATCAAAACTGACGGGACTTTGCGGCAGATTGAAGTGCTGTCTGAACTACGAGTTAGATACTTATCTCGAAGCATTGAATAACTTCCCTTCAAATGCTAAAGTACTGAGGCTAAAAACTTTTGTGGCAAGGCTGGTAAAACTCGATATTTTTAAAGGTGTGATGTACTATTCCGTAAAGCACGAAATGGATAGAAGTAAGATTTATGCCGTTGCGAAAGAGAGAGTACAAGAGATTTTGGAATTGAATAAAAAGGGAGAAATGCCCGAAGAAATAGGGGCAGTGCAGTTTGTCAATGAAGATGCTGACGCAGATTTGGATTTCGTTGATGATGCAGGACAAATAGAATTGCCTAATTCCAAACAAAAGAGAAAAAAGCCTCGACGAAACAACAGAAATAAAAATAAACAGCAGAAAAACACCGCTCAAAATTCAAGAAGAAAGCCAAAGGCAAGTAGTGATAAAGATAAAAAAGAATCACCCAAGCCCAAAGCAGGAAAGGATAAAAAAACTCCGGCACCTCAAGGTCGGAACAAAAATAACAGGAGGAGAAAACCGAGAAATCCTAACGCGAAACGCAATCCTAAACCTCCAATGAACAGGAGAAAAACACCACCTAAAGGACACGGCGGAGGAAATAAAAAAACAGATGATGGAGGTAAATAGCCTCTATCATCTGTCTCTATTATCCGGTTCCTGCAAGAAAACTCCAAAAATTAAGGGGGTTCTTGCAGGCATCATCTATTAGAAACCTTTGAATAACCCAAAATATGAGGCGAGTTTGAGGCTAGAGGAAATTTTAACCCACAGCAACCTTATGGTTGTGAGGACTTAAAATTTTTGATAACGAAAAAATCGTCCATAGTTTGGGTTCTTTTAATGCTTATTCAAAGGTTTCTATTATCTTTTAGGATAAACAATATCCAATTCATCGATTATTCTTTGTGAGTCCCCGATTTTCTCGATTAAGAACAGTATATATCTGACATCTACCATAATATTTCTACATATTTTTGGGTCGTAGTACAAATCACTCATAGTACCTTCCCAAACTCTGTCGAAATTCAGACCTATTAGATTACCATATTTATCCAAGGCAGGGCTACCTGAGTTTCCTCCGGTTGTATGATTGGTAGCTATGAAGCATACCGGCACATCGCCTGTTTTGTCCTTGTATTTATCATGATTGTCGGAAGCATAAACATCCAATAACTTTTTAGGCAAGTCAAATTCATAGTCTCCCGGCACATATTTTCCCATTACTCCCGATAGATGTGTTACAGGTTCGTAATATACCGCATCTCTTGGATAATATCCGTTTACTTGCCCATAAGTTACTCTTAGAGTGCTGTTGGCATCAGGGAAGAATTTTTTGTTTGGCATATATTCCAACTGTGCTTTCATATATTTCTTCTGAAGTGCCTGTATCTCACTATCTATTTCATTGTATTTTACAGATACGATATTGTCATTTATCTCACTGAGTTCTCCTGCAAATTTATATCCTAAATCTTTTTCAAATTGAGCTATTGCCCATTCTATATCACTTGTATCTACTATAGTAGCCAATTTGTCGTAATCGGTAAACACAGAGCTGTAGATTTTATCGGCAAATTCATTATATTCCTTATCTGTTTTTAGATTTTTAAGACTTGCCGGTACAAATTCAGGCGCCATAGCATCCACATAGTTTTTTATCAATGCTAAAAAAACATCTTTATCAATATTTATATCAAAATTCTTATACATTCCCTTGAGGTAGGGGAGAAGACGGTTTTTGAAGCCATTGTATCCCTCTACGCCATTATTTTTATAATACTTTTGTAGTCTGTTCAAATAAGACATTACCGCCATGTAATCATTGCTCCTTACATACGTCTCATAAATCGCATTACGAGCGATGTTGTACTTTTCAAATTCATTGTATAGACTGTCGAGTTTGTGTAATATGTTGCCGTATTTCTTATTTGCTTCGCTATTTTTAGCGATATTAGCCATCAATTCCTTTTCGTATGCTCTTTTCTTCTCTACTGCATTTACGGCGTTTATACCTTGACTTTCGCCTATCCATTTCTTCCAGTAATTGGCAATTCCGGCGAATTTAGAAGCGTATTTTAGCTTAGTGCCTTCGTCTTTTCTCATATGCTTATCCATCACATCCAAGGCGGTTTTTCTAATTTTGATTCTTACAGGATTCAACTTGTTTGCGATTTGTTCTACGGCGCTTGCAGGAAGATACTCTTGAGTTCTGCCGGGAAATCCAAATACCAAAGTAAAATCTTTTTCCTCAACACCGTCCATAGAAATAGGGAGATAATGTTTTGGCTTGTAAGGTACATTATCCTCAGAGTATTCCGCAGGCTCATTGTCCTTGTTGACGTATATTCTGAATAGTGAAAAATCGGCGTTATGTCGGGGCCACATCCAATTGTCGGTGTCCGCACCAAATTTTCCAATAGCTTCAGGAGCCACGCCAACCAGCCTTATATCGCTGAATATTTTTTTGTGAAACATATAGTATTTGTTGCCGTAGTAAAACGGCGTTATTTCTATTTCTTCGTAGCTCTTAGTCTGAATTGTCTTTCTAAGGCTGTCTATGTTTTTATCAATGATAGACTGATTTGCCTTGGGTGATAAATCATCGGATGTCCCTTTCAAGATTATATCCGTTACGTCATCGATTTTATCGACCATAGTTACCGTCAAGCCTGGTGAGTTTAGCTCGTCCTTTAGGGTTTTAGCCCAAAATCCGTTTTTTAGGTAATTATCTTCCAATGAAGACAGTCGTTGAATGCTGCCATAGCCGCAGTGATGATTGGTGAGCAATAGACCCTGTGGTGATATTATTTCGGCAGTACAGCCTCCGCCGAATTGCACAATTGCGTCTTTTAACGACCTTTTCTCAATGCTGTAAATATCTTCTGCCGATATTTGCATGCCGAGTTTCTTCATGTTGGCTTCCGTTTTGCCTTCCAATTCATTAGGCAGCCACATACCTCCCTGTGCATAAATATTTCCAATCATCAAAAGCATTAAAAATGCTGTAATACTAAAGTTTCTCATTTTTATAAATTTTTTATCCTCTTAAAATTTTATTTAAAAACAACGATCTTGTAAAAATCAATATTTTAGAATTTGCATTTCTTTCAAGGTAGTATATGTTTTTGTCAAAATAATCAGCAAGAACTGACAATTTTTCCTCCGACACCACATTTCTTATCTTAATCATCGTCTGATATTCTTCTTCGAAAATACCAATTTTTTCCTTTGGCAAGTAATAAGAATGCAATATATGCCCCAAAAGATTCAAACCGTTTTTGAAGAACAGCTTTTGATTGTCCTTACTCAATTTTGCAAAGTCTTCCGAAAACTTCAAAAGCTCCTTGCTGTCGCCTACATAACACATCCTAAACCAAGCGACAATATCTTTGAACAAATCGGTATTGACATCGCTAAGCATTTTGCGAAAGACATTGATATTACCTTCTGATATTTGCGAAAGATTAGCCAAGTTCTGGTTATTACCTACCAATTTCTCGCCCCACGATATTAGTTCCTCATCAGTAAAAGGGGGCACCCTCACCACCTGACAACGAGAAATTATGGTCGGAAGCACCTTAGAAATATCAGTGGCATTCAAAATAATAAGGGCATCTTTTGGCGGCTCTTCTATCAGCTTCAACAGTCTGTTGCCTTCTTTTGCCAACAATTCCGCATTCCAAATTATAGATATTCTCTTTTGTCCTTCTCTCGCACCATAATTATAATAATCTATAAATTCCTGAATAGACACTTTGGCGATATTGGGCTGTTTATCCTTGGCTCCTATGTGATTCAGCCAATCGACAAGGCTTAAAAACGGATTTTCTGTCAAAATCTCCCTCCATTCAGTAAGATACTTGGAACTCGGACTGCTCTTGCTGTTGCAACTGTTGCACTTATCGTCGGTTTTGTCTCCCTCACACTGGATATATGATGCCAAAGCAATCGAAAGAGCCAACTTCCCACTTCCCTTAGCTCCTGTAAAAAGCAGGGCATGCGGCAATCTGTTATTATCGACCAAAGAGCGCAATTCGGCTTTTAGCTCACTATGTCCCGGAATATCAGCAAATCTCATCTGTTTATATTTTTTGCTTTTAGCCGTTAGCCTTTTGCTTTTGGCTTGCAATGTTTTAATAAAAGAATTACTCCATCATTCAACATCTATTCTATACATTTTCAATTAATATCAGCTTTTAGACTATTTTAAATTAAAAATTAAGAGTTAAAAATTAAAAATTACCCTCTAATATATGCCCCACTCACTCGATTCAACCGCAAAGAGCGCAAAGAAGACGCAAAGAAACTCCCCTGCACTCGTCCTACGCGCATTTGTACGTCTCTACCATTCTTCAACTATTAATTTTACTTCCGTCTTCCGTCTTCCGTCTTCGGTCTTCCGACTTAACTTTTAATTCGTAATTTTCAATTTGTCATTGCTCATGTTAGCGCGCATTAACAATTGACAATTAACAATTAACCATTAAAAAAAAACTCTCGACTTCCCTCTCCAAACTTATACTCATTTTAACCGTGTCGTTTTTATCCTACCTGTTCATTATTGCAAATAACGATTTCACAAATCTATTCTTATATTTTTTAATTTCAAAATATGGCGTACGAATACCGCCAAAACTTCTGTAAAGTCTCTCAACTCCGGGCAACATACTGCCTTCGAAATCGAAAATATCAACATGCTGCGATGCGAATTTTATCGCTTCCCAAATCAACAATTTTGTGGAATTGGAATTAGCATATTCCGGTTCTGTCCCCAAACCGAGCAAATAACATTTACGACTGTCCCAAACCAATAAAACGGCAGAATACAGTTCTCCGGATTTGTCTCTCGCTACCAAAACTTGCCCTTGCTTGTGTCGCTCCAACTCTACTTCCATTTTTTTTAACATCGCTCTTGTAACACTAAATTTTACGCCTTGTCTTTCAAATGATTTTTTGACCAACGCAAAAACGGTACAGATGTTATTCTCCTCTGTTATTTTCAAACTCTCATCAACGGATTTTATCTGTCTCCTCAAAGTATTTGTAAATCCCGACCAAATTTTATCGTGATTTTTAATATCATTAAGTATGTATGTATATCTCGTCGATTGCTGAAAGCCATTTAGATAAAAAGGATACCAATTATCTATTTGCGGTAAAAAATGTATGTATTGATATAGTTTGCCACTTGGCAAGCCCGAAATTAAAGCATTCAAATGCTTATTCTCAAAGGAATATATCGAAGTTCGTGTCTGAATGTCTTTTGGATAGAACAAAATAGCACCCAGATACGGGGTCAATTGAGGCTGTAATGAAACCGATAAGCCCAGTTTGCGATTATGGGCAAAAGGCATAGCCGCCATTATATTTCCACTACGGTCAAATGACAGTGCGACGTCCCAATTATCTGACACTATATCCAACCACCAAGGCGAATGAAATATAGGAATATCATCATTTTTGTTACAAAACTCTATGTATCGGCTTTTATTATCCAAAGCAATAACGATGTATTAAAAACGACAAAGTTACTAATACCAAATAAATTATAATATTATTATGTACTCGGATTTTTGATTAGAAACCTTTGAATAACCCAAAATATGAGGCGAGTTTGAGGCAAGAAAAAATTTTAACCCACAGCAACCTTGTGGTTGTGAGGACTTAAAATTTTTGATAACGAAAAAATCGTCCATAATTTGGGTTATTTTCATACTTATTCAAAGGTTTCGATTAATCCAATCGGTAAACTTTTATTACTTCTTTTAATATCTCATCGAAGTCAATGGATAAATCTATAAGTTTTCCTGTTTCTATGTCGAAGACCCAACCGTGAACTTGAATTTCTCCTTTTTGCATAGCCTTATTTACTGCGGCTATTTTTATCACGTTTGTAGCCTGTTCTTTGACATTCAATTCTACAAGTCGATTGTAACGTTTATCTTCGCTTTCTATGACATTCAATTCATTTTTGTTACAAAGATATACGTCACGAATATTTCGTAACCAAGGGTTTAAAGTACCTAAATCTACCGGTTGCATTGCCGCTTTTACCCCACCGCAGCCATAGTGTCCGCAAACTACTATATGTCTCACTTTTAGATGAGCCACCGCATAATCAATAACACTTTGAGCATTCATATCTATCGCACTTACCACATTGGCGATATTTCTATGCACAAAAACTTCTCCGGGCTTTGCTCCCATCAATTCTTCGGCAGTAACTCTCGAATCGGAGCAACCTATGTACAATATATTGGGTTCTTGCCCTTTGCTTAAGTTTTTGAAATAGTCGGCATCTATTTCTATCATTTTTTTACGCCAATTTTCATTGTTGCTAAATACTTCTTTTATTCTCATTGCATTTAATTTGGAAGGTGTAATTAATCAATTAGTAGCAAAGTTAATAAAATTAGTTAGATCTATTGGAAAATAGACTAAATTATACAATTTATAGTTCAAATGGTATTAAACCTGATATTGATAAAAAATGAATATAAGTTGGGAGAGAAGACGGAAGGCTAATGGCCAAAGGCTAAAGGCTAATAGCCGATATTAATTGAAAATTGAAAATTATTTCCCTTCTAACTTAATTTTAACCGCAAAGTTCGCAAAGAAAACGCAAAGGTCGCAAAGCAAATGATTCATAATTCGTAAGTTTATAATTCGTCATTAACAAAAACCTTGAAATATTAGCTCCTTGAATCCCTTACTCCCTTGGATCATTAGTTTCTCGCCCCCCTGTTCTATACCATCATTTTACTCCTCTTTACCAAATAGGAGTTGAGTATATTATTAAATCCTTTTGAGATGTCTGCATCAACGTAATCAATTTTGAATTGTAGGCATTTGGTTTTGACAGCCTCTCTAAACTCAGTCATTTTTTGTGTGTACATTTTTTTGAGTTCGGAGGTTTGTAGCTTTAATTTTTCATTTGTTTCCATATCTATAAAAAGATACGGTCTGTTGTCAAATTCTAATTCCCATTCCTTTTTGTTATCGGCAACATGAAATATTATCACTTCGTGCTTGTTGTGCTTTAAGTGCAACAATGCGGAGAACAAATCATCTAAAGAATAATTAGAATCGAGTAAATCGCTAAAAATGATTATCAACGACCTTTTGTGTGTGTTGTCAGCTATCTCGTGGAGAGCATCTGTTGTAAAAGACTTTTTGTTGAGCTTAGGAGTAGAAATTAGATGGTTTAGGTGGTTTAATAGCAGCATATAGTGACTGGTGCTCGATTTTACTTGGGTGTGTATGTTTACACGCTCATCAAAAACCGATAAGCCAAAAGCATCTCTTTGCTTCTTTAGGAGGTTCATAAGAGAAGCCGCAGCTAGCGACGAAAACCTTAGTTTGTTTATAGTTTTAGTATTTTTTTTCTCGTCAGGAAAATACATAGAAGAAGAAGCGTCTACGACGATTTGGCACCGTAGATTCGTTTCTTCTTCGTATTTCTTAGAGTATAATCTGTCGGTACGTGCGTAAACCTTCCAATCTATATTTTTGGTGTCTTCACCTTGATTGTACAAGGTATGTTCCGCAAATTCCACAGAAAAACCATGAAACGGACTTTTATGAAGACCGATAATAAAACCTTCAACTACTTGCTTTGCAAACAAATCCAGGTTCTCAACTTGCTTGAGATTGTAATCTATAAAAAAATCCATTTAATAAATGCGTGTAATTTCTCAATTACTTAATAAGCTCATCAACTTTATCAAAAAATGCAGACTTTGGCGCAGAACCTACAATTTTGTCTACAACCTCTGCATTTTTCAAAAACAAAACAGTAGGAATACTTCTGATACCAAACTCTACCGCAGTATCCGGATTGTTATCAACATCCACTTTTCCTACTTTTATGTTATCGTACTTTTCACTCATTTCGTCAATAATAGGACTTATCATTTTGCAAGGACCACACCATACAGCCCAAAAGTCTACAACTGCAACTCCTTGATAGTCCAATATTTCTGCCTTGAAGTTCGAATCTGTTAATTCTAATGCCATAGTTAAAAACCATTTTGTAGAAGCAATTTGAATAGCTTCTAGTTTAAAAATTATTTCAAATACAAAGCATGTAACGACAAGTGGCTTTAAAAAGTTCATGATTGTCTTGGTATTATTGTACATGAAGAGATTATTGCCGAAAAAAATGAGGGGTATTATGATTCAACAATTCCTTGTTGGCAAATAATATTATAATTTCCTGTCATCAATTCTTATTTAAACCAGTTATAATTTAAGATAAAAAAATAAAATATTTGGTATTTTAGCTAATTATGCAATTATCTTTGTGCTGTTGATTTATTCATTCATTAAGCTCTTTTGTATTTTGGGCATCACGTAAGCCTGACTCACCAAGAGCAAACAAAAAAAAGTAATATCATGAATTGGATTATTTCGTTTTTTACTTCGAGTTTAGGTAAGAAATTAATTATGTCTCTTACCGGTTTGTTCCTGATAGTGTTTTTATTGATACACTTGACGGGTAATTCCCTTATCCTTCTCAATGATGAAGGTAAGGCGTTTACAGAGTTTGTCGTTTTTATGGAGACAAGCCCTATGATTAAGTTTTCCGCTATAATATTATTTGCCGGATTTATTATACACATTTTACAAGGTGTAGCTATTTGGTTCTATAATAGAAAGGCAAAAGGTGGAGCTTATGCTGTTAGAGTAACTGAAAATGGCTCTTTTTCTTCCAAGAACATGTTTTGGTTGGGAATTGTAATTTTCGTATTTTTAGTTATTCACCTGATGGATTTTTGGTACGGTTTGAAAGTTGTCAAGACATTTGATGATCATGAGTTGTATCACAAAATGGTTCTTAAGTTTAGCGATCCTGTGTATGTAATTATATATGAGATTGGAATTTTTGCTTTGTTTATGCATTTGAGACACGGTTTTCAGAGTGCATTTCAGACTTTGGGGTTAAATCATCAGAAGTGGACACCCATTGTTAAGTTTTTAGGTAATGTTTATGCGATTGTTGTACCGTTGGGATTCTTTGTTATCCCATTGTATTTTTATTTCTTTATTAAATAATATCATAATATATATAGTATGAAACTAGAAGGAAAAGTACCTCCGGGTGATTTGAAGATAAAATGGACGGAATATAGGTCCAAAATGAATCTTGTAGCACCCAACAATAAGAGGAATATAGAAGTAATAGTAGTCGGTACAGGATTGGCAGGAGGAGCAGCCGCGGCTACATTGGCGGAGCTTGGGTATAGAGTAAAGGCTTTCTCATACCACGATTCTCCCAGAAGAGCGCACAGTATTGCGGCTCAGGGAGGTATAAACGCTGCAAAAAATTACTTTAATGACGGTGATAGTGTTTGGAGGTTGTTTTATGACACTATCAAAGGAGGAGACTACAGATCAAGAGAAGGAAACGTATATAGACTGGCGGAAGTCAGTGCTAATATTATAGATCAGGCTACTGCTCAAGGTGTGCCTTTTGCAAGAGACTACGGTGGATTATTAGCCAACAGATCTTTTGGTGGGGTGTTGGTGTCAAGGACTTTCTATGCTAGAGGACAGACCGGACAGCAGTTGTTGTTAGGTGCTTATAGCGCACTCTCAAGGCAAATATCGTCAGGTCAAGTTCAGATGTATACGCGTCACGAATTGATGGATATCGTGCTTGTAGATGGCAAGGCGAGAGGTATCATAGCAAGAGAATTATTGACAGGAAAGTTGAAGAGATTCGCCGCTCACGCTGTTGTATTGGCAACAGGTGGATATGGTAATGTATACTTCTTATCTACCAATGCGATGTACTCTAACGGTTCAGCTGCTTGGAGAGCCACCAAGAGAGGAGCATACTTCGCTAATCCTTGTTATGTGCAGATACACCCAACTTGTATCCCTCAGTCAGGAGATTATCAGTCCAAGTTGACGTTGATGTCCGAGTCTTTGAGAAACGACGGTAGAGTGTGGGTACCTAGAAATATACCTGACGCCGAAGCGATAAGAACAGGTAATAAAACACCGCAAGATATAGCGGAAAAAGACAGATACTACTACCTCGAAGAGCGTTATCCTGCATTTGGTAACTTAGTACCTAGAGACGTTGCGTCAAGAGCTGCTAAGATAGCTTGCGATGACGGACTTGGTGTTAATGCTACAGGAAAAGCTGTTTATCTTGATTTTGCAAGTGCAATTGAGAGATATGGTAAATCTAAGGCAACTATGGAAGGCATAAAGAATCCTGACAAGAAAACCATAATAAAATTAGGTGAAGAGGTAGTTTCCGAAAAGTACGGAAACTTGTTTGAAATGTACGAAAAGATAACCGGTGACGATCCTTACAAAACGCCTATGAAAATCTATCCTGCAATCCACTATTCTATGGGAGGACTTTGGGTAGATTATAACTTGCAGACCAATATACCCGGACTGTTTGCCGCCGGAGAAGCTAACTTCTCTGACCACGGTGCAAACAGACTTGGAGCTTCTGCGCTTATGCAAGGATTGGCAGACGGTTATTTTGTACTTCCATACACCATAGGAACGTTCTTATCTAATGATATTAGAACTCCTAGATTTAGTACTGATCTTCCCGAATTTGTGAAAACAGAAAAAGAAGTTCAGGATAGAATTGACATGTTGTTCAACATAAAGGGTACAAAGTCTGTGGATTCATTCCATAAGAGATTAGGAAAAGTGATGTGGGATCACGTGGGAGTATCCAGAACTAAAGAAGGATTGGAAACTGCAATCAAGGAGATAAGACAAATAAGAAGTGAGTTTTATTCAGACCTTTACTTGCCGGGTAAAGCCGATGAGATAAATCCGGAATTGGAGAAAGCTACTAAAGTTGCCGATTTCCTTGAGCTTGGAGAATTGATGGCAAAAGATGCCCTTGATAGAAATGAGTCTTGTGGAGGACACTTTAGAGAAGAGTACCAAAGTGAAGAAGGTGAAGCCCTTAGAGATGATAAGAACTTCACTTACGTAGCAGCTTGGGAGTGGAAAGACGACGGTAATCACGTGATGCATAGAGAAGATTTGGAATTTGAATTTGTAGAATTGAAGACTCGAAGCTACAAGTAGTGTAATCCTATTAATAACTTAAAAAAAATTACAGATGAAACTAAAATTAAAAATCTGGAGACAAAATAGGGGGCAAAAAGGAAAATTTGAAACGTATGAAGTTGTCGCTAATGAGCATATGTCTTTTTTGGAAATGCTCGATGTATTGAACGAACAACTTTTGTCCCAAAAGAAAAACCCTGTAGCATTCGAACACGATTGTAGAGAGGGTATTTGCGGTACTTGCGGTATGGTTATTAATGGAAGACCTCACGGACTATTGAGAGGAACAACTACTTGTCAGCTCCATATGAGATTTTTCAAAGATGGCGATACCATAGTTATCGAGCCGTTCAGGTCTAAGGCATTTAAAATTGTTAAGGACTTGGCAGTAGATAGAGCACCTTATGATAGAATAATTCAAGCAGGAGGTTTCGTTTCTGTTAATACCGGACAACCTCAAGATGCTAACGCTTTGCCGGTAGACAAAGATACTGCGTCAAAGGCTTTTGATGCAGCGGCTTGTATCGGTTGCGGTTCTTGCGTCGCTGCTTGTCCAAACGGTGCTGCGATGTTGTTTACTTCTGCTAAAATTTCACACTTAGGATTGCTTCCTCAAGGTGCAGTAGAAACAGATAGAAGAACATCAAGAATGTTGGCACAGTACGATAAGGAAGGATTTGGATCTTGCTCCAATATCGCGGCTTGCGAATATGAGTGTCCTAAGTCAATAAAACTTTCAAATATTGCAAGAATGAACAGATATTTCTACAAAGCGTCTTTTGCATCTGATTATTAATTCCGTTCGTTACGGATGTTTTTCTGAAAGACATTTGATAGATTTATTTTAGGTATAGCGAAGGCTCTTTAAGCAATTAAAGAGCCTTTTCTTATTTTCTAATATTCTAAAAAAAACATTTTGATTTCGATAATAATATGTTTCCGTATGCTCTATATTTTTTTTTGTTACTTTTGCGTCCGTACGTGTTGAAAAAAATGGTTTTAATGAAAAAGAGAATTATATTTTTGCTAATCGTATTATCTT
>PDWJ01009503.1_pt1 | contig 12171 bp, 5 predicted proteins | sample 1430881 | NCBI WGS metagenome assembly PDWJ01 (sample SAMN01162460, study PRJNA174530) | Oral metagenome, whole genome shotgun sequencing project. | biome: Marine environment; feature: Marine mammal; material: Swab sample of the gingival sulcus; isolation source: swab sample of gingival sulcus... | reverse complement strand
TCCCTAACATAGTTTAATCGCTTTGCCTTTTAAAGTAAATATAAATTTTACTAGTGTGCAGCCAGCATACGACTTTTTTGGCATCTTGCTATAAAATATATAGTAACGATTAAATAGTTACTATAGTAAAAGCGAGGTGTGCTTTGATTTATGCTATTTTTGGTCTGCTTATATTGGCGTTAAAACTACCGCTTTACAGCATTGTCATTATTTACTTGTTTGCGCTGTTGCTATGCCCGAGCGGGCAGCGCCGTTTTATATTATATGGTTTGTTATTGGCGGTTGTCATCGTCGATGTACAGGCTGCATTTTTGCATTACAATGACGGCGCGCTGCCATCAACTGCCAGTGGCTATGTTTACCGTATCGCCGACGGCAAGGCCGATATCTATATTGATGGTCAAAAGTATCGCCTTAAGGCCAAAGGCTTGACTGAAGCTTATGAGGGGCAGTATATCACGCTACAAGACGCTGGATTTTATCAACAAAAAACGCTTAATCAAGCCAGTTATAATTTTCAAAGGCACTATCAGCTACTGGGTTATCGCGGTTATTTAAAGGCGCGTTCGATAGTGCCTAGCAAGGCGCCGCCTGACCACTTTATTAGACGTTTTAGCTATTTGCTGAGAGGGCGGTTGTTCGACTTTTTTGATCAACTTTCGGAGAGGGCTGCAGTGTTGGGTCGCGCCCTTTTGTTGGGCGAAATCAGCGATGATAAATTATTGGCGCAAGTCAAAGATTTGGGGCTACTGCATTTATTTGTAATCAGCGGTTATCATTTTACAGTGATTGCTGCATTGGTGCTGTTTATGATGCATCGTCTATTGCATTTGCCTTATCGCTTGTCTCTGGCGGGCGTCATAATTATCAGCCTGATTTATCTGACCATTGTTAAACTGGGTTTTGGCAGCCTGCGCGCCTGCTTGGCTGTTATACTGAGCGCTTTTTATTTTTTGACCAAACGCAAAGCTGACGGCGTGCAAGTTGCCTTAATTTACGTCTTTTTTGCGTTATCATTAAACGTTGCCATTGTCTATGATTTGGGTTTTCAGTTGACGGTACTAACCTATATTGCGGTCGTGATGACCAGTCGCTGGTTACAGCGCCGCCAAATCATGACGCCAACTTTGCAAGCGCTTTTATTGAGCACTGTGGTCATGGCAACGATAAGCGGTGTGTTGATTTACAGTCAGGGGGCAGTGCCGCTCGCTGGCATACTATTGATACCGCTGTTGACGCCTTTGGTCGGTGGCTTTATTGTCGTCACAATTATTGAACTATTGCTTAGTGGCTTTGGTTTAGCGGCTTTGCTCAGTTGGCCAATCAACTTTTTAGCTGATCGCATCTATGATTTTATCAACTGGTCAACCGATTTAGGGCAGTTGATACTACAGTTTTCACCCCTTTTAGCTGTCAGCTTTGTCGTCATCTTACTGGCAGTTTTTGCAAGCCATTTTTTAAGCAATCGCGCTTGGCGGCTGAGTAGTGGTTTGGCGTTAGGCTTACTAATTGCCGCCGTTTTGCTATTTGAACAGGTCAATTTTGGTTTAGCTATTAACGGTTATGCGCTGTATGACGGCGAAGCTTATCTGATTCGAGCGCCTAACGCCGTTGTGTTATACGATGTCGGTAACTCGCCGGAAATCGTTCATATTTTAAGGCGCAGCGGGGTATCGCAAATTGATGCCATTATTATCAGCCATGCTCATCAAGACCACGATGGCATGCTCGAAACGATTTGCCGGCAATTTAGTGTCAAACAGGTGATTACTGAAATAGAGACTGAACAGCAGTTAGAAATTGGCAGCCTTAAATTGCATTTATATCGCGCGCCAGCTGCTTTAAGCGATAATTTAAACGATCAGTCAATCGCCTGTCATTTGCGCTATGGCCGGTTTGATATGCTGCTGACCGGTGATATGGAAACCGCTTCAACTAAGTGGCTGGTTGAAAAGGTGGGCAGTTTGCCGGTTGAAATCTTAAAAGTGCCACACCATGGCAGTTATAATGATTATTTTTCAGCATTAGTAAAAATTTGTCAACCGCAAGCGGCAGTGATTGCCGGCGGCAATGGTAAACGGATTGATAAAACAAAAGTGCTTAAAATTTTAGACGATAGCAAGACGCCTTGTTACGATGCGATGACCATGGGTGAAATTACTATAAAAGTCGATGACAGTCACTTTACCATCGATGTCATCAATGGTGCCGCTTTGTCGGGTTTATTGCAATAGCAAAGTTGCAAAGTGAAATAAAAATAGAAAAAGAGTGCTTTTATTTCACTTTGAGTTGTTAAATTGAAATAAAAATGCTATAATTAAGTTGTTATTTCAGTTTGAAAGGAAAAAGTATGCGTTCTGGAAAACTTATCAATAATTTAACGGGGGACTTACAATATCAATCTTTTATGCCGGCGGCATTGCCGCCGCAACCGGCGATTGAATTGGATAATGAGCTTATTGATCTGCTTACTAAGGCCAATGTGCAGTTGACCAAACTGGATAGCTTGGCTAGACATATTCCCAATATAAAGCTGTTTATATCGATGTATGTTAGAAAAGAAGCGTTATTATCTGCGCAGATTGAAGGCACGCAGGCAACTTTAGAGGATGTGCTTGATCCATTGGCAGAACAGAATGTCCACGGCGATGTCGCTGATGTTATCAATTATATTAAAGCGACCGAATATGCGCTTGACAGATTAAATCAATTGCCGCTTTGCAATCGCTTAATAAGAGAAATACATGAGATATTGATGGCAAATGTGCGTGGCCAAAATAAGACGCCGGGGCAATTCCGCCGTAGCCAAAACTGGATAGGTGGTCAGGGCAGCACATTAAATAGTGCGAGATATATACCGCCCAATCCGACTGATATGATAACGGCAATGTCCGATTTAGAAAAGTACATCAACGGGACAGATAACTTAGATATTTTAATAAAAGCGGCGCTTGTCCACTATCAATTTGAAACCATTCATCCATTTTTAGATGGCAACGGTCGTGTGGGACGTTTGTTAATTACGCTGTTTTTGATTGAAAAAAAACTAATGTCAAAACCCGTTTTATATATCTCTTATTATTTAAAGAAAAACAGACTTGAGTATTATGATCGCTTAATGGCCGTGCGTCAAAATGGCGCTTATGAACAATGGGTTAAGTTTTTTTTGCGTGCAATTTACCAGTCTGCCAAGGATGCCATCATGACGGTTGAGCTTTTGACTGCATTATACGATAAGAATTGTGGTTTAATTAATGGTCTGGGTAGGGCGGCTAAAAATACCGGCTTGGTCTTTAATTATTTACAGGCGAATCCGATTATTGAAATTGGCCAGACGGCAGTTGAGCTTGAACTCAGCTTTAATACGGTGGCCAAAGCGGTGCGGCGCTTGATCGATTTAGCAATTCTCGTGCAAGTCAATGCGTCAAGTAGAAATAGAATTTTTGCCTATCAGGACTATTTAGAGATTTTAAGAAAAGACACCGAGTAAAACAACATAGGAGAGACTATGTCATATAAAGATTTTTACAATGATATAAAATTGGGTCAGCTCAGTTCACTTTATTTACTGCATGGCAGTGAAAAACTGATGATTGACCGCATGCTTGAACAACTGGTCGAAAATGCTTTAGCTCCGGCGACACGCAGTTTTAATTACATCGTCAAAGCGAGCGAAGCGCTTAGCTTTGCCGAGGCGATGCAGGCGGTCGAACGACTGCCGATGATGGATCAGCGTATTGTCGTCGTCATTCAAGCTGCCGATTTTTTGATGTCGAGTCAGTGGACAGATACCGAACGCGCGCATTTTATCGATTATCATAAAGACAATCAAACTTTGACAACCATTTTGGTCACAGAATCAATTGATAAACGTAAACGCGTCTATAAACGAATTGAAAAAGTCGGTAAAGTGATAGCGTTTGACCGGCTTGATGAAAAGACTTTAGCAAAGTGGATCAGTCAAGAAGTCGGGCGCATCGGTAAAACCATCGACAGCAAGACGGCTTATCAACTGGTCGATAAATTGGGCTATTGTCATAAAGATGCATCGATTGATTTGTACGGCGTACTGAGCACGCTGCAGCGCATTTGCGATTTGACAAAAGGCAAGGCAATTGGGGTAGAAAACCTTGCTGAAGTGGTTGACAACAGTTTAGAAGCCAATATTTTTAAAATGATTGATGCGCTGTTTGAAGGGCGAGCCGAGCTGGCCTTTCGCCAGTTTAATCGCTTATTAGCCGGTGGTGAAGTCGCTATTAAAATAGGCTTTATGATTTATCGCCATTTGCGTCAGCTACAAAAGATTAATTATTTGGCGGCGCAAAATTATTCGGCTAAATCTATTGAAAGTGCACTTGGCATCAAGGGGTTTGTTGTTCGCAAAGCGCTCGGTCAGCTAAGACGCTATTCAGCAAGCGATTTAAAACAGTTGTTAGAGGATGCCGTTAGCTGTGATTTGCAGCTAAAGTCAGCGGTAAACGGCAGTGCCGCGGTAGAAAATCTAATGGCAAAAATATTATTAGTTGGCGAAAAAAGTGAATAATTTGGCGCTACCCATGCTGAAATATTAGCCCTTAAAATTGGTCGGTTGATCTTTTGAAAGCTCCTAAATTGCTTTGCAGTTTAGGATTTTTTATACTATTTATACGATTTTTAGCTATTTTTAATATTATTGTGAAATCAAAATCATATTTAAAGTGTTGAAAAAAATTTTTTTTATTGTTATAATCAGTTTAATTCATTTTTTCAATTGATGATAATTTTCAATATCAACAATTAATCTTTAGTGTAGCGTTTTGTTTGCTAAAGTCTAGTGCAATACTTAGTTGGATTGTGAGGTAACATATTTGTTGATTGCGAAGTTGTTGTCTTTTGAAATCTCAAATGAATCTATTACAGGCGAAGAAAGGAGATTTCATAAAACTAGTTAAAACTGGAAGATTCACAACATCATACGAAATCGCAACTTTTAACCGCCTGTAGCATCAAAAAGTTATTCTAATAGACGCTTTGCTAGCGATATTTGCTGTGCATAGCGACCACCCCACGTAGATAGCATTTTGCGATTTTATAACTGTGTGAATTTTCTGGAGCCAATGTTATACATAAAACACTGGTTTATTTTTGCTTTTTGTAAACAATAGATAGTAGGCAAGAAAGGAAAAAACATGCACAAAAAATTAAGTAAAGTTTTAGCTTTTGTACTCAGTTTAGCGATTGTTTTTAGCTATGTGCCGGTTGTACCGGCGTATGCTGATGGTTTAATTGCAGACAAGTATGTGATTACGACAATAAAAGGCAACTGGGATGGCAGTGCTTATGATATTGATTTTGAACAAGCGATGACAGAAGCAGATTTTGGTCATTTGGTTTCAGTTGAAGTCAATGGCGAAGCAATTGCCAAGGATAAATTCAGATTTTATTATGGTGGTATCAGAACGGAGGATGCTGAAGTAATTGAGAAGTTAACAGATGTTAGCAAAGAAGATGTCAAGTTAATTTTTGACGATCAGTCAACCGATGATAATGGCAACGATGACCAAAATACAGATGATAATGGCACGGTTAACGATGATAATACAGTGTTAACTTATCAAGATGGCGCAACTTTAGAAATAACCAATATTGAAAAAGTGGCGGGTGAACCGGCGTCTATCGTGCTCAGTTTTGATTACAAGCAAGCGAATTCAACCAAGAGTTTTTACGATAGAGTATATGACAAAATAACGGCGATTACGATTGATGAAAAAGATGTTTCACTTGTAGAGGGTGCAAGCCCAAGTTATGTAATTGGCGACGGTACTTTGACTTGGTATATAGAAGATTCAAATTCTACTGCAATGGATTTAGATGAAAACTTTGCCGAGTACGAAACACACGGCACCGAAGTAACATTTGCCGGTGATAATAAACTGGTTTTTGGTGATCCTAAGAAAAAAGACGCTGAAGAAACCGATACTGACACCGAAGAAACTGATACCGTTGTACTTGATGTCGATCCTAAGATAAATGTTACTGTGATAGGGGTAGGCGAAATTATTGAGGGTACTAATGATGACAATGGTAAAGCGGTTACGGTTACGCTCGACATCACACTAGATGAAGGGACAGCCGACGGTGATGATAGCGGTCACATTTGGAAGTATTGTGGTGTGCCAAGCCCGACAAATCAAAGTAGATTAGTCAGCATTAAAATTGATGAGCGCGACATTGCGTTTAAAGATTCTAATGGCATCTCATCGTTTGTCTTTTCAAATAATGCCTATACCTTTAACGAGTTCGGTGATAACGATGTTGCGGCAGATTTGGTAGCAGATTTTGCCAAGCGTGATAAGCACCGCGTCGAAGTTGAGTATACGGATGGTACCATTGTCTACGAAGATGAAGGTTATGTTAAGCGAACCGATTTAGATGATGATAACGGTAACGGCGATGATGGCAATAATGATGACGGTACGACAGGCGATACATTGGCCGATAAGTACATTATTACCGAGGTGAAGTCGAATTGGGACGATACGGCAGTTGATATTGATTTTGAAGTGGCGATGACGGAAGAGGATTTTGGTCATTTGGTTTCAGTTGAGGTCAATGGTGAAATAATTGCCAAGGATAAGTTCAGATTCTATTATGGCGGTATCAGAACGGAAGATGCCGAAGTAATTGAAAAGTTAAAAGCTGTTAGCAAAGAAGATGTCAAGTTAATTTTTGACGATCAATCTGATGATACAACTAATGGTAAGATAGCCGATAAGTATCAGATTATTGAGGTCAAGAAAAATGGATACGACGATGTGATAAACGTTACAATCAACGGCGAAAAATTTACTGATAAGACAAAGTTCAGGAATTTTTATGGTGATTTTCGCGTCTCAGGTGCAGATGTTGTTGCGGCATTCCAAAAAGTTTCACCGGCAGTTGTAGCCATTACATTTAGTGATGACAGTGTTTTAACCAATGGCAGCAGCGAGCAACCGGAACTAACGGTTACAGAAATTAAAAAAGTTGTTGTCGATACGACAACTGCTACTTCTGATAAAGAGGTTATCGTAATTGTCTTTGATCAAGACTTTAGCTATCCTAATTTAGATCAAGTCGTCAGCGTTGTAATCAATGATCAGACCTTTACTGAAATATTGGGGCGCTCTCACTCAAGAGCTAATAGCGATGAATTAAAAGAGGTATTATATCTCGATAATGCCGCTGCGATGGACGCTATTAACGACACGAGCTCCGGCAAGCTAAATGTCGTGGTCAACTTCAAAGACTTTGAACCGATGACCTATCAGAAAGATGTCTTTGATGAATCTGATAAGTACGGTTTTGAAGGTTTTGCTGAAGACAAGTCAATTGTACAATTGACATCTTACGAGCATTTCAAAGAAAAAAAGCAGATGCTGAGCATCAAATTAGACACCAGCTTATTATCAGCAGATGCTGAAAAAGTGAAATCTGTCACTATCGAAGATGAAACATTCAGTGATTTGACCGTAACGGTGATTGGTGATGACAAAGACAGGTTTGCCGTTCACAGTGATGATTTAGAGGTCAAATTAATCGCATTACAACAAGCCGGTAAAGGCAGATGGTGAGTACACCGTTAAATTCAGAGCCTACAAAGTGGGAACAGATGAGCTGTCAATGATGAATGGCTACTTTGACAGACGTGCTAAATTAGTGGTTGAAAATGGCGAAAAGACCATCTGCTTTGCATTAACTAAATTTGCTGCAGATGCTGTTGATTTGGCTTTAGAGCAAGATGGCACACTGGTTTCTATGCCAGTTGAAAAGTTAGATGGTGGTAAAGTTGGTCTATATAGCAGCCCAATCGATAAATTAACCGAACGCGTTGAAATGGGTGCGTTGGTCGATGCCGGTCCGTTTAGTGCCAGCGAAGGTGACATCGGTAACTGGAGCAAGTATGCCAAGGCTGATATTGAATTTGTACGTTTATCAGAGGGCTTTGCTGAATTCAAATTTGAAGAAGAAGCCAGAATAGAAAAAGCCAGAAACTTAGAAAACTTAACCGAAGCATTAATAGCTAACGGCGTTGATACTGATAACGATGGCGTAATCAGCACAGCGGAATTGCAAAATGCAACCGGTAATTTTGGTGAGATCTACGTCGGTAGAAAGGAAAACAACGTTTTAGATTTAAACGAATATCATATTTCTGATATCAGCCTACTGAAAGATTTAGGCCCCGGCGTTAAGCACTTATTACTCAGTGAAAATGATATTGAAGTTGTACCGGCAGATGCATTTGCCAATGCAACCGGCTTAGAAACGATTGAGCTAAGCAATAATAAGCTGAAGCAGATTGATGTCGATGCATTTAAGGGCTTACAAAATCTAACTTTATTGAGCATGACGGTCAACCCAGAGCTAAAATCATTACCAGAGGGTCTGTTGGCCGGCAACGATAAGCTGGAAGAGCTCTACCTTAATGGTTGCTCATTAGAAACGGTCGGCAGCGATTTGTTAAGGGGCAAGACCGAATTGAATACGTTGTTCTTGCAAGAGAACAAGCTAAAATTCTTGGCTGACGATTTCTTTGCCGATCAAAATGGCTACGCTTTGGTTGATGTCAATTTGACTTACAACCAATTGGAGAATTTACCAAGTAGTTTGGGTGATACCAAAAACTTAAACAAACTATTGGTCAATAACAACAATATTAAAGCATTACCGAACAGTATTAAGAACTTGAAAAAGCTAATTGAAGGCGACTTTTCACACAATCAAATCGCCGCTGTTCCAACTGAGTTCTTGGTCAATTTGGCTAAGTTGGCTCAATCGCACAAAGACTCAGTTATGATTGACTTTACAGATAACTATATTGCACAACTTGATTTAGATGCCATTATGGCGGCTCAAACCAAGGGCAATGATTTCCGTAAATTTAATTTTGAACTGAATAATTTGATGGCACAATTAACAGAGGCAGACAAACAAAAACTGGCTGCGCTAGGTGTTGACTTTGAAGGTTATTCGAACAAATTTACGCCGCAAAAAACCAATGCTGAATTAAAAGCAGAGGGCGTCGCCGGTCAAATTAAGTTAACGCAGACCTTTGATGTAGCGGAGTTGTATCTATGGAAAGACGTCAACTATTTTATCGAATATCACGATAGTGAGGATTTTGCAAAATATTTAGAGACGCAATACAAAATTCACAATAAGCCGACGCGTGAAGCTAATCTTAAAGCGGTCTTAGAGGCCAATAACGTCAATTGGAAGATTCAAACAATCATTACCAAAAACGATGACGAAGAGGTTTATAACAATACGGGGGCAGCAAACACGGCAGAGCCGTTACAACAAACCTTTACAGATGCGTCAATGCGAGATGGCGAGGTTTACGTCGTCACTAAGATTTTATATCTTGATTCAATTTTTGGTTGGCAACAAGCGGTCGCCAATAAAGCCAGCTTTATCGCACGTGACAATGGCGCGATTCAAGAGGGTGAAGTACAAAAAATTGGCGTTAAGGCACTTATAACTGGCCAAGATGAACTCTCAATGATGAGCGGCTCAATTGATCCATTTGCTGAGCTAGAGCTTAAAGACGGCAAGTACACTTACACGATTCGAACAGATGTAAATGTTGACAACCTCAAACTTTATTACAATGGCCAAGCAATTGCCTTGACAGGCAAACAGGTTGATGGCCAGTATCCATTACAGTATAGCTTTACTGTCGATCAGAAATTGACAGATCGCGTTAAGGCCGACTTTAGAGTCATCGTCATGAATAAAGACATGTCTTGTGATTTGTTGTTTGATTATGATGTAGCCGCAGCTGAACCGACCGATCCAGTTGAGCAAACGGTTAAGGCGTATATCTTAAAAACAGACAAGAGCGCGTTGTCGATGGCTAACCAGTCACTTGATCAGCAGCAAGTAGTATTCGTTAAAAAAGACGATCAGACCTACACCATGAAATTGCAGTTTAATCCGATGTCATTCGGACAGGTTACGGCTGGCGTATCAAAACTATTTGTCGAGTTAAATGGTCAGTTTGCCGAAGCGACGGCAGCAGATGGAGGTAAATTTACCATTGATGTGCCGGCCAGCTTAGTTAAGTCAAAAACTGAAACGACCGATACGGAAATGGCCATTAAGATAGCAATCTATCCGGTTGACAACAAACAAACGGCCTACCAGTTGATAGATGGTCACAATGCGCCGGTTGCGGCGATCTTATTGCTTGACTGGAATGGTGATTATCAACCGCCAAAACCGGGTGACAATGATACGACAGAACCGGGTGACAATGACACGACAGAACCAGGTGACAATGACACGACAGAACCGGGTGACAATGACACGACAGAACCGGGTGATGACGATACGACAAAACCGGGTGATGATGATACGACAAAACCAAGTGACACCGATACAACTTCAGATGGCGATGATGAGTCAGGTGATGATACAAGTAGCTCAGCAGTCGGTACTGGTTCAACATCAAATATTACTTCTGGACAAAAGTCTGAAATAGTAAAACAAGTCAAAGTTGATGGCGAGAAGGCAACTATTGTCGTTGATGAGACAAATCTTACTAAAGCAATTGAAGGCTTAAATAGTGTTACCGATGAGACGAAGCAAGTTGTTATCAAAGCTGATGTTGATAATAAGGTTAAACAGGTTAAGACCGATTTAACTAAGTCGACCATTGCTGACATTGCAGCTAAAGCCGGCGCCAGCTTGAAACTTGAAGGCAATGACAGCAGCGTAATCTTTGACGGCAATAGCTTGCAAATGATTGCTAAAAGCGAAGGTAAAAATGTAGAAATCAGTACGCTGAAAGGCGCCGATGGTGAGTTAACCGTTGCCGTTAAGATCGATGGCAAGTCATTAAACGACCCGGCCGCTCGCGTGACAGTGGTAATGCCAGGCGCCATTGACAAAGCCGGCCAAGTTGTCGTTTTAGTCAACGCTGACGGTAGCCAAACGGTTATCAAAAAATCATGTGTTATCGACGGCGCGGCCTATGCCGAAGTAGCCGCTAATGCAACGATAAAAGTTGTTGACAACAGCAAAGTGTTTGACGATATTGCAGCAGATTCGCCTTACTACGATGTAGTGGCCTTTGCCTCTTCACACGAGTTATTCAAGGGTAATTCTGCTACTGAGTTTTCACCTGAGGGCGCAATGACCAGAGCAATGCTGGTTACGGTCTTACATCGCTTAGAAGGCGCACCAAGCGCCAACAAGAATTATTTTTCTGACGTTGCTGAAGATGCTTACTACTTTGATGCAGTAGCTTGGGCCACAAAGGCCGGTATCGTTGAAGGCTACAACGGAAAATTTGACCCCGATGCCATGATTACGCGTCAACAGATACTGACAATCTTGCATCGCTATATGGCAGGACGTCATTTTGCAAATGCGCAACTCGTCAATCTTAATACATTTAGCGATGGTGCTGAAGTGTCTGATTGGGCAAAAGATTCAATGCAGTGGGCGATTAGTAATGGCGTACTACAAGTTAAGGGCGGCATGCTTAAGCCGAAGGAATATGTGACGCGTGCCGAAGTAGCCGGCTTTATGCAAAAAGTCGTTGAAATGCAGTTAACGGCAAAATAGATTTTTGAATAATCGCTCGAAAGTTGAGAGCGCAAAGCGGAAAAGTAGAAAGTTGTATAGCTTTCCACTTTCCGCTTTAAACTGTCAGCTTAATAAGGAGGAAAGCATGAACAACAGAATTGCAAAAATACTGTTGGCGATTGTGATGACGATTACATTGGTGACATCACAAAGCGCAGTTTTTGCACTTGATAATGACCAACAAGTCAGCTATCAAGTTGAACAGGCCTATTCACAAGCCGTCTATGACAGCTTGATAAAACAGGCCGGCACTGAATATAGCGACGATGATCAGATGACGATTATCGTGCAAATTAACGATCAGTTGATGGCACAGCAATATGGTTTAACCGTGCCCGACATCGCCAAAGTAAAGACGGAAGCCGGTTTGGCTGAGCAGATTGCTTATGCCAAAAAATCGCAGAGTATTTTGTTAGATGTCATTGATATGCTTCAGGTCGATTATGAAGTTATCGAAACCTATGATACGGTGCTTAATGGTTTTGCCATCAAGACGACATTTGGCGAGGCAAAATTAATTGCCGCTTTGCCGGAAATAGCTTTGTTGGAAGTCAGCAA
>PDWJ01004543.1_pt1 | contig 12173 bp, 11 predicted proteins | sample 1430881 | NCBI WGS metagenome assembly PDWJ01 (sample SAMN01162460, study PRJNA174530) | Oral metagenome, whole genome shotgun sequencing project. | biome: Marine environment; feature: Marine mammal; material: Swab sample of the gingival sulcus; isolation source: swab sample of gingival sulcus... | reverse complement strand
TAATAAAGGGATTCAGATTTTGGTAGCTACGGATGTGGCGGCAAGAGGAATTGATGTCAATGATATCACCCATGTTATTCACCATTCATTACCAGAAGATGTTGAAAATTATACACACCGATCTGGTAGAACGGCTCGTGCCGGTAAAAATGGTATTTCTGCAGCCATTATTACGCCAAGTGAAGGTCGAAAAATTAAGCAAATTGAACGCATCATTAAGTCGTCTTTTGTGAAAAAAGATGTGCCAAAACCAGATGAGATTTGCGAGAACCAATTGTTTCATTTAGTGGACAAAATGCATGATGTAAAAGTCAATGAAAAAGAAATAGGGAAGTATATGCCAACGGTTTTGGAAAAATTAGGTGAATTCACCAAAGAAGAAATCATTGCAAAATTTGTATCAACAGAGTTCAATAGATTTTTAGATTATTACTCGAAATCAAGAGATATTAATGCCAATGTTTCTGACAAAGGTGGTAGAAATGATCGTGAAAGAGGTGGTAGAGACAAAAGAGGAAGAAGGGATAGAGAAAGAGACTATGAGCCAAGAGAAGATCAACAAAGATTTTTTGTTAACCTGGGTCGAAAAGATGGGTTTAACAATGGCGCACTTCTAAGGTTAATTTGCGATAGTACAGGTATTTCTAAAGGTAAAATCGGGAAAATTGATATTCTAAATAACTTTTCGTTTTTTGAAGCTGATAAAGCTGAAACAGATAAAATTATTAAAAATGCTCAAGGACTTGACTTTGACGGCAGTACCATGAGTGTTGAAGTAACCAATTCTGCGCCTAAACGAAAAAATAGTGGACGTAGAGATTCTGGACGCAGAAGTTATAGTGGCGATAGAAGAGGGAATAACAGTGGCGGAAATAGAAGACGTAGTTCAAGAAGATATAATTCATAAAAAGCACAATAAACACTAATAAAGACTAAATGGAAATTAGAAACATAGCTATTATTGCTCACGTTGACCACGGTAAAACTACGTTGGTTGATAAAATGATTGAAGCCGGAAAAAATCCTATTAAAAATGTAGGCGGAGATTTAATCATGGATAGTAATGACCTTGAAAGAGAAAGAGGGATTACCATTACTTCAAAAAATGTATCGGTTTTTTATAAAGACACTAAAATCAATGTAATTGATACCCCAGGTCACAGTGATTTTGGAGGTGAAGTTGAACGGGTGTTAAATATGGCTGATGGGGTTTGTTTATTGGTAGATGCTTTTGAAGGACCAATGCCACAAACGCGATTTGTATTACAAAAAGCACTTGAATTAGGTTTAAAACCTTTGGTGGTTATCAATAAAGTTGATAAGGACAATTGTACCCCTGAAGAAGTTCATGAAAAGGTGTTTGATTTGATGTTTGAATTGGATGCAAATGAAGAGCAACTTGAATTTGAAACCGTTTATGGATCAGCTAAAAACGGTTGGATGTCGGATGATTGGAAAAAACCAACAGACAATATCAATCATATTTTAGATGTGATTCTAAACTATTTTCCACCAGCGAAAATTGAAGAAGGAAATACACAAATGTTAATTACGTCTTTAGATTACTCTTCATTCATTGGACGAATTGCAATTGGTAGGTTGAAAAGAGGTACACTAAAACCAAATCAACCTATTATTTTGGTAAAACGAGATGGTAAAGAAGAAAAACATAAAATCAAAGAGGTTTTTGTATTTGATGGAATCGAAAAAAGAAAAGTAGAAGAAGTTCAACCGGGTGACATTTGTGCAGTAACTGGAATTGAAGGGTTTGAAATTGGAGATTGTATTTGTGATGTTGAAAATCCGGAGCCTTTAACTTCAATTGCTATTGATGAACCAACCATGAGTATGTTGTTTACCATTAATGATTCGCCATTCTTTGGTAAAGAGGGGAAATTTGTAACCTCAAGACACATTCATGACCGTTTAGAAAAAGAACTAGAAAAAAACTTAGCTTTAAAAGTAGCGCAAACCGCTTCTGCTGATAAATGGATGGTTTTTGGTAGAGGGGTGATGCATTTGTCTGTACTACTTGAAACTATGCGTAGAGAAGGTTATGAGGTGCAAGTTGGGCAACCACAAGTAATTTACAAAGATATTGATGGGGTTAAATGTGAACCAATTGAAGATTTAACCATTGATTTACCAGAAAATTTTTCGGGAACAGCTATTGACGTAGTGACTAAAAGAAAAGGTGAAATGTTAAGCATGGAACCAAAAGGTGAGCGAATGATTTGTAAATTTAAAATTCCTTCAAGGGGGATTATTGGTTTGAGATCATACTTGTTAACCCAAACTGGAGGAGAAGCTGTTGTAACCCATAGATATATTGGATATGAACCATACAAAGGTGAAATTCCAGGAAGAATGAATGGATCTCTAATTTCAATGGAAAATGGTGCAGCCATTCCTTTCTCTTTAAATAACTTACAAGATAGAGGAACATTCTTTATTGAGGCTAATGATCAAATTTATGAAGGGCAAGTGATTGGAGAACATACCAAGTCAAATGATTTAGTTGTGAATGTCACTAAGACCAAAAAACTGACAAATATGCGTACTTCTAATACAGACGCTAAAGTAAAAATTGCGCCGCCAAAAATATTTTCATTGGAAGAAGCATTGGAATATATTCAAGAAGATGAGTACGTAGAACTGACGCCAGAGAGTATTCGTTTGAGAAAAATCTACTTAAAAGAGCACGAGCGAAAAAGAGCTGGAAAGTAAAATTTGTTCATAAAATTGTTGAAAAATATAAAAAGGCGCATTTTTTGATGCGTCTTTTTTACATAAATTTGATAAAAACACCGCCTATGTTTGATGATGAAAATAACCAATTTGACGATAAGTTTGATTTTGAATTGAATAGATTTGAAAACATGATGGAAATAGGTGATGCCTATTATTTTGAGCCAGATGTTTTGGAGGAAATTATCGACTATTATATCATAAAAAATCAAATTGAAAAAGCCTTAAATGCAATTGAATTTGGTTTGGAACAACATCCAGATCACTTTAACTTTAGGCTAAAAAAAGCACAAATATTCTCGACAACTGGTCAACTTAAAGAGAGTTTGTTGATCCTACAAACCCTTGAAAGAATTGAAAGTTATAATGCAGAAGTATTTGTGACAATAGCCAATGTCTTTAGTCAACTTAGAGACCACCAAAATGCCATTAAATATTATGAAAAAGCCCTAACTATTGTGGAGGAAATTGGTGAAAAAGATGAACTCATAGAGTTACTTTTGGACTTAGCTTTAGAGTATGAGAATACCCAGAATTTTAATATGGCGATAATCGTGCTCAAGAAACTCTTAAAGATTGCGCCAAACAACGAGTCTGCTTTTTATGAAATAGCGTATTGCTATGAGCGAATTGGGGATTTTGACAGTTGCATTGAGTATTACAATAAATATATTGATAATAATCCCTATTCATTTACCGCATGGTATAATTTAGGAAACATTTATTTCCTTAAAAAAGATCTTAATAAGGCCCTTTGGGCTTATGATTATTCAACCATTATTAATGAGGAGTTTGCTTCTGCTCATTTTAATATGGGAAATACATATATGCAGCTCGAACAATTCGATAACGCCATAAAGGCTTATAAAAGAAGTCTAGAAATTGACAAAGATGATGCCTTGACCCTTTGTTATTTGGCTGAAGCTTATGAACGTAAAGAAGATTTAGATTTGGCGTTAGAATATTATGAGAAAAGTAAAGCACTTAACCCCGATATTGCTGATACTTGGGTAGGTATTGGAATTGTGAAGGATTTGAAAGGTAAAACCGCTGAATCCATTTCTTATTTCCAACAAGCCGTAAATCTTCAGCCCAAAAATGCTAATTTCTTATTGGTTCTTGGAGAAGCGCTTTTCAAACTTGAAAGGTTTGCTGAGGCTGAATTATACCTTGAACGCGCTCTTAATTTAGATAGGGAATATGATGAAGCCATTACCATGTTGGCAAAAATCAAAAAAGAATATAATATCAATGAAGCGATTTACTTTTTGATCGATACTGATAATAATCAAGAATTGAATACCGAGAATAAAATTTTCTTAACTAGCCTGTTTTGGGAGAATGGACAAAGACTTGAAGCGCTAGACATTTTCAAAAATCAATTCATAAAAGATGCAAAAAAGTCAGTTAAATTTTTACTTTTGTATCTGCCCGAGTCTACAAAATACTCGGAATTTAATAATATAATAAACTCACAAGATGAAATATAATTTTGATTTACCCTTTATTCCCGAAAGAACACCACAGCCAAGAGAGTCAGGTGTAACTATGATGATGGATAAAGGTCTAAGTCTAAGAGAAGTGGAAAATTTTATTGAAGCAAATAAAGATTTTACGGATATTGTAAAGTTTGGTTTTGGAACCGCCTTTGTGACGAAAAATTTAGAAGAGAAAATTAAACTATACCGATCTGCTGGTATCAGACCATATTTTGGTGGAACCTTATTTGAAGTGTTTGCCGCACGTAACAAGTTTGATGATTTTAAAAGATTAATTGATAAATATGATTTGGATTTATGTGAAGTTTCTGATGGGTCTATCGAAATTCCGCATGATGAAAAACTAGAATTTATTTCCAACTTAGCAAAAGACAGAACCGTATTGTCTGAAGTGGGTTCTAAAGATGCAGGGATTATTATCAGTCCATCAAAATGGATTAAAATGATGAAAACTGAGCTAGAAGCTGGGTCGTGGAAAGTAATAGCAGAAGGTCGTGAGTCAGGAACAGTAGGGGTGTTTAGACCAAATGGAACTGCCCACACGTATTTGATTAATAAAATTATTAAAACTATTAAACCTGAAGATATTTTGTGGGAAGCCCCAAAAAAGACCCAACAGGTATGGTTTATCCGTTTATTCGGTCCTAATGTTAACCTTGGAAATATTGCACCAAACGAAATGATACCATTAGAGTGTTTACGTTTAGGACTTAGAGGGGATACTTTCTTTGAATATTTACCAAAAGATATTGAGGAGCGTTTAAGACAAAAGAATTCTGAAGAAGTAGAGGAAGAAGATGAGTAAAAACCACTCATTTATTGGTGTTGCCCTGCGCGGAATTGCTATGGGAGCTGCAGATGTTGTGCCGGGTGTTTCTGGCGGAACAATTGCATTTATTACCGGTATTTATGAGGAGCTAATTGACACCATTAGTGGTGTTAATTTAGGTTTACTCAAAACGTTTAAAAAAGAAGGTTTAAAAGCGTTTTGGGCACAGCTTAACGGGAATTTTTTAGTGGCGCTTTTCTTAGGAATAGGGATTAGTATTGTTTCCTTGGCAAAAGCCATCTCTTATTTATTAGAGACGCACCCGATATTAGTTTGGGCTTTCTTTTTTGGATTGGTTTTAGCATCCATTCAATTGGTAGGCAAGCAGGTAAAAAAATGGTCGGCCTTAACCATTTTAGCTTTTATAGTTGGTGCAGGCATAGCGTTTTGGATAACCGTGCTACCGCCCATGAAAGAAGCAGAAGCTATTTGGTATATTTTTATCTCAGGAATGATAGCCATTTGCGCCATGATTTTACCCGGTATTTCTGGTAGTTTTATTCTGTTATTACTGGGGTCATACCAGACCATTTTAACCGCCGTAAAAGATTTTGACATCACAAAAGTATTGGTGTTTATGGCCGGTTGTGTGGTTGGGCTATTGTCTTTTTCACACTTCCTAAAATGGATGTTTAAGAAGTATGAAGGGGTGACCATTGCGTTGTTAGCTGGTTTTTTGTTAGGCTCATTAAACAAACTTTGGCCATGGAAAGAAACGCTAGAAACATACACAAATTCACACGGAAAAATAATTCCCATTGAACAAAAAAATATTTTTCCTAATACCTATGAAGCCCTGATGCGAGAACCAAGTGAATGGCCTTACGCTTTATTACTTTGCCTAGCAGGTATTGCACTTATTCTAATTCTTGAAAAGTTTGGAAAAAAAGAAGGGAAGTAGGCTGTTAATATAACCTCTTGGAATGAATTTTTTATTTGTCTGTAGTAGAAATAAATGGAGAAGTAGAACTGCTGAAAAAATTTTTAAGAATAACGGGTTACATTCTGTAAAATCTGCGGGAACTAGTAAACACGCCAGAATAAAAATAAGTGAAAACCTAATAAATTGGGCTGATATTGTTTTTGTAATGGAAGAAAAACATCTTGACTTTATTAAAGATGAATTCAATTTAAAAACTAAAGAAATTGTTGTTTTAGGAATAGAGGATAACTATTTGTATATGGATAAGGAGTTGGTGAATTTGTTACAAAAAACTTTAAATTCCTATTTTGAATAGAATTTATTTAATCCCTTTTAACACCCTCTTCAACTGTCACCATAATTTTTGAAGTCATGCTACCTTCATAATCGGTATTTTCCACATCATGTCTTTTTTCTTCTTGCAATACGTTTGAGGCATCAATGGTAATTTTCACGCCCTGATCGATAAACAAATCTTTTCGGTTGAACATATACCCAATAATTTCATATTTGCTTTCTGATAACTTTTTAAAGCTTTTGAAATGGTGAAGACTTCCAATTTTAAACACAGCACTCCTGTGCGGCATTTCGTAGGCATTATCATAAATCAAATACAATTCGCTGTAGGGTCCAAAATCTGTTGCTTGGGGTGCACGGGTCGTGACGCAACGAAAACCAGCACCATTGGAGTTTGTTTCAAAAATATGAGTCTGGTCAATCTCCTCAATGGGTAATGATACAGCAGTACTATTATCAACAAAAAATTCCTTTTTTATGGTTTTATCATCATTTTTAAGGCTGGTTAACCCAATAAAAATAAATACTAAAGCTGATAGTGTGGTTAAAGTTCTTGTTTTCATAGTTTTATTATATTTTACTTCCCAAAAATGGCTTTAAATAAATCATTTCCGTTGGCATAGAGGAGTAGGGCCAGTAGTAAAATCATCCCTGCAATTTGTGCGTATTCCATTATCTTTTCATTTGGTTTACGTCCAGTTATCATTTCGTAAAGCAAGAACATGATGTGACCACCATCTAACGCTGGAATGGGTAAAACATTCATAAACGCCAGTACAATGGAAATAAACGCAGTATTTAGCCAAAATGAATGCCAGTCCCAAGTAGGGGAGAACATACCTCCAATAGCTCCAAAACCTCCAACAGATGAAGCACCTTTAGAGGTAAATAAATACTTCATTTGAGAAATGTAGTCATCTAAGGTTTGAAGACCATAGGCATAACCATATTTAATGCTTTCCCCTAAGGTAAACTTTTTGGTTTTTATTTTATCATCATCAAATGAGATACCATATAGTCCTAATTTTCCTAAGCTGTCCACTTGAACGGTTAACGCCGTAGGTTGGTTATTTCTCAATACCGTCACCGCCATAGCTTTTGATTTGTTGGCGTCCACTTCATCTGTAAATTCATCCCAATAGGTAACTGGTTTTCCGTTTGCCGACTGAATAACATCATTTTTAAGTAAACCACCTTTGGCTGCATTTCCATCAGGAATAATGGAATCCACAACTGCTAAAGTTCTAGGTTTAAATCCTATCATTGCCCCTTCTTTGAACATGGTCATATCAATATCTTCAGGTAATGTAATGGTTTCTGTATTGCCATTTTGATGTAAGACCTCTATTTTTCGTCCGCCTCTCAAAGCGATTTCTTTCATAATTTCAAGGTGATCTACACTGAATGGTTTTTCATCATTAATTTTTAGAATTTTGTCCCCGTCTTCAAATCCAAATTGCTCAAAATGTTCGTGAACAGATAGTCCATATTTTAAATCGTCATTGGTGATGTAATCTCGTCCCCAAATGCCTAAAACCATCATGTAAATTAAAATACCCACAATTAGGTTAACGGTAACACCTCCTACCATAATAATTAATCTTTGCCATGCAGGTTTGGCTCTAAATTCCCATGGTTCAGGATCTTTTTTCATTTGTTCCTTGTCCATAGACTCATCAATCATTCCCGAAATTTTAACATATCCACCTAAAGGAATCCAACCAATTCCCCATTCAGTTTCTCCAATTTTCTTTTTAAAAAGCGAAAATTTGTAATCAAAGAACAAATAGAATTTTTCAATTCTAGTTTTAAATTTTCTTGCTGGCAAATAATGACCAAACTCGTGAAGTACAATTAATATTGATAAACTTAAAATAAGCTGTCCTGCTTTTATTAAAAATTCCATGTGTTACGTTAAAAATGAACTGCCAAATATAATTACATTTTTTTTAACCCCATTCGCTCTAAATGGATAATGTCTCAAAAAATGTTAACGGTTTAGGTTTAGTATTTAACTACTATTTTAGCGTAAACGGCATAATGATCTGAATAACCACCAAAATATTTATACCCGCCATAAGTTCTATTGGGTGTGGTGTTTCCATCTGGATGGGTAAAAGTTACCTCTCCTTTGTTATAAATTTCACCACTTTTTTTGGTTAAATGGTAGGTCTCATCATGCAATAAAGATTTAGAAACAATGATTTGGTCAAACACTAACCAATCACCTTGATGATTAACGGTGCCTTGATTTTTATCTTCAAATTTTCGGTGCAAATTGTAAAAATCATCCTTCATTAAATATTTATGGATACTTTCATCAGAAGGTTCATCATTAAAATCGCCCATGATTATTATTCTTTCATTGATATCTTCATCCATCAATTCAACTAATCGTTTACGCATAGATTTTGCCAAAGCAATCCTTTTATATTCCGTTTCATCAGTACCTTTGCGGCGACTTGGCCAGTGGTTAATGAAAAAGTGGATAGGTTCTTGACCAAAAAATTGACCTTTCAATTCTAAAAAATCACGCGTATTGTTGTTGCCATTTCCTGACACACGGTGAAAATCATATTCCACTAAAGTAAAAACGGATGGGTTATAAATAGCTGCCACATCAATTCCACGGGTATCATTGTTTTCTTCATGTACAATTTTATAACCTTTAGATTTTAATTGAGGCGTATTAATCAAATCATAAACAACATCATAATTTTCGACTTCAGCTAATCCCATAACTGCTGGATTTATATCGGCAATCACACTGGCAAGTTTGTTAATTTTATCCTGATAACGGTATTCATCCCATTCTAAATCTCCATGGGGGGTAAAATCGCCATCATCAGTGTAGGGATCGTCATAGGTATCAAACAAATTTTCAACATTATAAAACCCAACGGTTATTTTTTCCGATTGATTGGTTTTGTTTTCGCTTTTTTCACTCATTTCAGTATTATCTTTAAGGTCTTCATTTACCAATTTATCTTCATCTTGTTTCTTTTTTAAAAACACGGTAACCAATACGGCAATTATGGCAATAATGATTGATGCTGTTTTTTTATTCATAGCATAAATTTTTCCAAAAATAGAAATAAAAGAATAACCCTTAGTGCATTTTGGTTATTTTACTTCATAATCTGTCCGTTCGAGTGATTTTTTCTGACCTAAGGCAGAAAAGATTGTATCGAGAACTATTTAGTATACACAAAAAAATCCTTGTTCTCGATACAAATTTTACGCATTTCAATCGTAAAATTCACTCGAACAGACAGCATTTTTAAAATTTACAATGGGTATTAACAAGTTTATTTTTGACAGAGACCTTAATAACAGTAATTCAAGAATTATTCAAAATACTCAACGGTAAAAAAGGTTAAAGTTTAGGATATAAGTTCAATGTGACTTTGGTATGGTATATACTGGTTTTATTTTGTAATTTTAATCCCAAATTTTAAGTATGTCTAAAGAATTTTGGGAGACCAGATGGCAAAATCAAACCATTGGTTGGGATTTAGGAGAAGTATCACCTCCAATTGCAAGTTATGTTAATCAACTGATCAATAAAGAATTGAAAATTTTAATTCCAGGTTGTGGCAATGCGTATGAAGCAGAATATTTGCATCAGAAAGGTTTTGAGCAGGTTTTTATTGTTGAAATTTCAGAAAGTGCGATAAAATCATTTCATGAGCGTTATCCTGATTTTCCGGAATCTCATATTATTCATGCTGATTTTTTTGACATTGATGGTGATTATGATTTGATTCTAGAACAAACCTTTTTTTGTGCCATTAATCCAACTTTCAGAAAAGCCTATGTGGATCAAATGACTAACCTAATCAAACCAGGAGGCAAACTTGTGGGGGTATTGTTTAATGCAGAATTTGACGGCGGTCCGCCTTTTGGTGGACATAAAAGTGAATATCTAGATTTATTCTCTGAGTCTTTTGAAATTGTAACCATGGAAGAAGCACATAATTCTATTCAACCTAGGTATGGTAACGAATTATTTATTATCTTGAAGCGAAAATAAGCCAACATTATGAGTAAAATTGTCATCATTGGGAATGGAATTTCTGGTGTAACCTGCGCCCGACACATTCGGAAAAATAGTGATCACGACATATTAATAATTTCAGGAGAATCTGAACATTTTTATTCAAGAACTGCGCTGATGTATGTGTTTATGGGACACATGCGCTACCAAGATATTAAGCCTTATGAAGATTGGTTTTGGGCCAAAAATAATATCGATTTAAAATTTGATTTTGTTGAGACGGTCAATACAGATGCACAAATGTTGCGATTGAAATCTGGTGAGACGGTTAACTATGATAAGCTTGTTTTAGCAGTGGGGTCAAAGCCAAATAAATTTGGTTGGCCTGGTCAAGATTTAGAAGGGGTTTCTGGATTATATGCCCTTCAAGATTTAGAGAAAATCGAAACCTATGCTGAGGACACTAAAAAAGCGGTTATTGTTGGCGGTGGTTTAATTGGAGTGGAAATGGCAGAGATGTTTTTATCTAGAGGAATTGAAGTGATTATGTTGGTGCGTGAAAATACCTTTTGGGGTAATGTTTTGCCAAAATCAGATGGCGACTTTATCTCTCAACACATCTTATCTCATCACGTTAAAATCGAATACCAAACTGAATTAACCGAAATTATTGGAGACGAAAAAGGACGCGTAAAATCAGTTTTAACCAGTAAAGGAGAGGAGTTGGATTGCCAATTTGTGGGACTTACGGCAGGGGTGTCACCAAATATTGATTTTTTAAAATCATCATCTATCGAATTAGATAGGGGGGTATTGGTGAATGCATTTTTTGAAACGAATATTAAAGATGTGTATGCCATTGGTGATTGTGCCCAATTTAAAGAAAGTATAAATGGGAGAAGACCTATTGAACAGGTTTGGTACACTGGGCGAATTATGGGGGAAACTCTGGCTCAAACACTAACAGGACATAAGCAAGCTTATAATCCAGGGCCTTGGTTTAACTCCGCAAAGTTTTTTGATGTGGAATACCAAACTTATGGTTGGGTTAAAAATACTTTACAGCCAAATGAGGTTGATTTCTTTTGGCAACATCCAAAAAATGCCGTAGCGATTCATTTGGTTTGGGATAAAAATACGAGCGTTTTTATTGGGTTAAATGTTTTTGGAATGCGATTAAGGCATCATCTTTTCGACCAATGGTTGAAACAAAAAGCTTCAATTGATGAAGTGGTGTCTAATTTATCGGTTGCGAACTTTGACCCCGAGTTTTTTAAACCTTATCATAAAGAAATTGTGGAAGCTTTTAATAAGGCTACGGGTAAAGAGATCAAATTGGCTCCAAAAAAATGGTGGCAGAAATTATTAACGACCAAAGCTTAAATCATGACAAATTATTCGATAGGAGGGCCAAAAGCACAAAAACTAAACGTCATTCAAAAAATTGGATTAATACTCTCAGGAATTGGCATTGGTGTATTATTGGTGGCCTGGGCGGGACAAAACTTTAATCAAAATGGCTTAATGCTAACCCTAACTTTATCAGCCTTGTTGGTTGGTATCTTGGTGTATACGTATGGGACTTATGCAAACCAATCAGCAGGTATTAAAAATGATGGCGTGTTTTTTAGAAGCTTGACCAACAAAGGCGTGATTGGGTGGATTTCTGGAGTGGTTTTAACCTTGTTTTATGTGTATTTCTGTTTAAAGATACCTTATTTAATATATATGAAAGTCTATCACCCTTGCTATTGGTTGTCAACGGCTAACTAATATATGTGGTATAATATCCTTGTAGATATATCACAAGTAAATAGGAGATAAAAAAATGAAAAAGACATTGTCAGTTTTAATAATATTTCTTTTGCTACTGACTTCGTG
>PDWJ01004540.1_pt1 | contig 12177 bp, 11 predicted proteins | sample 1430881 | NCBI WGS metagenome assembly PDWJ01 (sample SAMN01162460, study PRJNA174530) | Oral metagenome, whole genome shotgun sequencing project. | biome: Marine environment; feature: Marine mammal; material: Swab sample of the gingival sulcus; isolation source: swab sample of gingival sulcus... | reverse complement strand
TCCTTGCTCAGCCGCTCGAGTGGGTTGGTCGACCAGGTCTTCTTCCAGCGCGAGACCGGGAAGGCGGTGAAAGCGAGCAGGTCGTCCTCGGCGTCACGGAGCATCTTTTCCACCTTGGGCAGCCACCACAAATCAGTCGCAAGTAGGAGTCAGGCCGCTCGAGGACCAGCGTCAGTCTCACAAGTCGAAGAAGCCGGCACTGGCGACCGAGAGCCCGAATATCGGAGCCGCCAAGAACGGTGAAGAGGTCAGTCTCGAGGGATGATCGGCATGAGGACGTAGCGGAAGCTCGCGGCGTCCCCGATGGTGTCGGTGGAGCTGAGGTGCATGGGCTTAGTGGCCCCGTTGCAAGCGATGACCACCGTGTTGGTGTGCACCCCGGCGAGCCCGTCGATGAGGTAGGCGGGGTTGACGCCGACGGTCAACTCCTCTCCCTCATGTTGCGACGGGAGGGTTTCTGTGGCTCGCGCGTTCGTGTCCGAGCTGGCGCTCACCGTGACCTCGCCGTCGGTGAAGGTCAGCTCGGTGATGCGCCGGCTCGCTACGAGCGAGACACGTTTCATGGCCTCAAGCAGCGGCGCGACCTCCACCTCGATACGAGAGTCGAAGGAGTGCTTCAGCAGTCTTCTCCAGGGAACGTAGGTGCCGTCGAGGCAGGACAGCACCCCCGACCTGGACGGTACCGCGATGCCCAGGCTGGACAGCGTGGCGCCGTCGGACGTCCCGAGCAACTCGGCTCGGGCGACGCCACCGAAGGCGCGGGAGAACTGCTGGAGCTGGCAGGCCCGCACAAGGGCGGTGAAATCGCCCGCTGAGGGGGTCCATTCCAGAATCCGCACGGCCACGCGGTAGCGGTCGGTGCTGACGAACGTGAGGATCTCGCCGGCGGCTTCCAGGTACACCCCGCCGAGGATCGGAATGGTGTCGCCTCGGTCGGCAGCCACGCTCGTCTGGTTCACTGCGCGTAGCAGATCGTCGGCTGGGACCGTCCCCAGCGTGGGCGGGACCTCGGGGATCGTAGGGTAGTCCTCGACCGGCATAAGTGGGAGGGTGAAACTCGTCTGCCCGGAGGCGATGAAGAGGTCACTCTCTTGCGTCTCCAGGACAACCGGAGCGGCGGGTAGCGAGCGCACCAGGCTGGACAGGAGGTGGCCGCCGACGAGGACACGGCCTCGCTCGGCGACGTCGGCGGCCACGACGGACTCGGCGGATAGTTCGTAGTCGAACCCGCCGATGTGCAGCAGTTCGTCGGCATGGAGCATGATGCCCGAAAGGATCGGCATCGTTGGCCGGGCATCGACGGCCCGGGTGGCCCACTGCAGGGCATCGAGGAAGGCGCTCTGGTCGATCGTCAGTCTCATCGCGTTCCCTGTCGGGTCGTGGTCGCTGCCCCACCGTACAGCCCGCGGCGCGGAGCGGCCGCGACGCCGTTGGTGAGGGGGTCAGGGCTTGGCCCGCGTCACATCTAGGACGTCTGGATCGTTTCCGGTTGGTGTGGAGGTGGGGGTTGCCTGGTCTGACGGGGAGGGTGGGTTGTTGTGCTGACTCGCAGAAGGTTCACGGATGAGTACAAGCGGCAGGCAGTGGAGTTCGTGGACGTGGCCAAGTCCTACCCGATACCGGCAGGTCCGGTCACGGTCCTCGAGGGTGTCTCATTGCGCCTGGTCGCAAGCTCTTTCACTGCGGTGATGGGTCCGTCTGGGTCGGGCAAGAGCACCCTGCTGTATTGCGCAGCCGCGCTGGCCCGACCGACCAGGGGGCAGGTCCTGCTGGCCGGCGCCCGGCTCGACACCCTGGCCGAGGGCGAACTCACCCGGCTACGCCGGACCCGGGTCGGCTTCGTGTTCCAGGCCTATAATCTGCTGTCGGCTCTGACCGTCCAGGACAACATCACCCTGCCGCTGCGGCTGGCCGGTGTCGAGGTGGACCGCGACTGGGCCGGCCAGGTCGTGCACCGGGTCGGCCTGGGCGGCCTGCTCCATCGCCGACCCGCCGAGCTCTCTGGGGGCAGCAGCAGCGCGTGGCCGTCGCCCGCGCGATGGTGACACGGCCGGCGCTGGTGATGGCGGACGAGCCCACCGGCGCGCTCGACTTGCGCACCGCAGCCGCCGTACTCACGCTGCTGCTGGCGGTGACCACCTCGTTCGGTGGGTTCGCCGTGCGCATCGCGGTCGTGGTGGTGTGGGGCACCTTGTCGGTGACGGCGGAGTGGGTGGGGACCTCAGGCGATCGCGGCTCCGCAGGCGGCTCGTGGCGTGGCCGGGTGGGACTCGTGCTGCTGGTCCTCGGCGGCTGCATCTCGCTGACCCCGCTGGTACTGCGCAACGAGGTGGGCGCGGCCGGCACAGGCAGTGCCGGCCTGCTGCTCGTGTTGGGCATCGTCGTGCTCGGGCCGGCGGTGACCCGACCGCTCCTCGCGCAGTTGACCCGGCCGCTGACGCTGCTCCGGACCGGAGTCAAGACCGCGCTGCGCGACCTGGCCCAGAGTTGGAAGACGCTTGACGTCGAGATCAAGGCACACGACAAACGGATCCAGGCCCTCGTCACCGCCGGACCTGTCGCGGTCAACGAGTCCTGGTCCCGATTGCGCACCGACTCTGCCCACCACGCGGTGCTGTGGACCGGCGAGTGGCCACGCTCGATGGTCTATCCCGGCGTTCTGTCGCCAGTGCTCTTGTCGACGGGGATTCAGCGGTCGTTCTTGCTGATCTGCACCCCGATGCGCCCCGACAAGCCGCCCGCGATATCCGCAGGAAGAAGGCGGCGACCTGGGTCGCAGACGGACACAAGGCCCGAACCTCGACCCACGTTCCTGTTGGAAAAGAGTTCGAGCCTTGTGCGTGCGGTGGGCCCCGTGGGACTCGAACCCACAACCTACGGATTAAAAGTCCGCAGCTCTGCCAATTGAGCTAGAGGCCCAGCACGGCAACGCCGCACCCACCAGAGTACCGGGTTCGGCGGGGTCAGCGCTTGGCGACCTCTTTCGTAGGCAGCGAGATGGTGGCGGCGGCGAACCCGTGGCCGGACATGCTCGCGCCCGGCGCCCGCAGGGTACCCACTGCGACCTCGTCCGTGCGGGGTTCGGCCTCGGCGAGGTCCCACACGAACCGGGTGGCCCGGAAGCCCTCGGCGAAGCTGATGCGAGCCATCGCCCCGTAGTGGCGGGCCGTGGCCACCACGACGTCGGGCTCCACCATCGCCGACTGCTCCACCTGAGTTCGATGGCATTCCAACGCGGCCATCTTGGTGTCCAGGTGACCACTGATGTCGACGTACAGGGTGGGCACGAAGCCGATTGAGGACGGCGACTGGTAGTGCATCACTCGTGGATGACGCCGCGCCGCCGACAGGGTCGCGGCCGCGACCGCTCGGTGATCTTGATGGGTGTCGTCCGGGTGGTGGACGTAGATCAGGTCCGGCTCAACGGCTCGCAACACGTTCTCGATGACCCCGATCGTGTTCGTGTCCACAGAGACCGCGCAGTCGACCAACCCACCCCAGTGAAGAGTCGCGCCCAACACCGCGGCAGCGGCCTCGGCCTCGTCGACGCGGGCTTCGAAATCGCCAGGGCCGTTCTGGCCGCCGGTCACCACCAGCATATGCACATCGTCGCCTGCGGCGACGTGCGCCGCCAGACTGCCCCCACAGGCAAGCTCCAAGTCGTCCGGGTGTGCTCCGACAGCCAGTACCGTTCTCACGACGGCCCCCCTCCAGTTTTCTGTTTCACCGACGTCCGCAAGACGTGAGTGCCCACTTCAACTCGCAGGTTGAGCCCCGTCGCTGTACCCACGGTGAACCGAACACTATCAGTTCACCTAACCAGCATGACAGCGTCAGAACGAAGGAATCGCGCCCCAAGCGGCCTTCACAACTAGTTGCGATTCTGAATTGTAACTTTATGCGACCCTAAGTCGCTCGATCTCTACCTTGAGTTACCTGAACATTCGTCGATTTGTCCGGGGTGGGCGTTGTCATAGCGGCGTCGCTATGGGCCGCGGCAGATGGGCTGACCGCATCCTCTCAGGACACCGCCGCCCTGAGCCGGCTGCCAGCCGTTGCTTTGACGCCGAACCCGGCGGGAATCTCGATCGTCTGGCCGGTCTGGGGGTTCCGGCCCTGGCGGGCTGCTCGCTCCACCCGTTCGACCGTGAGAACGCCGGGAAGCTGCACTCGCTCACCACGGCCTACCGCGTCAAGCAGAATCTCCTCCAACGCACCGACGGCTCGAGCTGCCTCGCTCGGGCTCATCCCGGTGCGCTGGGCGATGGAGGACACGACTTCCTTGCGATTCATGATGCTCCCTGTTTGCTTCGAGTGACCTGGTGAGCCTACTTGTTCGGACTCAGCGACCATGGTCAGACACGCTGTCCGATTAGAGCATTTGCCCGCGTGGACAATGGCTGACGCTGTGCTGCGCCGAGCCACTGCGGCGCCCCTGGTTGTGGTCCGGCAAGCGGAGGTCGGCGCGGGCGGAGGACGCATCGCAAATGGTATTCGTTCCTGCCGGAACTGCAGCGCCGGGCAAGCCCAATTGTCCCTCGCCATCCGGTCGGCGGCATAGGCGCGGGACCGGCGCCGGCGAGGCGAAAACAGCAAGCGAATCCGGTGGAGTGGCCAGCTTTCCTTGCCTTTTTCTTATCTTTTCCCGCGCGTCGCCATGATCACGAGTATTCGCAACGGGGTGCCTATTGCCTTGATTCCGCGCCAATCTGCCCGGGGCAGCAGTGGTGGGCGCCGCTCGCGAAGACAGCTAGGCAACTGACATGGTCGCCATGCCCGGCCCACCGCAGCTGCCGCCCGACTGTGCCTGTGGCGTGTTCTGCCGCACCCTGTCTCAGGCAATGTCACGAGGGGTCACGCCCTGGCTTGGGCATGACCCCTCGGTCAAGTCTTCGGCTGGTGAGGCTCCTAGGCCCTGGCCGTTCAGAGAGAGCGGACGTTCTCCGCTTGCTGGCCCTTGGGGCCTTGAGTGATGTCGAATTCGACTCGCTGGTTCTCTTCGAGGACGCGGTAGCCGTCTGCCTGGATTGCGGTGTAGTGGACGAACACGTCAGCTCCGCCGCCCTCCTGGGCGATGAAGCCGTAGCCCTTCTCTGCGTTGAACCACTTCACGGTGCCCTGTGCCATTGGTGGCATTCTCCTTGTTGCTTGGGCGACGAAACACCGAGCAGGACTGGTGTCCCGCCCGGGTCGTACTGCAGGCCCCAGCACAGCGAACGCCCGGGGATCGACAGAATCCCGCGGGCGTCATGCACATGCCAGATACTGCAGCTACAACGGTGAGAGAGTAGCACGTCCGATTCGACTCATGCGTTCCGCGTCCACGCGGTCCGTCTACTACGGTATTGCCGATCGGGAGGTTCCTCCCAGGTTTATCGATTCCACACACGCCCGGACCAGGGAGGCTACCTGTCGGTAACCCATAGGGCTTCTTGGGGGAGCCTCCAGTTCGTGCCGGTCCTTGAAGCGCACCGGGAGTTTGCGATGACATGAGAATGTGTCATGATTGAAGCGCCTCGACGCCCGCAGTCGGCGCACGGGCTGCGCAACCCCCCTAGGCGCGGCCCAGCAACGCCCGGACGACATCCGCAGTCGCCCGGGCGTTGATCTGCCCGGGCGCAGCCGGGCAGTACCATCGATACGCACCACAGCTTTCGGCACACGGTGGGACAATCGGCACAGTGAGCACTGCATCCGAGCAGCTCGAACCGAGCATCGCGAAGGCCGCCGGCACACGCCGCTGGCACCGCCGCATCTTGGTCACCCGCGTGCTCGGCGTTCTCATCGCCGGCATCGTCGGCGGTATCGCCGGGTTGACCGTGGCCCCGCCGAGCACCGCCCACGTCGGCCCGATCACCATGCGGGTCTCCGCCGCCGTCGACCTGTCCGGTGGTTCGGTACTGCAACTGCCCCCGTTCGGCCAAGTCGAGTTCGACTCCCACGCGGGCCCGCTACGGCTGAACGCATCCGTGCAGAGCATCGACGCCGCCGGCGCGGAAGAACTCCTCGACTCGGCCGGCCAACTAGAGGAACTCGCTGCCGAAGCCACCTCGCAGCTGCGGGTGGCGGTGATCCGAGCGCTGGCCTCGGCTGCTGCCTGTGCCGCCGGCGGGGCCGCGCTGGCCGGGTGGGCCGTCTTCCGCCGGCCCCGGCGCGTGGTGCAGTCGGTCGCCGTCGCGCTGGTTCCCATCGTGACTGCTGCGGGTATCGGCTCACAAACGTTGAACGAGCAGGCGCTGCGCCAGCCCGAGTTCACCGGACTGCTGGAACGTGCCCCATATCTGGCTACCCAGGGTATCGGGCTGGCCGACCGGTTGGAGTCCTACCGCTCCGGCGTCGCCGACATGGTCAGCGCGGTGACCGCCGTCTACACCGCCACCGAGGGGCTCGACGGCACGCAATTGGCCGCCAACCCCGATGTGGTCACCGTCCTGCACGTGTCCGATATTCACCTCAACCCGCAGGGTTTCGATCTCGTCGGCCGGTTGCTCGACAACTTCGGGGTCGACGCGGTGGTCGACACCGGCGACGTCACCACCTGGGGGACCGACGTGGAGTCCACGACGCTGTCGCGGATCTCCGCCATCGATGTGCCGTACGTGTTCGTCCGCGGCAACCACGATTCCATGCGGACCCAGAAAGCGGTGGCCGCCCAGTCCGGTGCCGTGGTGCTGGACGGGTCGACGGCTGAGGTGGCCGGCATTCGCTTCGCCGGCATCGGCGATCCCACCTTCACCCCGGCGGGCGGCAATCCGGCGCTGATGTCGAGCGTCGAGGTCGCCGGTGCCGCATCGCAACGCTTGGCCGATGTCATCGAGGCCAGCGCCGAGGACGGGAAACCGGTGGACGTGGCACTCATTCACAACGCGGCGCAGCCGTACCCGCTGTTCGGGCAGGTACCGCTCGTGCTGTCCGGACACTTCCACAAGCGATCCAGAGTGCTGGACGACGCCACCGGCACCAGGGTCATGACCGAGGGCTCGACCGGCGGCGCCGGGGTCACGGTCGGCGCATTGCGCAGCCTGATGGAGGATCGCCCGGAGCCGTTGCAGGCTACATTGCTGTACTTCCTGCCCGACGAGCGGGACGGCGGGTACCGGTTGAGCGCGTTCGACGAGGTTTCCGTCGGGGGACTAGGGCTGAACTCGGTGGTGGTGCGCCGTTCGACGGTGGAACCCACCGAGGTCCATCCCGCCCCCGAAGAGGTCATGACCGAGTTGGCTCCACCGCCGAACCCGTGGGTCAGCCCGCCGGTCGCGGAATCCCCCAGCGGTGGCGCATCGGCGGCCACGTCGTCCGGCACTGCCTCCGTCACTCCCTAGACTCGTCATGGCTGGCCGTCGGCCCCTGATCCGGCAAGGAGGTCATCGATGCCTTTCATTCCCCGTGACGGGGTGTACGAAGACCTCCTCGTCGAGCATGCCGACCTGGTAGTGCAGGCCGCCGCCCTGCTGGGGCAGATGCTCGACCTGCACAGCGCGGACTGGGACCAGTACGCGGTCCGGATCAGCGACTTGGAACTGGCCGGCGACGAGATGCGCCAACGTACCGTGGAACGCATCAACAGCTCACTGTTCACCCCGGTCGACCCCGAGGACATCCTGATGCTGTCCCGCGGGCTGGATGCTTGCCTGGACGGATTCGACGCCGTGGCGGACCTGCTGGTGTTGTTCGACTTCCATGAGCTTCCGGAGGGTGTCGCCGAGCAGGTGGCCGTGCTGCAGCGGCAGGCCGAACTGACCCGAACGGTGATGTCCGGGCTGCGGCGCAGCAAGGACCGGGCCGAGTACTGGGCCGAGATCGAGCGGCTGGAGAACCGCGGTGGCAAGCTCTTCCGGCGGATGGTGGCCACCCTGCTGCAGGAGGGGTCAGGCTACCCGGGTGGTACCGATGAGGCGCTGAAAGCTTGGGAGGTACTGTCCAGGCTGGACTCGATCGTCGATGCATTCGCGGCGGTGGCCGCCGCGGTGGAGACCATCGCGGTCAAGGCCAACTAGGCAGGCATGATCCTGTTCGGCGTGGTGGTAGGCGTCGCGGTGATGTTCGCCGTGACCAACGGCCTGCACGACGCCTGCGCGGCGGTCGCCGGTGCGGTGCGCACCCGGGCCTTGACTCCCCTGGTCGCGGTCGTCAGTGCCGCGTCCTTCACCTTCCTGGGCGCGCTGCTGGGCAACCCGGCGACGGCATCGTTCCCGGACGAGTTCATCGACACGGCCGCCGGGCGGGACGGTCTCGCGTTGCTGTTGGCCGCATTGCTCGGGGCCACCGCCTGGAATCTGATCACCTGGCGGCTGGGCTTGCCGACCTCCTCCACGCACGCACTGCTGGGAGGGTTGACCGGTGCGGTCCTGGCCGGTGGCCGATCGGTGGACTGGGCACCCCTGCTGACATCCCTGGTCCTGCCGCTGGTGGGCCTCACCGTGGTGGCCGGCGGCGTGGCGGCATTGGCGATGGGTGCGCTCATCTGGGCCGCGCACCGTCAACCGCCGGCCACCACCAATCGCAGGCTGCGCATCGCCCAATCGGTGACCGCCTCTGCGGTGGCGCTGGGGCACGGCATGCACGACGGGCAACGGGTTGCCGCTGTGCTGTTGCTGGCGCTTGCCCTGGCGGACGCGCCGGTGGCCGGGCAGACCTGGGTGCTGATCTGGGCGGCGGTCGCGATCGGCGCCGGGACGCTGGTGGGGGGGTGGCGAATCACCCGCACCGTGGCCCGCCGCATCGTACGCATCGAACCCGCCACCGGATTCGTAGCGGAGTCGACGACGGCCGGGTTGCTGGTACTCACCAGCTTCGGGCCCGGCTTGCCGGTCTCCACCAGCTACACCATCGTGGTGGCGCTGACCGGCGCCGGAGCCGTGCAGAACCGGCGAAACGTCAAGTGGTTCACACTACGGCGCATCGTCCTCGCGTGGTTGGCGACGTGGCCGGCGAGCGCCGCGCTGGCTGCGGTGCCGGCGTTTGTTCTCGTTCGTCCATGAGACGGAACACGCCAGCTGTGCGGCGGAACGTGCCCAATAGCCGTGCCCACGAGCGGCGGCCGGGTCAGGACGACCCCGGCCACCGCTGCGGTGGCGGAGGCGGCGGGATTTGAACCCGCGATGGGGTTGTAGCCCCAAACCCGCTTAGCAGGCGGGCGCCATAGACCGGACTAGGCGACGCCTCCATCACAGCTGTCGCACAGGCAGCGCGCACCAGGGTAACAGTCTGCACGGGTGCCGCGTTGGGCCGACCGGCATTCCGGCAGCGGCGCGTGACCGGCCCGTTTCGACACGCGTCCTCCCCGGGCGCGATGCCGCCCGCTGCGAGAGGTCCGGCACAAATGACACAATGTGTGCCCCCGCACCGGACGCCCAGCTAGGAGGAACCCGACATGGGCTGGTATCTCTCACAGTCCTGGATCATGCTGATTCTCGCCTTCGCCCTAGGCGTGCTGGCTGGCTGGATGCTGTGGCGATTGCCTTGGCGCAAGCGATATTTCGGAGAATCCGACGCCATTTCGTCGTTGATCCGTGAACATCGGGTGCAATTGGCTGAGCGGGACGAGGAGATCGCCCAATTGCGGGATCAGCTGGCCCGTCGCGACCGTGAGAACGACGACGTGATCTACGAGGATCCCCGCTACCTGGCCGCCCGCGGCGACACGGCCACCGCCCGGTACGTGACGGCAGTCACCACCGGAAATCACCCGGAGGGCAACGAGTTCGATGACGCTTACCACAGCACAGACGATGACACCGACCGCGGCGCAGAGCACGACCAGATGGTCACCGACGAGCCACACCTGGACGGCCATGAGGATGCGGCGCCGGCTGCCCCGCGCTATGCCGATGACGCTGTCCCGGGTGCCGACGACGAGTGCACCGACGACGACTACACCGACGACGAGTACGCCCATGACGAGTACGCCCACGGCGGGGACTGGGACGAAACTGATTCCGAAGAAGACAGCCCCGCGGCCGGTTCGGACCAGGCCACCCCGGGGGAGGCTCATGCCGATGCTGGTTCAAATACCGATGAGGAGGAATTCGAATCGAGTCCCGGCACGGCGGCGGACCGCGCCGAAGCCGCCGACGCCAAGAGCAGGCACGAGCATCGGGCCACGGATTCACGCGTCCACGAAACGCCCGGCGCCGGCGACGCCACGGAAGAGGCCGCAGCGGCTGACGCCGACCCGGGAACGAATGCCCACGGCGTCGAGGCCAAGCAGGCCGAAGACGATGCGGAATTCCAGCCGACGGGCACCCAGCCGGACGAAAACCATCGGTCGCCAACCGAACTGGACGACGCAGACCGGACAGCTGCCGTCGACTCCCCAGTCACCGATCACGCTGGGCAAGAAACGCCGGCCGGGCCGCGGGCAGCCAATCGTTTCCCGGTCGCCGAAGAGGACCCTATCGAGCTGACCGGGGCGGATGCGCGGGCGGCCGGTGCGACCGCCGCCGCGGCAGTGTCCGCCACCAAGCGCGCCGCCCACACCGGCGATAGCACCGAAGTGGATCTGCGAGAACGATCAGCCACCGAACCGAACCCGGTGGAGGATCCCGTCGGCTCGCACGCGGGCCCGCCGAAGGTGGACGGCGACCAGGTGACCGACCTGCGCGGTGCCGAGAACGAGCTGACCCGCATCGGCGGGCTGGAACCCCCGATGGCGCAGGCGCTGCGGGCTGAGGGATTCAGCACCTTCCAGTCGGTGGCCAGTGCCCGCCCGCAGGCGCTGTACGCGGCGTTGACCGCCCACAATCTGGACGTGCCGGCCAGCATGATGAGTTGGCCGCGACAGGCTCAGCTGCTGGCCGACGGGGACGAAACCGGGTTCGTCCGGTTGTCCCAAGAACTCAGCCACCGGCGTCATCAGGAGTCGTGATGCCCAACCAAGGGACTAGCCTGGAAATCGAGCAACACGAGTCAAGCGGTTTCTTCTGGGTCTACAGAACCGTCGGGTGGTGGCCTTGGCTGGTGGTTGCCCTGGGTCTGTTGCTGTTGGCCTTGGTGCACGCAACCCTGATCCGGGGCAGCATCGAGCGGGACCTTCAGGCCCGGGCCCGCGCGGTCTTGGACCAGCAAGGTGCCGATCAGGTACGCGCGGATTTCGTCGGCCGGGACGGGCGGTTGTCCGGGGAACTGCCCGCCGAGATCGACGCGCAGGAGTTGGCCGATCAGGTCAAGAGCATCGACGGTGCCCGCGTGGTGACCGCCGACTTCGGTGGCGCGGGCGCTTCGCCCAGCGCTGAGGGCACCGGGCCGACGGTCTCGGCGCAAACTGCGGGTGGTTCGGTGACGCTTTCCGGCCAGGTGGTCGATCAAGCGACTGCCGACAGGCTCGAGAAAGCCGCTGTCGAAGCGTTCGGGGAGGGCAAGGTCGCCAACGAGCTGACGGTTGCGCCCGGACTCTCCGGTGAGGGGATCGAGGAGTTCGCCGCGCTGCTGAAGCCCATGCAGCAGACTGTCGCAGCGGGTGGGCAAGCCACCGCGCGACTGGCCGACGGCGACCTCGCCTTGTCCGGGTCGCTGCCGCAGAATGCCGACACGGCGCCGTTGTTGCAATCCGCATCGGGGGTGGCGGACGCCACCGGAGGCACGGTCCGGGACAACCTCACCGGCGCAACGGCAGAATCAAGCGCGGCCACCGGGGCAAGTGAACCCTCGGCCGCAACGGTGGAACAGGAACTCGCCGCGCTGCCCAACATCACCTTCGCCACCGATACAGCGCAACTGACCGCCGACGGGCAGGCCGTCGTGAGGCGGGCCGCGGACGTCCTCAAGGCGAACCCACAGGCCGTGGTCGCCATCAACGGCTACACCGACGACATGGGCGACGAGGGGTTCAACCTGCAATTGAGCAAGGACCGGGCGGCCGCGGTGCGTTCGGCGTTGGCCTCGATGGGGATCGCCGCAGACCGCATGACCTCGGACGGGTTCGGAGAAAACAACCCCAAGGTGCCCAACACCTCAGCCGCCAACCGTGCCCAGAACCGGCGGGTGGAGTTCGTCGTCAGCTAGCCAGTTCACCCGCCGGCGTCTCCTCACCATGCCGGTATCTCGGGGTGACGGGTGCGTGCCAGTGAGGTCCGCCAACCGCCGGCCGCGAGGCCCGTCTCACCAGTGGAAGGCCAGCCTCAGGAGTTCCGGCACAGGTCGTTCTCATCGGCTGCTTCGGAATCCAGCGTTCCCGGG
>PDWJ01004645.1_pt1 | contig 12183 bp, 11 predicted proteins | sample 1430881 | NCBI WGS metagenome assembly PDWJ01 (sample SAMN01162460, study PRJNA174530) | Oral metagenome, whole genome shotgun sequencing project. | biome: Marine environment; feature: Marine mammal; material: Swab sample of the gingival sulcus; isolation source: swab sample of gingival sulcus... | reverse complement strand
CGGCAACCGCACCATCGGCATCTATTCCGGCGCGCTGGGCTATGGCTACAACACCGATCTGATCGCCGCCAACAACCTGCCCGAGCCCGCCTGCTGGAAGGACCTGCTCGACCCGGCCTTCAAGGGCCATGTGCAGATGGCGAACCCGAATTCGTCGGGCACCGCATACACCACTCTGGCGACCATCATCCAGCTGTTCGGCGAGGAGGAAGGCTTCGAATACATGAAGGGCCTGCACGCACGACGCTGTGAAACAGGCGGTTGCCGGCTTCCCGATCAAGGTGGTCGCCCCCTGCGAGGGCACCGGCTACGAGATCGGCTCGATGTCGATCATCGAGGGCGCGCGGCACATGGACGAGGCCAAGGCCTTCTATGACTGGGCACTGACGCCCGAAGCACAGGCGCTGGCGCTTCAGGTCAACGCCTTCCAGGTGCCGTCGAACAAGGGTGCGCCGACCTCCGACAAGGCCCCCGATCTCTCGGCGATCCGGCTGATCGACTACGATTTCGCCAAATTCGGTTCGTCGGATGAGCGCAAGCGGTTGTTGCAGAAATGGGACGAAGACGTCTCCACCCTGCCGCAGTAAGCCCGCCCTATGCGCAAGGCTGCCAGTGAGCAAACCACCCATCCGGTCCTGAACTTCTGGATCGCGGCCGGATGGGTCGGCTTCCTGCTTCTGCCCTGGTACGGGGTGGAAGACGGATTCTTTCGCCTGGCCTGGCTGTTTGACGGCTGGCCGTTTGACGAGGATTACGCCCCGGCGGGTTTCCTCATAGCGCAGGGCGAAAAGCTCTGGCTGGCGCCCTTGCTGATACCCTTGATTGCGCCGCTGGCCGTGGTTCGGCGGCGCAAGAACGACCCTCTGTTTTCCACCGTGCTGATCCTCTCGGGCGCCTTCGGCTTTGCCTGGCTGATCGCCCAGGGCTTCGGCATCGGCATCCGCGGGTTCAACTTCGACTGGCTCACGGCGCTGTTTGGCGAGCTGGGCGACCGCCAGTACGGGATGGGCTATGGCGCCATGGTTCTGGCCAGCGCCTTCCTGTTCCTGCTGACCCAGGGTATTGCGGCGCGCGGCGCGATCAACGGCGATGTCTTCGTGGTCAGTGCCATCGGTGCGGTGGTCGTGATCGTCGGCGTTTTCGTGTTCTTCCCGATCGCGAAAATGCTGATCTTCGCCTTCGTTGCCGAAGATGGCGGCCATTCCTTCGGCATCTTTTTCGACAAGTTCTTCGACGACCGGATCTGGGGCTTCGGCTGCTTCCAGGGCGGGCGTTGCGGGGTCGCCTGGAACTCGTTCTTCCTGGCGCTCTGCGTCGGTACCGCAACCACCTTGCTGGGCCTCGCCTTCGCGCTGGTGGTGACGCGTTCGGGCTTCCGCTACAAACGCGCGGTGCGTGCGCTCACGGTGCTGCCGATCATCACCCCGCCCTTCGTGATCGGTCTGGCGCTGATCCTGCTGTTCGGGCTTTCGGGGATCGTCACCGAAACGGTCACCGGCTGGTTCGGCACCCAGCCGACGCGCTGGCTCTACGGCCTGCCGGGCGTCATGATCGCCCAGGTGCTGGCCTTTACGCCGATTGCCTTTCTGGTGCTGATCGGCGTGGTCGAGGGGGTTTCGCCCTCGATGGAGGAGGCGGCGCAGACGCTCCGGGCCGACAAGTGGCAGACCTTCCGCACGGTCTCTCTGCCGCTCATGCGCCCCGGCCTCGCCAACGCCTTCCTGCTCGGCTTCATCGAAAGCATGGCCGATTTCGGCAACCCGCTGGTGCTCGGCGGCAATTATGATGTGCTCTCGACCGAGATCTTCTTTGCCATCGTCGGCGCGCAATACGACCAGGGCCGCGCGGCGGTGCTCGCCATCGTGCTGTTGTTCTTCACCCTCTCGGCCTTCTATGCCCAACGGCGCTGGCTCGGGAAGAAGAGCTACACCACCGTTACCGGCAAGGGCGATTCGGGTGTGCATCCGCTGATGCCCAAACGCCTCGCCATCCCGGTGATGACCATCGCCGCGATCTGGGGCGCCTTCACCGTGATCGTCTACGGGATGATCGTCTATGGCAGTTTCGTGGAGCTCTGGGGTGTCAACAACACGCTGACCTTCAAGCATTACCTCACCGCCTTCTCCATCGGCTGGACGGAACACGGGCTGCACTGGTCGGGCTCCGCCTGGGACAGCTTCTTCACCACGGTCGCCATCGCCGCCATCGCGGCGCCGCTGACCGCCGCGGTGGGTCTGACCACGGCCTATCTGCTGACCCGGCAGACCTTCCACGGCAAGAACGCTTTCGAATTCGGCACCATGCTGAGCTTCGCGATCCCCGGCACGGTGATCGGCGTGAGCTATGTCATGGCGTTCAACGTGCCGCCGATCGAGCTGACCGGCACCGGGGTGATCCTGGTGGTGAGCTTCATCTTCCGCAACATGCCGGTAGGTGTGCGCGCGGGCATCGCCTCGATGTCGCAGCTCGACAAATCGCTCGACGAAAGCTCGCTCACCCTCGGAGCCAATTCCTGGGTGACCTTCCGCCGGGTGATCCTGCCGCTGATGCGGCCGGCGATCCTGGCGGCGCTGGTGTTCAGCTTCGTGCGGGCGATGACGGCGATTTCGGCGGTGATCTTCCTGGTTTCGGCCGAATACAACATGGCGACGAGCTACATCATAGGTCGCGTCGAGAACAACGATTACGGCCTTGCCATCGCCTATTCGACGACGCTGATCTTCGTGATGCTCGCGGTGGTGTCGATCCTTCAATTCTTCGTCGGCCGGACAAAGATCGGCCGCCGCACACAATTCACCTCGGGGAGATGAGGCATGGCTAAAACCCGGATCACCGGCAAGGCGGCCCCGGTCCGTTTCGAAAACGTCTCGAAAGTCTATGGCAAGGATGTGGTCGCGGTCGACAACATCAACTTCGAAGTCGAGGCAGGAAAACTCGTGACCCTGCTGGGGCCCTCGGGCTGCGGCAAGACCACGACGCTCAGGATGATCGCCGGGTTGGAAATGGCGAGCTCGGGGCGGATTTTCATCGGCGACAAGGATGTGACCACCCTGCCGGCAACCGACCGCGATGTGTCGATGGTGTTCCAGTCCTATGCGCTGTTTCCGCATATGAGTGTGCTGGAAAACGTCGCCTATGGCCTTGGTTTCTCGGGGGTTCCGAAATCGGAAGTCGGCGACCGGGCGCAGGCCGGGCTCGACCTGCTGGGGCTTTCGGGCTTCGGCGACCGGCTGCCGAGCGAGCTCTCCGGCGGGCAACAGCAGCGGGTCGCGGTGGCCCGCGCGCTGGTGCTGGAGCCGCAGGTGCTGCTGTTCGACGAACCCTTGTCGAACCTCGACGCCAAGCTGCGCCGTCAGGTGCGCGAAGACATCCGCGCGATCCAGCAGGATCTCGGTCTGACGGTGGTCTATGTCACCCACGATCAGGAAGAGGCGCTGGCGGTGTCGGACGAGATCGTGGTGATGCGCAACGCCGCCATCGCCCAGATCGGCCCGCCGCGGGAGCTTTATGACGCGCCGGTGGATGCTTTCGTGGCCGACTTCATCGGCGAGGCCAACCTGATCCCCTGCGAGCTTGTGGCGGTCGAGGGAGACGTGGCCGAAGTGGCGGTGGATGGCTACCGGCTCAAGCTGCCGGCGCGCGGTCTGGCGCCGGGTCCGGGCAAGCTGGCGGTGCGTCCGTCGCGGATCGTGCTCGACGGCGACGACGGTTTCGAGGCGACGATCGCGAAATCGACCTATGTGGGGGTGCGGATGGAATATTCGCTCAAGACCTCCTTCGGGGAGATCTTCGCGGTGGATGAAGACGTGCTGCACCCGCTGGAGAAGGGTGCGACCGTGAAGGTGAGCTTCAAGTCCAGCGGCCCGGTTCTGGTGCCGCCGGACTGATCGGGGCCATGCGGGACAGGGCCTCTAAGGCGTTATGCGAAAAACCTGAATCACCTAACGCTGCCTGAAATCGGAGATTTCAACGCGTTAGGTGATGCTCTTTCCATCAGGTGTTTCGTCAAACGCCTTTAAAAGGCCCTATCCGCGAGCCGCACCAGCTCTTCAAACACGCCCGGCACCCCGACAACCACACGGCCGCCGCGGGTGATCATCTCATCCGCGTCCTGATCCTCGGCGCCGCCACCGGCTTCGGCGACGATGAGTTGCCCGGCGAGGCAATCCCAGGCGTTCATGTGCTCCTCCACATAGCCGAGCAGCCGCCCGGTCGCGACATAGACGATCGACAGCGCGCCGGAGGCGTTGCGGGCAAACATCCCGCCGGCCGTGTCGATGTCACGGATGATCTGGAGGATCGGCTCATGGCGGACCCGGTTGGAATAGCCGATCCCGGTGGTGCCATCGGCCAGCGACTGGTGCCCGGTGAGCTTCAGCGGCGCGCCGTTGAGCCGCGCGCCCTGGCCGCGGAGGGCTGAGAAGGTCTCGCCATGCAGCGGGTCATGCACCACGCCGACCGTGGTCTTTCCGGCCTTGACGCCTGCGAGCACCACCGTCCAGGCCGGGATGCCGTTGACGAAATTGGTGGTGCCGTCGATCGGGTCGATCACCCATGTGAAGCCGGACTTGCCGGCGCGGTTTTCATGTTCTTCACCGACGATCCCGTCGTCCGGGAACGCCTCCGCGAGCCGGGCGCGCACCAGCAGCTCGACCTCCCTGTCGGCCTGACTCACCCAATCCTGCGTGCCCTTGGATTCGACCTGCAAGTCATCGCGGTTTTCAAAGAAGCGCCGGGCAAGCGCGCCGGCTTCCCGGGCGATGCGGGTGGCACTGTCGAGCCTGTTTGCCATGTTTGCCTGTTGTGTCATGGGTTTCCCTTTCTCTGGCCGGTCCGGCGCGCCGCAAGGGCGGCGCCGTCCAATTCACCTGGGCTTCAGCCCCCGCAGCACCCTGCGGGTGGCGGCGACCATGGGCGCGTGGGTGTCCTGCAGGATCTGCACCCGGTCGAAACGTTCCGGGTCGCGGGCCAGCGCGTCGCGCAGCGCCTGCCCGAAGACCATGCGCAGCTCGGTGCCGATGTTGAACTTGCAGATCGCCGAGCCCCGCGCGAGGCGGGTGCGCTCGGCCATCGGCACGCCGGAGCCGCCATGGATCACCAGCGGCACATCGGTCACCGCCTCGATGGCGCGGATGCGCGCTTCGTCGAGCCCGCGGCCCGCCTGCTGTTGCAGATGCACATTCCCGGCCGAAATCGCCATGGCGTCGACCCCGGTTTCACGGGCAAAACGCGCAGCCTCTGCCGGGTCGGTTCCGGCGGAGCGTTCGCCCCCCGCATAGCCCACAAACCCGATCTCGCCTTCACAGGCTACCCCTGCGCCATGCGCCAGCTTCACCACCCGCGCGGTCGCGGCGATGTTGTCGTCAAGCGGCAGGCGGGAGCCGTCGAACATCAGTGAGGTGAAACCGCTGTCGAGCGCGGCGCGGGCCTCGTCGAAGCTGGTGCCATGGTCGAGATGCGCCACCACCGGGATGCTGGCCGCCTCGGCGAGGTGGCGAAACATCGCGCCGAGCACCGGAAGCGGCGTATGCGCCCGGCAGGAGGGTCCGGCTTGCAGGATCACCGGCACATTCTCGGCTTCGGCGGCCTCGACGAAGGCGCGCATGTCTTCCCAGCCGAGGGTCACGAGGCCCGCAACCGCGTAGCCCTCACGCAGCGCCGGTTGCAGTACGTCGGAAAGCGTCGCAAGGCTCATTTGAACTTCGCGATCATGTCCTTGATCCCGGGGATCGTTTCGAGCTGCGCCGCATGGGTCGGCTGGAAAGACTGCACCAGCGAGCGCTGGCTGAGCCCGCCGAGAATGGTGAAATAATACATCTCATATCCCGGCAGCACGCAGCAGGGGTGATAGCCCTTGTCGATCAGCACGGTGGAGCCGTTGACCACATGGTAGGCGTCGCCGGGTTCGTTGTCGACGCGCTGGAGCATCTGCAACCCGGAGCCGTAATCGGGCCGGAAACGGAAATTGTAGCATTCGTCGTGGTGGGTTTCGTCGGGCAGCCGGTCGGTGTCATGCTTGTGGCTCGGAAAGCCCGACCAGCCCCCGGTGCCGACGGTGAAAAGCTCGCTCACCAGCAGCCGGCCGACATGGCCGTGGTGCTTCTGGCCGAGGATATGCTTGATCTTGCGGTGGGTCTTGGTGGCGTCGGAGCCGTATTGCACGAGGTCGGGGGTGCGCACGTCAAACGGTTCCAGAACCTTGTCATAACGCGCCCCGGCGATGAAGACTTCCGCCCGCTCGGAGGTGCAGACGAAGCTGGCGCGGGCACCCGTGGGCACATAGACCCCCTGCGGCTCGCCGTCCCAGACATCGACCCCGCGTCCGCCGAGCGCGGGGAAGGTCAGCCCTTCGATCTCCACATCCACCGTGCCGGTGGCGGGGGTGATGCAGGTTTCATAGCCGGGCACGGTATAGTCGAATGCCTCGCCGGCCCGGAGCCTGACGATGTTGAAATAGACCAGCGGTACGTGGGAATTGTCGCGATCGACGATGGGGCGGTTCTGGTTGTCGTAAGGGGGGATGTGCATCTGGCGCTTTCAGGGTGTGTTGGTCGGCCCCCGGGGGGCCTCAGGACAGGCTGGGGCCGGGATGGGTGGCGAGAAAGGCGTCGAGCTCCGCCGTAGTGGGCATCGCGGGCGCACAGCCGGGCTGGGAAACCACGATCGAGGCGCAGGCCGAACCGCGCATCACCGCGTCGCGCATGTCGCGCCCTTCGGCCAGCCCCGCCAGCAGCCCGGCCATGAAACTGTCGCCCGCGCCATTGGGCTTCACCGCGGTGACGGGGTAGATCCCGGTGCGGATTTCCTCGCCGCCCGCGAGCGTGATCGCGCCTTCGTGGCCCATCTTGTAGATCACCACCCGGCCACCGGCCGCCAGTTCGCGCGCCTTGTCGAGCCCCTTCTCGATCCCGCCCGCCATGAAGCCGAATTCCTCGTCATTGCCGACGATCATGTCGCTTTCTGCGCCCGCACGGCTCAGCACCTCGGCGGCCACCTGCGGCGAGGGCCAGGAATAGGGGCGGTAGTCGATGTCGAAGATCACCGGCAGCCCGGCGGCACGGGCCTTGGCGAAGGCGTGGAAGGTGGCGCCGCGCGAAGGTTCGGCGGCAAAGACCGTGCCCGCGGTGACAAGCGCGCCCCAGGGGGCGAGGTCGACCGCATCCATATCGGCTTCGGTGACCTGAAAATCCGCGGCCCCATTGCGGTAGATCACGTTCTGGAAATCCTCCAGCACGCTTTCATAGACCGCAAGCGAGGTGCGCGCCTCGCCGCCGACGCTGCGCACATATCGGGTGTCGACCCCGTAGTGCTTGAGCCGGTTGAGGCAGAACCGCCCGACCGCATCGTCAGACACGCTTGTCACCAGCCCCGCCTGCGCTCCGAGCTTGACCAGCCCGGCGCAGATATTGGCCGAAGAGCCGCCGAGATCGGCATGGAAGCGCTGGGCGTCTTCGCTGCGGGTGCCCACCGGGTCGGCATAGATGTCCATCCCCGCGCGCCCGAACACGATGAAGCGGTTTTTGCGGATTCCGTCCAAAAGCATCTGCATCTCCCCGAAGCCTTGCCCCACGCCCGAACCCTTTGCGGTTGCGTGGTTTCGGGGGGCAGGCTACAGTCAATTGCAACCGGTTGCAATGCCCGGGTGCGGGGGCGGGTAACGACGGATGCGGGGGAGAAAACATGCGCAGGATCGGCATCGGGATCATCGGCGGCGGCTATATGGGAAAGGCCCATGCGGTGGCGATGCAGGCGGTGGGCGCGGTGTTTGACACAAGGCTGCGCCCGAGCCTCGAAATGGTGGCGGCCTCGACACCCGAAAGCGCCGAGGCCTATCGCCGGAGCTTCGGCTTTGCCCGCGCCGCCCGCGACTGGCGCGAGCTGGTGGATGACCCGGCCGTCGAGGCGGTGATCATCGCCTCGCCGCAGGCCACCCACCGTGAGATCGCCGAAGCCGCCTTTGCGCTGGGCAAGCCGGTGTTCTGCGAAAAGCCGCTGGGGGAGTCGCTGGAGGCTGCCCGGGCGATGGTGCAGGCGGCCGAGGCGGCGGGTGTGCCCAACATGGTGGGGTTCAACTACAGCCGCACCCCGGCCACGCAATATGCCCGCCACCTGCTTGCCGAAGGGGCGCTCGGCGAGGTCACATGGTTCCGCGCCGAACATACGGAAGATTTCCTCGCCGACCCGGAGGCGCCGTTCTGCTGGCGCTGTGCCGGGCGCGGCAATGGCACTATGGGCGATCTCGCGCCGCATCCGATCAACGCCGCGCTGGCGCTGATGGGGCCGATCGCGCGGGTGATGGCCGAGGTCGAGACGGTCCATGCCACACGGCCCGGCGGGCGTGTCACCAACGATGACCACGCCCAGATCATGTGCCGCTTCGCCAGCGGTGCGATGGGCCATATCTATGTCTCGCGCGTCGCCACCGGCCGCAAGATGGGCTATGCCTACGAGATCCACGGCACCAGAGGCGCGCTCCGTTTCGATCAGGAAGACCAGAACGCTCTCTGGCTCTACCGCGTCGAGGGGCCGGAGGCGGAGCGCGGGTTTCGCAAGATCCTCACCGGCCCGGCGCATCCCGATTACGCCGCCTTCTGTCAGGGGCCGGGGCATGGCACCGGCTATCAGGATCAGATCATCATCGAAGCGCGGGATTTTCTCGCCGCCATCGACAGCGGCGACGCGCTCTGGCCGACCTTCCGCGACGGGCTGGCGGTGGCGGAGGTGGTCGCGGCGGTCGGGGAGTCGTCTCGTGCGGGCAGATGGATGCCGGTCGGGCAGGTTTGAGGGAGAGAGATATGGCGAAGCTGAAATGGGGCATGATCGGCGGCGGTGAAGGCAGTCAGATCGGACCGGCGCACCGGCTTGGGGCGCAGGCGGACGGACGTTTCGCCTTCGTGGCCGGCGCTTTGGACCACCGCCCCGAGGAGGGCCGGGCCTATGCGGAGCGCCTCGGCATCGCGCCTGACCGCGCCTATGGCGACTGGCGCGAGATGCTGGCGGGCGAAAAGGACCGGGCCGACCGGCTCGACCTTGTCACCGTGGCCACGCCCAACGCGACGCATTTCGAGATCACGAAAGCCTTTCTCGAAGCCGGGTTCAACGTTTTGTGCGAAAAGCCGATGACCATGAGCGTCGAGGAGGGCGAGGAGATCGTGCGTGTGGCGGAGACCTCCGGCAGGATCTGCGCGGTCAATTATTGCTATTCCGCCTATCCGATGGTGCGCGAGGCGCGTGCGATGGTGCGGACGGGCGAGATTGGCAAGGTGCGGCTGGTGGTGGCCAGCTTCTCCCACGGCCACCACGCCGATGCCACTGACGCCGACAACCCGCGGGTGCGCTGGCGTTACGATCCGGCGATGGCCGGGGTCTCGGGGCAGTTTGCCGATTGCGGCATCCATGCGCTGCATATGGCGGGGTTCATCTGTGGCGATGAGGTCGCGCGGCTGTCGGCCGATTTCGCCTCGACCATCCCCGGCCGGGTGCTGGAAGACGATGCGATGGTCAATTTCCGCATGACGGGTGGCACGGTGGGGCGGCTCTGGACTTCCTCGGTCGCCATCGGCCGCCAGCACGGGTTCGACATTCAGGTCTTCGGCGAGACCGGCGGGTTCCGCTGGGCTTCGGAACAGCCCAACCAGCTGATCTACACGCCGCTTGGCGGGCGCACCCAGATCGTCGAGAAGGGCGAGGCCGGGCTTGGGGAGGACGCGACCCGGCTCGCGCGGGTGCCGATTGCGCATCCTGAAGGCTTTCCGCTGGCGGTGGCCAATATCTATTGCGACCTCGCGGATGCGCTGGGCGGGGCGCCGCGCGACGGCCTGCCGGGCGCGGCCGACGGGTTGCGCTCAATGGCGGCGGTGCATGCGGCGGTGGCCTCGGCGAAGGCCGGGGGGGCCTGGGTGGACGCCCGGCCGCCGATGTTTCGCTGACGCGGGTCGGGCTGGCTTAACCGGCTGACGTCAAAAGAAAACACCGCCTTACGTCAGAGGCCGCAGGGTGCCGCGTTCGATCAGCCGGCAGGGAAATACCTGCGGCTTCGGCGCGGCGTCGGGTTCATCCTTGATGGTGAGCACGAGATCCACCGAGGCCTCGATGATCTCCGCCACCGGCTGGTGGATCGTGGTCAGATCGAAGCTCTCCCAGCGCGCCATTTCCATGTCGTTGAGCCCGAGAATGCCGATGTCGTCCGGCACCTTCAGCCCGGCATCGGCCATCGCCGAGAGCGCCCCCATGGACAGCACGTCGTCGCCGCCGAAATAGGCCTCGGCGGGGCCCTGTTCGAGCAGGCGGAGCATTTCGGCGCGGCCGGCGTCGAAAGTATAGCTCCCCGCGAAGGAATGGCTGTGGCGCACCTCGGGGTAGCGCGTGAGTTCGTCGAGGAAGCCTTTCAGACGGTCCTGGGTCGAGGTGGCGCTTTCGGGGCCGCCGAGGAAGCCCACCTGGCCATAGCCCCGGGCGACGAGGGTGCGCGCGGCGATGCGCCCGCATTCGACATTGTCGATGCCGACGATATGCACCTGCGGGGCGCCGGAATGGCGGCCGAAGGAATGCACCGCCGGCAGGCCGGCCTCCTGAAAGGCGCGGGTGAAGCCGGGGGGCAGGGTCGAAGAGGCGACGATCACCCCGTCGACGGAATATTGCCGGAGCATCCGCACCGACGGGCCCGGGTCGGTCTCGCCGGTGGCATTGACCAGCAGTGGCCGCTGGCCCCGCTCTTGCAGGCTGCGGGTGAAGAGGTCGAACACATGCAGGAAGAACGGGTTGTGGAAATTGTTGGCAACAAGGCCGATGAGCTTGGTGCGGCCGGTGGTGAGCGAGGAGGCGAGTGCGTTCGGGTGGTAGCCGAGCGCCTGCGCGGCGGCTTCGACCCGCGCACGCATGCCCGGCGAGACCGAGGCCCCCGGGGTGAAGGTGCGCGACACCGCCGAGCGCGATACGCCCGCGCGTTCTGCCACGTCCTTCAGGGTCACTGCCATGGGCCTGTCCTCCGATTGCGGGGCGCGGTCCGGCCGATTGCCCGGCAAACCGCAGCCCGCCATTGCCCCGACAAGCCGCCGTCCGGCCCCGCCCGGGCGCCGCTCAGCCGTCGCGTTCGGCGATCCACTTCACCTCGGGGGCTAGCTCGAACCGCCATTTTCGCAGCGGGCCTGCCATCACGTTGAGGTAATACATGTCGAAGCCATAGACCGCGCCCGCCGGATGGTGGCCCCGCGGCACCGTCACCACGTCGCCGTCGCTCACTGCCATGCATTCGTCGAGCGTGCCGTCGTCGGTATAGACCCGCTGGATGCCGAAACCGTTGCCCGGGTTGATCCGGTGGTAATAGGTCTCTTCCAGATAGGTGATGCGCGGGAAATCGTCTTCGTCATGGCGGTGGCTCGGGAAGGAGGACCAATGCCCCGCCGGGGTAAAGACTTCCGTGACCAGCAGGCTGTCGGCGTAATCTTCCGCCTCCATGGCGATATTGTTGATATAGCGGGTGTTGGTGCCGGTGCCGCGCTGGGTGAGGGTGATGCCCTCCGGGCCGATCTTCCGCGCCGGGTGGCCACCCTTGCCGGGGGCGTGGCAGATGGCGATGGTGCAATCGGTCTCGGCCTTCGCCTCCCATTCGGTGCCATTCGGCAGGTAGAGGCAATGCGGCGGGCTCTTCTCGAAGACGTCCATCCGATCGCCGAGCACGCCCCAATCCTGCCCCGCGCCGGTGATCGCCGCCTTGCCCTCGACCATGACGAGGATCACTTCACGCTCGCCTGTGGCCTCGGCCGCAGTCTCGCCCGCGGCAAGGCGGTAGAGCCCGAAGCCGACATAGGACCAATTGGGCGACAGCGGTGTGCGGGCGTTGGCGGGGGTGATGTCATGCACCTTGCCATGGGTGCCGGTGGGTTTGCGCAGCAGATGGCTCATGACGCGGCCCCCGGGATATGGACGCGGCTGTCGATCCCGAGCCCGGCCTTGGCGCAGATATCGAGGATGTGCTCATAGCCCATCTTCGAATAGTCGTAGGGCGGGGCCTTGGCCGGATCCTGCTCGGCCTCGACCACGATCCAGCCGGCATAATCCAGCGCCTTCAGCTTGTTGGCCACTGCCTGAAAGTCGATGCAGCCATCGCCCGGCACGGTGAAGGCGCCGGCGATCACCGCGTCGAGGAAGCTGCGGTCGTTGTCGCGCACATCCTTCACGATC
>PDWJ01004539.1_pt1 | contig 12183 bp, 8 predicted proteins | sample 1430881 | NCBI WGS metagenome assembly PDWJ01 (sample SAMN01162460, study PRJNA174530) | Oral metagenome, whole genome shotgun sequencing project. | biome: Marine environment; feature: Marine mammal; material: Swab sample of the gingival sulcus; isolation source: swab sample of gingival sulcus... | reverse complement strand
ACCACCTGATCCCATCTCGAACTCAGAAGTGAAACGGTGTATCGCCGATGGTAGTGTGGGGCTTCCCCATGCGAGAGTAGGTCACCGCCAGGTTTATATCCCTAAAAACACCCAGCTCATTGAATTGGGTGTTTTTTTATGTGCCTGCAACACGCATAGTGGGCGCCTCCCGCGCCAGGCGGCACGGCGGCTGTCCCTGCCTTGACCGCCAGGTTTATATACAATAAAAAAGCCCAGCTTCGATAGAAGCTGGGCTTTTTTATTGGATTCATATTTGTGAACTTCGCTTTCTTTGCAAGGCATGCGAGAGTAGGGCGAGGAGCGGTGGCGTAGCCAACCGAAGCTTCCGCATCCTGCTCACGCCCCTTGCCTACATCCCTGTAGGCAAAGCACTGCTTCGGTAGTGACGAGCGCCGAGCAGGGATGCGAGGCTGGACGTAGCTCCAGGGATGGATAGCCGCACACACTGAGCTAGGCGTTTTTTTATGTGCCTGCAACACGCATAGCGGGCGCTTCCCGCGCCAAGCGGCACTGCGGCTGTCCAGGCCTTGGCCGCCAAAGCTATGTTCCAGGCAACGTCTAGCGCTTTGAGTTAGGTATTTTTTTATGGGCATGTGTAACGCATAGCGGGCGCTTCCTGCGCCAGGCGGCACAGCGGCTGTCCAGGCCTTGACCGCCAAGTTTATATCTAATAAAAAGCCCAGCTTCGTTAGAAGTTGGGCCTTTTTATTGGGTTCATATTTGCGAACTTCTCGACACCCTTTTTGGGCTATCCGCATAGCGCGAGTTGTTGATTTTGTTTTATGCGGATAGCCTAAAAAGGGGCTTGGGGAGCCACTTCAGCCAAAGCGCGGCAGTACATAGGCCAGGGTTAGTGGCAGGCTGATAATCGCCAGAATGTTGGATACCATAACAATTGAGGCGACTTTTTCAGGTTCCTGGTTAAAGCGTTCGGCCATCAGGAAGTTCATAATTGCCGGGGGCAGTACGGCGAACAGCAGCAAGTTGCCGACATGGGCTTCGGGCATGTCGATGACTTGGGTGATCAGCACGGCAAGCAGTATGCCCAGTATGGGTGAGGTCAGACCGCCAATCAGTCCCAGTTTGAGGTCGCTAAACTCGGCGGTGTTGAGGCGAATACCGAGGGAGAACAGCATCAGCGGTACACAGACATCGCCCATCATGGATAGAGGCACTGCCGCAGCGTCCGGCAAGTGGAAGCCGCAGAGTTTGCAGATAACTGCGGCCAGACCGGCGAGAATGACTGGGCGTTTGAAGGTGTCCAGCCAGTGGCTGCGGTGGTCGAGGATGTAAATGCCCACAGAGAATTGCAGCAGGTTGAAGGTGAGTAGCAGGATGACCGCCGCTGGCAGTGCCTGCTCGCCAAAGGCTAGCACTTGCAGGGGCAGGCCAATATTGGCGGCGTTGGAAAACATCATCGGCGGGATAAAGGTTTTTGCCTGAACGGAGCTGCAGCGGACGATGGGGTAGAGTACGGCACCGGAGCCGAGCATGATAATGATACTGGCGATTGCCAGCGGCAGGTATTCTCCCAGGCTGAAGTCGCTCTGCACCAGTTTGGAGAACACCAGGGCGGGGACAAAGATGTCCATAATCATGTGGTTGACCGCTTCCATGCTGCTGTGCTTGTACTTGCCGTAGGCATAGCCCAGGCCAACAATGGCGAAAATGGGGAAGACGATATCAAAAATTCGCAGGAGCAGGTCTAACATAAGGGTATGGGCATGGAAGGGGTTGTTGTAAGGAGTCTCTGGGCGGGCCGTTTCTGGACTATCCGCATGGAATAAATTCACTCAGTTATGCGATGCGGATAGTCTAAAAACAGGGGTGTGCAGAGCCTCCACCAAGAAGCTGGATATTCTCAAGCTTACCACTATGATACAAGCCAGAGCGGTATTTTACACCGTGATGGGGTCTGAAGTGCATTTTAACCAGCCGAATTTTGCAGTACTGCCTTTGCCGGCGGTACACGAACAGTTGGCCTGTCAGCCGGGTAGTGATTTGGCGCGTGTGGTTGCTGCGGCTCATCAGGCCTTGCTGGAGGAGGACAGTCTGCTGCCCAGCGGCCTGGCGGTGATGTGGATTCTGCGTCAGCTCGGTTTGGGCGATGAGTTATGCCTGGCTGCGGTATTGAGTGACCCGCGTCTGGCAGGGCGAGGCCTTGAGGCCGATTGCGGCGAGTCGGTGGCTGCCTTGGTGGCGAGCGTACGCTGGCTGCAATCCTTGACCGCGACCGACAAGTTGCAATCGACCGTGCCGGAGCAAGCCGAGTACATTCGTCGTCTGTTGGTGCAGGCGGTGGATGATGTGCGGGCGATTTTAATCCAGCTCGCCTATCGGGTGGAGCGCATGCGCCATTTGTCACAAGAACCTGTCGCCAAGCAGCGCCATATTGCCCGTATGACGCTGGATATTTATGCGCCACTGGCCAATCGTCTCGGGATTGGTCAACTAAAGTGGGAGCTGGAAGATTTCAGCTTCCGCTATCTGGAACCGGAGGCTTATCAAAATATCGCCCGCAACCTGGAGGAGCGCCGTTCAGAGCGTGAGCGTTATGTGGAGGATTTTGTTGCCCGGCTGCAGGCTCTATTGCAGGCTGAGGGGATAACAGCCAGTGTCAGCGGCCGCGCCAAGCATATTTACAGCATTGCGAAAAAGATGCGGCAGAAATCGCTGCGCTTTGATGAGCTTTTTGATGTCCGCGCGGTACGGATTATCGCCTCTAGTCTGGCTGATTGCTATGCGGTGCTGGGTTTGGTGCATAATCGCTGGCCCCATATCGCGGCAGAGTTTGATGACTATATCGCCCGTCCCAAGGCTAACGGTTATCAGTCCTTGCATACGGTGGTCGTGGCAGAGCAGAACAAAACCGTGGAAGTACAGATTCGCACCCAGGCGATGCACGAGCAGGCCGAATCGGGCGTGGCCGCTCACTGGCGCTACAAGGAGCAGGGCGGTGGCGACCAATTATTGGCGCGCAATATCAATGCCCTGCGCCAGCTCCTGGATGCGGATGAGCTGGATGAGGAGCTGCTGGCGCAGTTCAAAACCAATGCGCGCAGTCATCGAGTGTTTGTATTTACGCCGACAGGCGAGATTATAGGATTGCCCGAAGGTGCCACGCCGGTCGATTTTGCCTATGCCATCCACACTGAGGTCGGCCACCGCTGTCGCGGTGCCAAGGTCAATGGCAGTATTGTGCCGCTGAACTACACCTTGCAGGATGCGGACAGTGTTGAGGTGATTACCGCCCGGGAGGGCGGGCCGACGCGTGAATGGCTGAACCCGCAGCTGGGTTATATCCACAATCGCGCCACGCGAGCCAAGGTGCGCAACTGGTTTAACAAGCGCGATTATGCGCAGCATGTTGAAGATGGCGGCTATATCTACGAGCGTGAGCTGAGTCGTCATCGCGGTCGCGATGTCAGCGATGAGGCGTATCGGGCGTACTTCGGCAAGGCATCGGTGGATGATATGTTGGCCGATATTGGTCGCGGCGCGATTACGGGCAAGCAGTTGTTGGGGGCGATTCAGGCGCTCAAGCATCCGCTTGATGCCGCAGCAGAGCCAGAGCGCAGGCGGCAGCCGCCGCAAGACAGTGAGGTGAGTGTCCAAGGGGTGGGCAATGTGATGACGCACCGCGCCAGTTGCTGTCAGCCCATACCGGGTGATGCGATTATTGGCTTTATTACCCGGGGACGCGGGGTCAGCGTGCACCGTCAGGATTGTGCCAATATTCAGGCCTTGGCTGCGAGGGATATGCAGCGCCTGGTGCCCGTCAACTGGAGTGGTGGTGAGCAGGACCGTGCTGAGGTTGAGTTATTATTGCAGGCCTATGATCGAGAGGGGCTGTTACGCGATGTCACTGCCGTGCTGTCGCGCGAGCATGTATATCTGAACGCGGTCAGCACCCAGTCTGACCAAAAGCAGCAGACTGCCAAAATGCGCCTCACTGTGGCCTTGCAAAACACCGCGCAGTTGAGCTTGCTGATGGATCAGTTACTGCAAATCCCCAATGTTTATGAAGTGCTGCGCGGCCGGCAATAGTGATAAATAATGCTTCGCTGACTTGAGCTGTGATGTGAGTGCTTGTCACTAAATCCTTGAAAGAATAGCTTTTTTTATCGCCGCACCACTAATGGCTCAGGCTTTTTCCGCAATCCGCCTCAAGTCCACGTTTTCCTTCTTGCTTTTACAGGGGGCACTGGGTATAAAGCCTGTATATGAGGTAGAGTATTTGCTCTATCAAAAACAACAACGAATAACTTGATAGCTAATCACCCTGGGGGGGATCATGAATAAGGCTCAAACGCTTGCGCCAGCAGTTGGCATTTTTAAGCTGACGTCACTGGCCGCCGTTCTCGCATTCAGTACGCCGGTATCTGCGCTTCAATTTGACAAGGGCGAGTGGTCCGGAAGTTGGGATACCACCTTATCCTATGGCCTCGGCGTGCGTGTGCAAGAGCGCGACTCGGCTCTGATTGGCCGCGCCAATGGCGGGACTTCCTACTCGGTCAACGGCGATGATGGCAATTTGAACTTCGACAAGGGCGATGTCTTCAGCAATGCCCTGAAGTTGAGCACAGAGCTGGAAATTAACCGTGGCGACTATGGTGCCTTCTTCCGGGTCAACGCGATCTATGACGATGTGCTCGCTAATGATCGCGTCGACAATCGTCCGCTGGGCAATGTCGAGACGGGCAGTACAGCCACTGGCAAGCGCAAATTCTCTGATGATGCGGTTGATCTGGCGGGCCAGCGTATCGAGTTTTTTGATGCCTTTGTGTACGGCAATTTTGAGGCGGGGGACAAGCTCGGCAGCTGGAAGCTGGGTAACCAGGTATTGAGCTGGGGGGAATCGACCTATATCCAAAACAGCATCAATGCCGTAAACCCGGTTGATGTTTCCAAATTGCGCGTACCGGGCGCAGAGTTGAAAGAAGCGCTGATCCCGGTTGGTTTGTTGTCAGGCCAGCTGGAGCTGAGCGAGAATGCCACCCTGGAGGCGTTTTACCAGATCAACTGGCGTCCCTTCCGTATTGACCCCACTGGAACGCTGTTGAGCACCAATGACTTTGCCGGTGAGGGTGGCTTTGACCACGGTGCATTGCTGCGCTTTGGCTCTTCCTCCGATGGCAATGATGATGCTTTCCATGCCAATGGTGCAACAGGCACCGGGCTGGGGGCAGACGGCATTGCTGACTTTGTTGTCTCTCGCGCACCGGATGAAGAGGCGCGCGATGATGGTCAGTTTGGTCTCGCCTGGCGCCTCTATATGCCAGAGTTGAATGATACTGAACTCGGCTTTTACTTTATGAATTATCATAGTCGCCTGCCGGTTATCAGTGGTCGCTCACCCAGTGCTACGCGCATTCAGGATGCAGCGCTGGCGGCGAATAAGGCCTATGCCGCAGCCCCAGTCAATAAAGATCGCGCGGCCACCGGTGCCTACATTAACGCTTTGCTGGCTGGCGATGGCGCTGCTCAGTACTTCCTGGGCTACCCGGAAGATATCCAGTTATACGGTGTCAGCTTTAACGCCTCTTTGGGGCAAACGGGCGTTGCCTTGCAGGGTGAGCTGTCACACAGAACCAATGTGCCTCTGCAGATAGATGATATTGAGTTACTGGTTTCTGTGCTGGGTTCCACCAACCAGGCCTTGAGTCTGGAGGGCGGTGCGGGTGCTGCGGCAGCGTTCAATGTTATGAATGCCCTGGGTCACGGTGGCAATATGGTTGACCAGAATGATCAATTTCCACCTGGAAGCGTTATCCCCGGTTTTATTGAGCGCGATGTCTCACAGTTCCAGACCACGGCGACCAAGATTTTTGGCAATGTGATGGGTGCTGAGCGTTTGGTGCTGATCGGTGAAGCAGGTTTTAACTATGTGCACGATATGCCCAAATCCAGGGAGTTGCCGTTGGATACTGCTGGCACTTTCCTCTCATCCAATGCGATTTCGGGCGGCTTGTTGCACCCCTGCCCAACCGTGGGTGATACCAGTTGTACGCCAGCGCAAAAGGAACTGGAGAGTTTTGGTGATTATGCGGATGACTTCTCATGGGGCTATGTCGTTGCCGGTCGCCTGGAGTATTCCAATATGATTGGTGCGGTCAATATGAAGCCCAAGTTCTCGTTCAGGCACGATGTGCAGGGCAAATCACCCGGACCGGGAGGCAGCTTCCTTGAGGGTCGCAAGGCCTTTATGCTCGGTGCCGATTTCGATTATCAGCACAAGTGGTCTGGCGGCATCAGCTATACCACGTTCTTTGGTGGCGGCGATCAGAATGTTATTGCTGATCGCGACTTTGTCGCCCTAAATGCAAAATACTCATTCTAGTAGGGGGATGTAAGACATGCTTAAGAAATCTATAGTTACGCTTTTTTCTGTCGCTGCCTTGTCGGCTGGGGCGGTTGCGCATGCTGCCATTTCCCAGGAAGAGTCAAGTAAGCTCGGCAAACAGTTAACGCCAATGGGGGCGATTAAGGCAGGAAATAAAGAGGGGACAATTCCACCCTGGACGGGCGGGATTCGCACTGCGCCCGAGGGTTTTAAATCGGGTCAACATCACCCCGATCCCTATGCCAATGACAAGGTGCTGTTTAAAATCACCGCGCAGAACTATAAGCAGTATGCGGATAAGCTGCCCGAAGGTTATAAAAAGATGTTCGAGTTATACCCGGATACTTTTTATATGAACATCTACCCCACGCGCCGCAGTGCTGCTTACCCGGAGCGCATTTATGAGGCCACGCGAGAGGCGGCAACTACGGCTGAATTGCTGGAGTCGGGCAACGGTATCACTAAAAACGCCAACTGGGCGGGCATCCCATTTCCGATTCCCAAGACGGGTCTGGAAGTCATCTGGAACCACATTATGCGCTACCGGGGTACAGGCTCGGCCAAGCGGCAGATTGTACAGGCGGCAGTGACCCGCTCGGGCGACTACAACCTGGTCAAGTTTCAGGATGAGTTCTACCCCATCTATACCGATCCCGGTATGGAAGAAGAGGATTTGGATAATGTGATTGTCTACTTCAAGCAAAAGGTGGTTTCACCCGCGCGTTTGGCCGGTGGTATTTTGCTGGTACATGAGACCTTGAATCAGGAGCGCGAACACCGCAAGGCATGGGTCTACAACCCGGGGCAGCGTCGAGTGCGCCGCGCACCGAATGTGGCCTTCGACAACCCTCGCGAAGCCTCTGATGGTCTGGCGACCTCTGATCAGTTCGATATGTTTAACGGCAGCCCTGAGCGTTACAACTGGAAACTGCTGGGGCGCAAGGAAATGTATGTGCCTTACAATTCCTACAAAATCCACAGTGACAAGGTTAAATATAAGGACGTGCTGACACCCTTGCACGTCAACCCCGAGCTGGTGCGCTATGAGCTGCATCGCATGTGGGTGGTGGATTCCACCCTGAAAAATGGCAAGCGCCACATCTACAAGCGTCGCACCTTCTATATTGATGAAGACTCCTGGCAGGCCAATGTCGTGGATATTTACGACAATCGGGATCAGCTGTGGCGCGTATCCAACGGCCACGTGCTCTCTTATTATGAAATCCCTACTACCTGGACAACCATTGAAGAGCATATCGACTTGCAGTCAGGCCGCTATCTGACGCTGGGCATGAACAATGAAGAGCCAACGACCTATGAGTTTGGCTTGGATCGTTCACCAGCAGACTACAAGCCAAGCTCGCTGCGTCGCGAAGGGCGGCGCTAGGCTGGGACAAGACAGAGCAAGGGCAAGCGCCATGTGTGGCTTGCCCTTGTACTGTCTTTGGATTGGAAAAATAATTCACCAGGGAGGTGTTGAACAGCCACGTTTCCAGACTATCCGCATAGCCATAACTGCTGGTTTTGCTGTATGCGGATAGTCCAGGAATGCCCCGTTCAGCGCTCCCCCTGAATAACATCGGAAAATGTTTATGAGCGTTAAGCGCAGTATTAAAGCCTTGGCGGTTGGTCTGAGTTTACTGGCTTTTGCCATACCTGTTGCGGGACTGGCCAGTCGTGGTCAACCATCACCTTCTGATTACGCAGTGACTGCTCGGCTTGCAGATAAAACCCTGCTGCTTGGTGGCCAAGTGGTGGGTGACAAGTTGCTGGTCGCAGGCTCGCGTGGACATATATTGTTATCGGACGATATGGGACAAAGCTGGCAGCAGGCGAAAGTGCCCACGCGAGTGGCCTTGACTGATGTCTATTTTGCCGATGCCCAGCACGGCTGGGCGGTGGGTCACGATGCCATTATTCTGCGCACTGTTGACGGTGGTCAGACTTGGGAGCGTACACACTACGCACCGGAAGAGCAGCGGCCATTGTTGGCTGTCTGGTTTAATGACAATGCACGTGTGGGTTATGCCTACGGTGCTTACGGCTATGTCTTGAAGTCGAGAGATGGCGGTAAAACCTGGGAAAATGTGGGCATTGGCCACGAGGATGGCGAGCCGGATGACTTCCACCTCAACGCCATTGCCCGCTCCAATACAGGTGTGCTGTATTTGGCCGCTGAAGCGGGCGCTTCCTACCGTTCACTGGACAACGGGGAAACCTGGCAGCGCATCTATACTGGCTATGAAGGCTCGTTCTTTGGTGCTCTGCCATTGCGGGGTAATGTGGTCTTGTTGTTTGGCTTGCAGGGCAATGTATTTCGCTCCGAAGATGCAGGCGCCAGCTGGCTGCCGATTGATATTGATTTGACCGCAACCCTGAACGATGGCGCCATCTTGCAAGATGGCACGGTGGTGATTGTCGGCAACGAAGGTGCTCTGCTGGTGAGCAGTGACGGCGGTCGCAGCTTTATCGAGAAAAGCCTGGACGATCGCAAGTCGATTGCCGGCATTATTCCCACGAGTGATGGCGGCGCACTGTTAGTGGGTGAGATGGGCGCACGCAAGCTCTCCCTGAGTGAGCTGAAATAAGGAGTCACAGATGCTTTCTGCAATCATTAACGCAACCGAAAACTTTATTTTTTCCAGGCGCCGCCTGGTTTTAGCAATATTTGCGCTGATTACCGTGGTTATGGCCTTGTCGGCCACCCAGCTTGAGGTCAAGGCGGGGTTTGAAAAATTGCTGCCCTTAAAGCATGAGTACATGCAGACCTTCTTGAAACACCGCGATCAATTTGGCGGCGGCAACAGGATACTGATTGCTCTGATGTCCAAAGATGCAACCCCGGGCAGCATGTATAGCGCGGAGTTTATGAGTGCCTTCGACACCCTGACCGACATTGTCTATGCCATGCCGGGTATTGAGAAGACCAAGGTGAAGTCGATTTATACGCCGAATGTGCGTTTTACTGAAATCACCGAGCACGGCATTGCGGCTGGCAATGTCATCCCCCCAAATTACGATGCCAGAGACCCGGGCAAGAGCTTGGATCAGATTCGCCTCAACGTGCTGAAAGCGAATATCGTTGGCCGCCTGGTCGCCAGCGATTTCACTGGAGCGGCGGTGGCGGCGGAAGCGCTGGAAATTGACCCCAATACCCAGCAAAAAATCAATCAGGTTGATGTCGCCAAGAGCCTGGATGCAGAGAAAATCCTCGCCGAAATTACACAGCGTCTCGCCGCGCAGGGCATCAGTTTTGACGCCAGCCAGTACGATATCCGCATTATCGGCTTTACCAAGGTGGTGGGCGATATTACCGAGGGGGCGGGCAAGGTCGTCCTGTTCTTTGTAGTCGCTTTCTTTATTACCGCCTTTTTGGTTTTTCTGTATTCCCAGTCATTAAAAATAACCCTGGTGCCGCTGGTTTGCTCGCTGACGGCCGTTATCTGGCAGTTGGGTATTTTGCCCTTGATGGGCTTCGGTATAGATCCGATGTCGATACTCGTGCCCTTTCTGGTCTTTGCCATTGGCGTAAGCCACGGAGTACAGATGATTTCGGCCATGGGCTCAGAGGTTTTCCAGGGCAGTGATTTGTTTGATGCCTCACGCAAGAGCTTCCGCCTGCTGGCCGTCCCCAGTTTGATTGCTCTGGCCAGTGATACGATTGGCTTTATTACTATCCTGTTGATTGATATTGGCATTATTCAAGAGATGGCGATTACCGCCAGCTTGGGTGTGGCGGTGATTATTTTTACCAATCTGATATTGCTGCCAGTGATGATGTCCTTCTTGTCGGTAGACGAGAAATATCGCGCAAAACTGAAAAAGCGCTCAGCCAAGATGCGGAAAATCTGGCTGGCTGTCTCCAAAGTGGCCGCCCCGGGGCCGGCTGCTGTTATCGTGCTCATCTCGCTCGCCTTGCTCGGCGTGGGCTACTGGAAGGGCAAGGATGTCAAGATTGGCGATTTGCATCGCGGTGTGCCTGAGTTGCGCGCAGATTCACAGTACAACCTGGATACCGACGTTATCACCGATAAATTTTCTATCGGTGTCGATGTACTGTCGATCATTGTGGAAACCGCCTCGGAAGCCTGTAGCGACTACGACAAAATGGTCGCCATTGATCGCTTTGCCTGGCATATGGCCAATGTTGACGGTGTGCAGTCCGTCTCGGATTTGCCGCAGTATGCCAAGGTCATTAACGCCGCCTGGAACGAGGGCTATATGAAATGGCGCGAACTGCCGCGCAACCAATTTGTGATGAACCAGGCCGTGGGTCGCATTGAAACCAGCACCGGGCTATTGAACAAGGATTGCAGTGTTATCCCCGTGTACCTGTTCACTGAAGATCACAAGGCGGAAACCATTAACAAAATTGTCGCTGAAGTAAAGGCCTACAACGCAGAGCACGGCATGGACGATTTACAGTTCAAGCTGGCTACAGGCAATGTGGGCGTGATGGCGGCAACCAATGAAGAGGTCGAGGCGTCGCAGTTCAGCATGCTGGTCTATGTGTTCAGTGCCGTTATTGTTATGTGCCTGGTGACCTTCCGCTCGGTGCGCGGTACGTTGTGCATTATTATCCCGCTGGCGTTGGTTTCACTGCTGGCCTATGCCCTGATGGCATGGCTGGAAATCGGCCTCAAGGTTAACACCTTGCCGGTGGTCGCACTGGGTGTGGGCATTGGGGTGGATTATGGTATTTATATCTTCAGCCGCTTTCAGGAAATTTATATTGCCAAGGGGCGGGATTTGCAGGAAGCCTATCTGAAAACCTTGGCAATTACCGGCAACGGCGTGGTCTTTACCGGCTTTACCCTGGGTATTGGTGTCGCCACCTGGATATTCTCACCCCTGAAGTTCCAGGCGGACATGGGCATCTTGCTGACCTTTATGTTTGTCGTCAATATGTTGGGTGCCATCTTCCTGTTGCCGGCACTGGCGCGGGTCTTTTACAGCATTGGCAAACCCGGCCGCTAAAGCGTATTGATTGTTGTATGAAAACGAAAGAACGCATACTGCAAACCAGCCTTTACCTGTTTAACCAACAGGGCGAGCCGAATGTCACCACTAACCATATCGCCGATGAGATGGACATCAGTCCGGGCAATTTGTACTACCACTATCGCAACAAGGAAGACATCCTGATTTGCCTCTACGAGCGTTTTGAAGTGGCCTTGCTGGACGCGCTGGCGACCACGGAAAATCAGGACATCAAACTGGAAAACATGTGGCTGTTTTTGCAGCTTCTGTTTGAGACGATTTGGGAGTACCGCTTTTTTTACCGCGACCTGGATCATATCCTGTCCAAGAGCAGCAAGGTTAAAAAGCGTTATGCACGGGTACTGCAAAAGAAAATTGCGGCGGCTGAAAATGTCTGCAATGGCTTGGTGGAGCGCGGGGTTATGCAGGCGACAGAGAGTGAGCTGCAAGCACTGTCACGCAATATGGCGTTGACGGCAACGTACTGGCTAAACTTCCAAAACGCCATGCGCAAAACCGCTGATGCAGATCTGGATGCCAAGGATTTAAGCTATGGGGTGTATCAGGTCATGTCGCTGGTCGCGCCCTACTTGCGTGACCAGGAGCGAGGTATGCTACAATCCCTCAGCCGTGTTTATTTGCGAGGAGCCTAGAGGCCGTCTGCGAGGACTGCCAGGCTTCTCCAATGGGTAGTGCTACTGCCCACCCGCCCGTTTTACGGGCAAAAAAAAGCCACCCAAAGGAGGCTGTGTAAAAACGTAGCGAGCGAAGGTTAATCAAGGCAAAAATTAGCGAAAAAGCGCAGTTTATGAATGATAAATGAGCATTTTGAGCTAATT
>PDWJ01004537.1_pt1 | contig 12185 bp, 10 predicted proteins | sample 1430881 | NCBI WGS metagenome assembly PDWJ01 (sample SAMN01162460, study PRJNA174530) | Oral metagenome, whole genome shotgun sequencing project. | biome: Marine environment; feature: Marine mammal; material: Swab sample of the gingival sulcus; isolation source: swab sample of gingival sulcus... | reverse complement strand
AAGACCACGCAAAAATTTAGGATACGAAATACCTATCAATATTTTTGCTAGATTCGTAGCATAGAGAAAATTGCATTTGGTAGTTGAATGTACCTATTTCTTTTCCTATAAAAGATTCAAACTCTTCAAAACTGTTAATGATTAATTTGCCCATTTATTAATATCTTATAGTTTCCGGATTCGTTTTAGCTAATTTCGTATACAAATATACATGATAATTTTCGATTCTCAATTCTGAACCTGAATTTTCAACCGCGATGAATCGGACACCGATATACAGCCGCTTTTTACTGCGTCACGAGTTTGAAACCTACACCATGCACATTGATAAGCGCAACATCGGGGTCAGCTTTTAAGTATTTTCGAATCTTCGCAATATAAACATCCATTGAACGGGCATTGAAGTAAGAATCATCGTGCCATATTTCTTTGAGTGCGACAGAGCGATCAACTACATTATTCGCATTTTCACACAAAATTTTCAATAATCCTGCTTCTTTGGAAGTGAGTTTTTGTTCCAATTCTCCAATTTTTAGCACCTGACGGTTGTAATCATAACTAAAATTGGACAGCTTAAACACGCCATCCACTGCTCCTGATTTTCCATAATCGCTGCGGCGCAATATTGCTCCAATCCGAGCAACCAACTCTTCCATGTTAAAGGGTTTTGTAAGATAGTCGTCTGCACCAACCTGAAAGCCTTTCAGCTTGTCTTCTTGCATTGATTTGGCAGTCAAGAAAAGTATAGGAATCGTTTTATTACTTTCCCGAATTGTTTTTGCCATCGTGAACCCATCCATAACAGGCATCATTACGTCAATAATCAGAAAATCATAATCGTCCTTACTATATGCATCCAAAGCTTCTTTTCCGTTAATACACAAGGTTGTCGGAAATCCTTTTGCCTTCAAATAAGAACTAAGAATACTACCCAAATTCGGGTCATCTTCTGCCAACAATATATTTATCTCTTTATTACTCATACGATATATTTTTACTCTAGTCTATTTTAGCGATCACAAGCCTCAAAAGGCAAAAATACCCGAAAGCGTGTTCCTTTATTCAGCTCGCTTTCAAGACTAATTGTTCCACCATGCTTGTCTACGATAAATTTCACATAACTCAACCCCAAGCCAAAACCTTTTACATCATGCCTGTCGCCGGTATGAACGCGATATAACTTATCAAAAATCTTTTTTTGATCAGACTTACGAATGCCAAGCCCATTATCTTCAATATAAACATAAACGCCGTTGGGGGCATTTTCTGTTTCGACAGTTAGTTCCGGCTTTCGCGGACTGTATTTGTTTGCGTTATCCAGCAAGTTGGTAATCATATTAATAAGATGCATTCTGTCACCGCTCAAACGGGTATGTTCGGCACGCAGATTTTTTCTGATTGTACCGTCTTTAAGTTCAACCTGCATTTTAATATTCTGAATTGCTTCATTGATTAAGTCATTCACATCAACCGCTTCATAGCGCAAATTTAATTCCCCTTTTTCCAACAATGCCGTTTGGAGTATTTTCTCAGCCATCACTCCCAATCGCTTATTTTCTTGTGAAATAACTTGGATATAATCGGCATACAACTCTTCGGATTTTTCAATAGCATTATCGCTGAGAGCCTGACAAGCAAGCGAAACAGTTGCAATAGGCGTTTTAAATTCATGCGTCATGTTATTGATAAAATCATTTTTCATCTCAGAAATTCTTTTCTGGCGAAAAATTGTTTTTATGGAATAATAAAAGGACAAAACAATAATTCCGATAAACAACAATGAACCTAACAAAAGCCCCCACATTTGTGTGATCAAGAACTTTTGTTTGTTCGGAAAATAAATCATCAAATATTCCGGCGACCGAAATACATCTCTGGGGTACAGCGGATAAACCATTCCCTCGTTCAACAAATTATCGGGATAATCTCCGGTTCGCTGATAAACAAGCTGATTTGTTGCTTCCTTATAAATACCATATTCGTACTTAATACGGATATTTTTCATTTCCAACTCCGTGTAAATCAAAGAATCCATTATGGCGTGCGGCACAAAGGTTTCAAAAGCAAAATGCTGCTCGAAATTGAACAAGTCCGCAAAAACATCATTCATTCGATAAACTTTTTGCAGAAGCAAGGTAAATTTCTCGCGGATATTATGAACAGACTCTTCGGGAACATTGCCTGCTATCTGCAAAGATGCTGCCATATTGGCGCGGAAATTATTAGAAATATTTCTAGGCACTTCTGTATTGATGCGTTTAACAATTGCTCCGTCCTGATCTTTGAAAATTTCTATTCTGATATTTTGACCGTCAAAATTTTTCAAGCTATCAGAAAAATCCTTCGCCCAAGGGATAGAATCCAGCTCCTTGATAAAAAGCAAAGCAATGGAATCCATTGCCGAAAAATATTCAGAGCCTTGCTTTTGAGCATACATGCGCTCATTGATACGCTGCTGCATCTCTATCCGATCCAATTTAACAATTACATTAGAAATTGCCTCGTCCACCTTATCAACAAAGTTTCCTTCCTTGATTTTCATTGCCGAGTTCATCCAATAAAACTGAATCCCCATCAAACCGGTCAACGCAACACCTGTTAAAACAGCTATTATGATAATAAATCGTTTTGTCATCAAAAACAAAAATAACTATTGGAATTATAAGAAACAGAGTGTGTTAACATTTATTAACACTTCTTAATCTCCTTTAACACGTCCGCATATTTTTAGTATATACTTTTGTATTCATAGTTAGTGTTTGAATGGTAGGTGATAGCGCAAGGGTAGCCCCCTTGTCTATCCATACTGAAATTAGAGAAATATGACTTACTCCGAGATCGGGTTGTAGTTCACCCTAAGGCTACACACTGTCCCAATAACTATCCGGATACTTACCGCAGAAAAAGATTATGGAAACCCTTCCTGAACGAAACGAACTCAACTTACAAAATAAAATAAACAATTACTTCTCCTAAAACTTATATTTAAGCCCTGTGTACCAACCGAGAGAATAAGGTTTGTAATTGATCCCCGGGTCGCTACTAAGGGAATTAATGGAGTATTTAAGCATCGGCTCCATACTCAGGTCTATATGTTCAGAAATACTGTAATTCACTCCCAGTCCGACAATTCCGTTATAGAGCATATTTTGAATATTCTCAGTTTCACCGATAAAAACATTTTCGCCTTCATTACTCATCAAGGAGTAATTCCCGACAAGAATACCGGAACTAACACCACCAACAATATTAACACCTATTTTACCTTCGTTCAAACGATATTTCAACAAAACAGGAACTTCAAGATACTCAAATCGTTGCGTTACGTTTATCTGCGCTTGACCTTCGAGTGCACGATTATATCGTCTTTCGATGTTCAGATATTCATCCAGAGTAGTCGTGATTGTTTGATCTTTGATTTCTGAAGGTATTCCACGCATTTGAATATCACCTGCCGAGGTATTGATGATATAGCTTGCCCCATGCTCGCGAGAACTGTAATTTTCTTCAAGCCAAAGATCTTGATTTTGGTGTCCAAATCTAGTGAAGTAAATACCGGATTCAACAGTCAATCGGGATGCAACTTTATACCCTGCATTTAATCCCATAGAAATTGATGCCATCGGACTCTCCTTCGTGTTTGAAAGCCGCGTATTGTTGGCGTACAATTGCATCTCCTTCGCCATTTTTCCACCACTATTTTTAAACGAGTAAGTAGGTGTAATTTCGCCTCCCAAAGACCATTTCCGATCATTTTGGTCACTTTTTTCATCTTCAGGAAAATTAGACGAAATAAGCTGCACCTTTTCTTCCACCGTCAGCAAGGCGTAAGTCAAATCGGCAGTGTATTGAGGTTGAGGGTTTCTAAACTTTTCGTTATTAATTTCGCCGACAACCAGTCGACGAACCTTATTGATAAAACTTTTTGCCCGAGACTCGGTATTTGAAAGTGAAACGCTTTGCTCAGATTTTTTCGACGCTTCATAGGTATTTGCCTGAGCAAGCATGCCATCCGTAACAACATTTGAAGGGTCTATTTCAGAAAATACGTTTTCATCTACGGGACTTTCAGCTTCCAACGAAACAGTGGCAGTTGTGGGGGAGGAGTTCTGTGCAAGCTGTTCATCACCCAAAGGATCAAGAGCTTCCCTCTCAACGGCAAGCAATTCATCGTTTGCAGTTTTCTTGGTTTTCGCTAATAAATGATTATGCTCCACAACCGAATCGGCACAACAAAACATTGTAGCAGCGGCTTCAAAAGACCTCGGTTCTTGTTTTAGATTCTCGACCATCAAATCACCATCAACACCCGACCCGACAGGATAGAGAATGAAACCAACACCAACAGCACTCAAAAGTATGGCTACAAGAGCTGCATACCTCAACAAAACCAATCGCTTCTTCCGTCTTTCAGCTGCCAGATCTGAGGAAATTCTACCCCAAGCAGACACCGGTGGAGTTTCTTGAAAACCACGGAGACCTTCACTGAACAAATCATCAATTTTATTTCTGTCGTTTCTGTTTTCCATAGTGCACTACAAACTTAATTTTTTATCACGTCCCAGAAGTCGTGTTTTCACTTTTTTCTGCAAAATCGCTCGGGCTCTCGCCAAATTCGATTTACTAGTTCCTTCTGATATACCCAATTTTTCAGCAATATCCTTGTGAGGATAACCCTCAATTGCATACAAGTTGAAAACCATTTTATAGCGAGGAGGAAGTTCTTGGATAATTCCAAACAAATCCTTCATCGTAAGATCACTAATTGCATCTTGATAATCAGTATCTTCAATAAACTCCTCATAATCCTCAACCGTGTAGAGAATGTTCTGTTTCCGATAACGTTCCAGAGCGGTATTAATAAATATCCGACGCATCCACCCTTCAAACGAGCCTTTTCCTTGAAACTGTCCGGCTTTTTTGAACACTTTCATAAAGCCCTCATGAAGAACATCTTCAGCCTCGGTATAATCTTTTGTATAATACCGACAAACACCAAACATCTTCTCAGAGAACATTTTATACAATGCCTCCTGACCTTTAAGCTCCCCTTTCTTGCAGCTTTCAATTATTTTGTCCAGTGTTTGTTGCATTAAAGTAATATTCTTACTAAGCCAATTACTAAATTACTTTAAATTTCTTAATAGACAATCATTATGCCTAATTTTTTTAACAAGCATTGGGCTTACCGACCAGAAAACACGATACCGATAATAAGATGCGCTCATTCAAAAATGGTTGCGTCTTTACATTGCAACAAGTTTAATTTCATATAATTTTTGTTCTTTTCGCAGTTGTATATTCATAAATGATATTTTTGTCCCTCGAAATGTTAGACGGCTTACTACTATATCTCATTCTATATCTGGCGACCATCCTCGAAGGAGAGCTTGCAGCCATGTCCGGAGCTTTTGCGGCACAGCAGGGCTTTGTAAAATTGACCGGAGTTTTTGTGGCAATTTTTCTCGGCACACTGACCATCGACTGGCTTTCGTACTTCTCCGGAAGATTCTTAGGCAGGAAAATTTTTGATTATTTCCCGAAATTTAAAACTAAAGTTGCAAAAACAGAACAATGGATACACAACAACGCCTCGTGGGGCTTGCTTCTATACAGGTTTTTATATGGTTTTAGAATTTTGAGCCTCATTCTGTTTGGCATCAATAAAGTCCCCTTGAGAAAATTTATTCCCTACACAATTTTTATCGTGTTTGTTTGGTCGTTATTATTTTCGATACTCGGATATTTCTTAGGAGAAATGATGAATGAATTTTTCGATCTTAAAAACAGTGATTTTTTCCAACGACTGCACGAACTTAGTTAGCCAAACCCACCGATAAAATCGAACGCTCTCATTATTTCCGACTAAAGCCCCCCGATTGTGGTATTCTAAATAAATTTCGGAAACTTTTGAAGAATATGTTTTTTCTGAACACGCAACTTCTACAAAGCCCTGTACGTCTATATATTGGACTTCAAAAAGATGACTAAAACAAAACAAACAAGGGCTGAGATAAATTACACACTGCGGAATAATTAAAGTTCTACGACATTTCTCAGGCTGAATCAAAAAAATAAAACTCATGAAGAAACTATACTTTACTTTAGTCGCAGCATTGCTTGTGTTTGCAGCTTGTAAAAAAGACAAACCACTGGTATGTGGAACTACTGATGAATGTTCGGTTAAGATAGAAGCTCTTACTGCCAAATCGAATGATTTTGGCTTCGATTTATTGAAGCGTGTATATGCCGTTGAAGAAAAAGACAACTTGATGTTGTCTCCATACAGTGTTTCGACAGCTCTTGGTATGTTATTGAACGGTGCAGCCGGAGACACTCGCACCCAGATGGAAGAAATGTTAGGTTTTTCAGATCTGTCGTTGCAAGAGATAAACACAAGTTACAAGGCGTTGATGAACCACCTGCTTCTATCAGACCCCGATATTGATTTAAGAATTGCAAATTCAATATGGCAAAAACAAAACTATACGATTCATAAAGATTTTTTAAGCTTGAATCAAAAATATTTTGATGCAAATGCGTTTGAAAGAGACTTTTCAGATCCAAAAACAGTAGATGAAATCAATGCTTGGTGTGCAGAAAAAACCGACGATAAGATCACAAAAATAATAGATCATATTTCAACGGAAGATGTTATGTTTCTTATCAATGCCATTTATTTTAACGGTCAATGGAAATATCGCTTCAATGAAGATTCAATTACTAACGAGAATTTTTACTCTCAGAACAATGTGTTTGATGTGGAGATGATGCACCAACAAGCAGCGTTCAACTATTACGAAGATGATTCCATTCAATTTATTGAACTCCCGTATGCAAACGAAAAGTTTGTAATGCAAATTGTTCTTCCGGCTCACGATCTTGATAACTTAGTGAACGACATAGATGCCATGATGCTTAACTCATGGTTAAACAATGCTTCCGATCGGGAAGTGATTGTATCAGTACCAAAATTCAAATATGATTACAATAAGCGACTTAATGACGTGCTAAAAAGTTTAGGAATGGTTGATGCTTTTGACCCTTTCACGGCTAATTTGACAAATATTTCCGATGCCACGCAACTATATACAAGTTTTGTTGATCATTTTACACACATTGATGTGAATCCGAAGGGTACTGAAGCTGCTGCCGTAACAGTAGTAGGAGTTTCTTACAACTCAATAGATGATTCGACAACAAGGTTTAAACTTGACAAACCTTTTATGTATTTCATCAGTGAAAAAGAATCGAATACAATTTTGTTTGCAGGAACCGTTAAACAGCCTGATTACGAATAAAATTATTTCCACAAAACTCAAAAAAAGAGTTACTACGATTGATTGCGCTTAAGAAAACTGCCGGGAGGCGGTTTTCTTTTTGTCAAGTCGTAAGCAAAAAAATAAAGTCGAAAATATAAAAATACTTTCGACTTTATCATGTTCTAAACATCTCTAATCTAGAACTTTACCCCGTTTTTCACCATCATTTATTTAATAGCAAATCGAGTATTGACTACATATCTCAGTTTTATTTTTCTAAAGTTTTCAACCGCCTCATTTTCTAAACCGTCAGACGACATTTCCATCATGCGAGCATTGCTGTAAACTTTCAACGGAGAATCCGGACGCTCAAGGTCAAATTCGGAAATGGTAATAATTTCTCCTAATTCAGCACCAACAGCCTCCACAAGATATTTCGCTTTCTCCTTAGCAGCATTCAAAGCTTGAATCTTCACCTCCTTTTGGTATTTCTCAATATCTTTGTTAGTGACAAAACCGATACGCATTGAGTTGATTCCTCGCGGATTCACAGCCGTAACAATTTTATCGATCATCGTAAAATCACTCAAAGTAATGTCAAGCATTTTCGCTACCAGAAAATCTTTACCCATATAACGGTGATAATTGCCGACACTAATTACGCGAATATCTGATTTCGCAACACCTATTTTTTTTAATGTGTTAAGAAGCTCTGTTTCTATCTTGCTGATAGAAACTTTAGATTTATAATCTTTAAATTCTTTGCGTTTCTGAAATTCCTCTTCCCAATATTCTTTGATATTTATCATAAAATGAATTTCATCGGCTTCAACTTCAATTTCGGCAGTTCCACTCACATCAATGTATCGGTTCTGACTTTGAGCCATAAGGTTTGAAAGGCTAAATACCATCAACAACGCTAGAGCGATTCGCGTTAAATTTTTCATAATTCTATAATTTTTAGTGTATTGTTTTGATATTATCAAAAACTATTCCAAAAAAGACCACAATCCGGAATATAAACCCTGAGAAGCAGTCTATTCCAAACCGACTCCGCACTTATGATTTCTTTGCATCGCGATATTTCACCTGCATACCTCTCACAAAATTTCTCAGGAATTGATCTTTACAAGTTCGATACTTATCAGAATCGGGTTTGCGGAACAAGGCAGACAATTCGCCCTTGCTAACAATCATATCCACAAGATCAAAAATCTCCAACATATCGCTATCCTTATAGTTCATAGCTATTTTCAATTTTCTAAGGATAATATTGTTGTTCAATCGTTTTTCGGGCTTTGGAATTTCGTCATTACGTTTTCCGCGTTTTTCAATAATAAAACCATTTAAGAAATTCGACATCGGCACATCGGTCATCATAACACGTTTCGGATCATCTTCCTTACGCATCCAATTGTGTAAATCTTCCATTTTCACATCAACACCAACATGCTTAAAGATTTCAAGCATTTTCTTATCACTATAATCAAAGGTATAGCGTAATCGTCTAATTAAATCGTTGTTATTCATTTTATTTTCTTTTGCGCTTGTTTTGTTTTTTATCTCCTCGGGTTTTGGGTTTGCTATATTTTTCAGCAAGCTTCCGGCGGTACGACCCTCCTTGATTTGTTTTTTTATTTTTTGCTTTTTTCTCATGAAAAGCGCCGCCCCCCGTAGCCAATAAATCTTTTTTTGGTCGAGTATTAATTTCTTTCATGCGAGGGCGTTCTTCCGGAACAAGCTCATTGGACTCATCCACTTCCTCCGGAAACGGCAGCTCCGGAATTGCCTGATTCATCAAAGTCTCAATAGCTTCTTTGTAATCCTGTTCCTTTTCTGTATAAAAAAGAATCGTTTTCCCCTCCTGCTCCGCACGCCCGGTACGTCCAATTCGGTGCATGTAATTCTCAGGAAAGTTTGGTGTGTCAAAGTTAATAACATGGCTCAACAAACTAAGGTCTAAGCCACGGGCAATCACATCGGTTGCTATCAAAACACGTCGCTTCCCCTCTTCGAGTTCCTGAACAGAGCGAAGTCGATAATTCTGCGACTTGTTAGAGTGAATAATACAAAGTTCCGAACCGAACTCTTCCTCCATCAATTCAAACAACCTGTCAGCAGCCTTTCGGGTAGAAACAAAAACCAACACTTTGGTAAACAATGATTTATCCTTTATCAAATAGGACAGCAAGTTTACCTTTGTCTTAAAATTTTTGACTGGATAAGCGGTTTGAGAAATATTATTCAGAGGAGTACCACTCACGGCAATGGAAATTTTATCAGGCTCATGGAAATTCCTAATTATCAAATCATTTACCTCATCCGTCATTGTTGCCGAAAACATAATATTTTGCCGCCGTTCGGGAAGCAACTCAAAGATATTATTCAATTGATAGCTAAAGCCCAAATCAAGCATCACGTCAACTTCATCAATAACAAGCTTATTAACGCTTTTGAGCTGCACATACCGAGCCAAGACCGAATCGTAAAGACGACCGGGCGTAGCAACAAGAATATCGCAACCCTCAGCAACGTAAGCACCTTGAGTATTAAGGTTTGTCCCCCCATAAATACCTTTGATCCTCAGACTAAAGTACTTGGCATAAGACTCAAATTGCTCCACAACCTGCACCACCAACTCCCGTGTAGGAACAAGAATAATAACTCTTGGAGCTGTTTGTTTTGAGAATTTCAAATCTCGAAGAATGGGCATGGCATAGGCAAAAGTTTTTCCCGTTCCGGTTTGCGAAATACCGACAACGTCCTTTCCCGATCGAATAATCGAGAATGCCTGCTCCTGAATGGGCGTAGGCTTCTCAAAACCCAAATCTTCAATAACATTGCGAAGTTGCCGATTGAGGTCTAAGTGATCAAAAGTATTCATACACAATTTTTTTTGCAAAAGTAGAGAAATAAAAAAGCCAACCCTTATTTAAGGGTCAGCTTTATCATTAAATGATATTCAGTGCGATTTATTTTGTTTTAGGAATGTCGTTCTGAATTTCTATAATATCTGTCGATGTCGGTTTAACTCCCAACAGGTGTTCACAAAAATAGTCGCCACGTTTCCAGAAACCATATTCGGTCATATCACCATAACCATGACGCTGTCCGGGGTAGATGATAAAATCGAAACGCTTATTCGCTCTTATCAAGGCATTTACCAATCGGATAGAATTGCCGGGGTGCACATTGTTATCAATATCACCCGTAGTAATCAACAACTTACCTTTTAGGTTCTTTGCAATTTCCGGATTTTTCTCAATCGTGTAAACAAAGGTTGTATCTGTTTCGCTGATTACCTCTTTCACTCCATTGTGTTTCTCACTCCACCAGCGATTATAAATATTATTTTCATGATTTCCGGCAGCAGACACAGCCACTTTGAAGAAATCCGGATAAACAAGCATTGCAGCAGTAGACATAAAACCGCCACCGGAATGTCCGGTAATTCCCACCTTATCAATATCAATAAAATCGAAGCGATCTGCCAATTGCTCAATGCCCACTTTTTTGTCTTCCAGTCCATAATCTCTCAAATCGCCATATCCGTAGTTGTGATACCACTTTGAACGAGAAGGGTGTCCGCCTCGGTTACCAATTGTGATTACCACAAAACCAAATTGAGCCAAACGATCGGTACGATCCATTCTTGAAGAAAAACTTTTGTTTACAGCCTCAGTTTGTGGTCCGGGGTACACGTAAGCGATGATGGGATACGTTTTTGTTGAATCAAAGTCGAATGGGAGATACATCACTCCATAAATATCTGTAATACCGTCTCCTGCTTTCACCTTGAAAGGCTCAGGGAATTTGTAACCACTCGCAAACAGCTGGGAAAGATCCGCTGTTTCCAAGGCTATGAGAAGCTTGCCATTCTTATCACGAAGGTCAGACTTTGGCGTTGTATTTACTCTGGAATAATTGTCAACAAAATAGTTTGCCTCATCATTCATATTTACCGAATGATTAAAATCTCCCTTATTTAGAAGCTTTAAGCCTGTTCCGTCAAAGTTAATTTTATACAGATGCGTATAGTAAGGGTCTTCGCCTTCTTCACGACCGTTTGCGGTAAAATACAAGATACGACGTTTCTCATCAACACCTTCAATGCTGTTGCAATGCCAAGGACCTTTGGTTATTTGGTTTTTGAGTTTTCCATTTCCATCCATCAAATAAAAGTGTGCCCACCCGTCGCGTTCCGACCAGTGAATCATTTCTTCACCACCGTTTATGAGTTTGAGAGAACGTGTTTCGACATAGGTATTCAGTCTTTCTTCAATAAGAACATCAACCTCTCCGGTGTTGGTATTTGCTTTACACACGTCAATGCGCTTCATATCGCGACTTGTTCTATAGAAGAATAATTCATCAGACGATGCGGACAACCACTTCGGGAAATAAATTTCATCGTCATATTCACTTTTTTTCCTTTTGGCACTCAACAGATGATAGGTTTGATCCTTAAAAGCATCTCCCTTAATCTTTACAACAGGAATGGTGTCGGTTCTATTTTCCATATCAAAAACAAGCAATTCACTTTGAGGAGCATCTTTCTCTCCCGCCATAAAGTACCTGTAAGTTTCAAGGGTTGGTCTCGGCTCTGCCACAGAATTTATCACCCATAAGTCCTTAACCTTTCGTTCATCAACACGCTCAATAACAAATTTCTTTGAATCATGCGAAAACAAAACCCATGCAGACTTGCGTTTGTCTTTGTTTTTTTCTTTTTCGGTATTCGTTTCTCCCCACACATAGCCGCCATAGCGATAATGTTCAATACCATCTGTGGTAATTTGGTGTTCAACGATGGTTGAGTCTTTATCATCTTTATCTTTCTGAGCCTTTTTATAGTTTTCGGCATCCATCCAATAGAGGTTGAAATTTTTTGAAAAAACAACATATTCCTGATTTGGGGCTACA
>PDWJ01006908.1_pt1 | contig 12186 bp, 14 predicted proteins | sample 1430881 | NCBI WGS metagenome assembly PDWJ01 (sample SAMN01162460, study PRJNA174530) | Oral metagenome, whole genome shotgun sequencing project. | biome: Marine environment; feature: Marine mammal; material: Swab sample of the gingival sulcus; isolation source: swab sample of gingival sulcus... | reverse complement strand
AGAGAAATAGCCTCTTTATGTAAAGACAAACCTAATTGGCACATTGCATTGAGTAATCCATGTTTTGAAGTATGGTTATATTTTCATAAGGCTGATAAAATTCCACCGGAAATAGCTAATAGTTGTAAAAATCTAAAAACAGCATTATCAACATTGACAGATGGTGGATACAACAAAAATGATTATATAATAGATTTTATCAGAGCAATTGAAAACTCAAAACTTAATGATACCAATAAAGAGTATTTTTTACCTGAAAAGGGAGCAACGAAAGTCTATTTATTAGCAGAATCTCTGCATAATAAAATTGGAGATACCGATATAAAAAAATACATTGAATCTCTAAAATAACAATCACACATAACTTAATCCGCATTTCAAGACTTTTGCAAAAGTCTTGAATGCGGGCTAAAATCAATTCTTTTGCCGCAAATAAGCAATGGTATAGGCAATATCTTCCGCCAAAACTTCAAGAAATTGAATGTTATGCTCATTCAAAATATTAAATGCTGCCAATTCTATAACACCATACACCTCTTCTTTGGTAAAAACAGGAACGAGTAAAAGGTTTTTCGGTTTAGAGTAGCCGAATCCGGAAACAATTTTGATATAATCATCATCTAATTTATCAACATATATGGTCGATTTGTCCGCCGCACATGTTCCGGCTAAACCTTCCCCCGGTTTTATTTCTTTCTCAAAAGCTTTCTTTTTGTTATAGGCATAAGATGCCGAAAGTTTAAAAATATCAGAGTCCTCCTCTTTGATATATATTCCGCCTATATCTGCCTTTACAAAATCAATAAGTTCGGGCAGCAAGTTGTCGGTAAGTTCTTTAATGCTGCCTATATGTTGCCGAATAATTTTTCCGAATTGAACAATGCCGTCCTTATGCCTATCCGATATCTCTCTTTGTTTTTGCGCTTCAAGTTTTTTATTCTCTTCACGCTCTAAATGCTTTTTTAAGTCAATCAAAGCATTGCCTAATTTATCCTTTTGCTCAAAACCGGTCTTTATTTCGGCAAAGTTTTTTGCTTTTAGATGTTGAATAAAAGTAAGCTTCTGCAAAGAATCTTTTTCAATGTCGGCAATCAACTGTTTTATTGCTTCAAACGCATCCGCAGGTTCTGTGTTTTTCTCGGAATAGTGCATTTCTGAAAGCAAACTGCGCACTACTTGCATTTGCCTATTGCTTCTCTTTATGATAAAAATGCCGGACAAAACAGCAATTAAGCCAACAAACAAACTCAGCAGTATGTATATAACTCTGAACTTTGCATCGTTTTCGGATTTATTTATAAGTACGCTTGCATTGATTTCAAACATCCTTGTTTCTTGTAAACGGAGTGCCTCCACCAATTCGCCGTAAATGCCCGCATAATGCTCTGTTCCGTTTATTTTTAAAAGTTTAAGATATTGCTGAACAGTATTAAGCCAGTCATTTATATTATTAATCAGTATTTGTTTTTCGGAAATGCTTTCAAAAAATGGTTCATATAATTTCAAAGCATCTAAAAACTGTTTTTCTTCTTTCAAGAAATCTTCCTCCCCAAGCTTGTTTGCATCCGAAAATAATTTGTTTTTCGCATTTTTAAGTTCTTGAAATTCCCTATACAAGTCCGGATAAGACTTTAATATTTTATCATTTTTATTTTCGCTTAACTTAATGGCAGCCGCATATCCGTATTTGTCATTACCGAGATGAAAAACATTATCATTTAACAGCGTAAAACCTGCGTCAAAATCTTTCGTAAATTCTTTAAACAAATTTAATTTATGCGACAGTTCTGCTGTCAAAAAAGAATTATCCGGATTTATTTCAGCCTGTATATTTTTTATTTCGGTCAAATAATGATATACTTTTTCCGACTGTGCATCTCGTTTATAAATAAAAAAATCATTATTGTGTTCCGCATCTTTATATTCTTGCAAAGCAAACTCCAACTGCTGCAGGGCAGAAATAAATTTTTCCGTATTTTGTTTAAATAATTGAAATTCTTGCTCTGTGCTTTTTTGCTTTACAATAGCGAAAACAAGAATAAAAAAAACCGCAGCAAGCAAACTGCCGAATATATATATAAAAGCGTTTTGTTTATTAATCGAAAATTTCAACATAATATATAAAGGTGTTTCAACAATAAACAAAATTAAAAAAAGAATTTTATTTTTATATAAATATACTGAAAATAACGCAGCTTCAATTATCCAATACAAGTTTTTTGTGCAGCAAATTTAACAAATATATAAAATGGGATTTGACAATCTAAATTCTTTAGGAACAACCGACTTAACTCAAAACACACCACACTGATACTATGAACATTACACTGCTTGTTTTTTTTTCATAACTTAGTAAATAAATCTACTTGTAATTTTTTTTTTGAATAAATTTATATACTATTGCATCTAAATGGTACCAGCAAGAAAACTGCCCATTTACCCAAGTCTCCGGGAAGAAAACGACAAAGACGAAACTTGAAAAATTTTAAAAATTAAGAATACTATCGAAAATGACTGTTTTATACATAAAATTAAAATCATGCAAAATAAGGTTTTATATATAGTTGTATTTATTTTAGTTTTCCCCACTTTATCAAATGCACAAGTACTTTTTGACACAATAATGGGAGATACAAAAAAGGATGATTATCCTATGGCAGTAATGAAGCTAAACAACAACAAATATTTGATAGCCGGATTTAAAGGCAAAACTCAAAATTCAAGTGCATTTTTTTTCAATTGTACAGAAAATGGTTTAATAAGTAATTATACTGATATAGCGCAAGAAAATAATTCGCTAACCATAGAAAAAATTATTAATCACAATTCAGGATTTTTTCTATTAGGAACAACAGGAGATAATACAGAAAACAGACTGTGTTTATATTCTTTTAATAATAATTTTGACTTTTTATGGCAAAAAGAATATAGCTTATACGGGCAAGATACTATAATTTGCAACTTCATAGATTATGCGGTAAACAGCAATAACGAAATTATTGTTATGGGCAGTGCGGGGCTAGACCCTTTTTTCGATGCAAAACCTTTTACTTTCAAAACAAATTTTAACGGGGATAGTTTATTTTAAAAAAAAAATTATGAAAATGTAACAGGATACCCATTTATCTATGACATTGACACTATCCCAAATACAACAAATTATTTAGTCGCAGCTTATGAACTTCGCGAAAACGCATCTCTTCTTGAAACAAATATCGTAAAGCTAAACAGTAAGCTCGAAATAGATACTGTTGTGAAACAAAAGCCTATAAACGAAGACGCATTTGAGTTGTTTTGGGGAAATTCTCAATTAGAATTCCTAACCGATACAACGTTTTTATTGGCTTCTCGAAAACTCCTTTCAGGCAAGAATGATGAAGAGAATGTTTGTGTGCAATTATATGACACTGCATTTAACCTTTATAAAGAAATATGTTGGGGTGCTGAATCTGAAAGCATAGACTATTTTTCAAATTGGGGATTGGATTTTATTGACAAATCAAACATATATATTGGAGGAACTTCGCCTATAGATAAATATCCTTGGGTAAAAAATTATATGATGCTAACAAAACTTGATGAAAATTTGGATATTGTTTGGACTAAATTTTACGGAGGTAATGCAAGTTATCGTTTAGACCATGTTGTTGCAATTGAAGATGGCTCTTGTATTATGGTTGGAAAATATTTTGATACTGAAACAATGGAGCATAACGATATTATAATTATTAAAATAGATGCAGACGGCAACTCTTCTTTACCCACAGGCATTGAAAAAAATGAAAAATTAGTTAAAGATATTATTGTATATCCAAACCCGACAAAGGGTGTCATAAACATTCAAAAAGGACAACAAATTCAGAATGCAACGATTGAAATTTATGACCTAAGCGGAAAATTTATGACAAAAAAAGAAATTTCATCCGATATTTCAAGAATTGATTTAACAAAACATAAAGCCGGCACCTATTTTTATAATATCATTTGCAAAAACAAAATAATTGACAAGGGTAAAATAATTCTAAACAAATAAGTCTAATTTTGGCGGCAAAAATTAAAAATTACCTATTTATAAAATTTATTTCAATATTTTTTGAATAATTCGAATAAAAGTATTTTCTTTGCAGTCCGAAATTAAAAAAAGGTATCAAAAACTAAATACAATGTCAAGAGTTTGTCAAATAACAGGAAAAAGAGTGACATCGGGAAATAATGTATCGCATTCACACAAGAAAACAAAGAGAACATTTAAACCGAACTTATTTACAAAAAGATATTTTCTTGAAGAAGAAAATCGTTGGATTGTACTGAAAGTTTCAGCCAAAGGCATGAAAATTATTAATAAAAAAGGCTTGAAAAGTGCATTGGAAGATGCCAAAGATAAAGGCTATATTTGTAAATACTAAGGATAAAATTTAGGAAAATGGCAAAAAAGAAAGGCGACAGAATACAAGTAATTTTAGAATGCACCGAGCATAAAAACAGTGGGCAGCCCGGAACATCGCGCTATATTACAACTAAAAACAGAAAAAATACAACTGCGAGATTGGAATTAAAAAAATACAATCCGATTTTAAGAAAATATACTGTTCATAAAGAAATAAAATAATTAAGTCATGGCAAAGAAAGTTGTTGCAACCTTACAAAAAGGTGAAGGAAAAACATTCACAAAAGTGATTAAAATGATAAAATCTCCAAAAACCGGAGCTTATTCATTTAAAGAAGAAGTAGTACATAACGATCATGTTAAAGATTTTTTCGCAAAGAAATAAACATCAATAACATATATTTAACGCAAAGAGTGCTTTTTTCCTTCTTTGGAGAAAAGCATTTTTTATATATTTACACATAAAATCATAAAAAAATGGCATTATTCAAATCATCAAAGAAAGATAAAGAGAAATTATCCGGCGGATTGGAAAAAACAAAAGATAGTATCTTTAAAAAATTATCTCGTGCAGTGGTCGGCAAATCAAAAGTCGATGACGATTTTCTTGATGAATTGGAAGAAATTCTTATCAGCTCGGATGTGGGTGTAAATACAACCGTGAAAATCATAGAACGTTTAGAGCAAAGAGTTGCCAAAGATAAATTTTTCGGTTTAAAAGAATTGAATAATTTGCTTAAAGAAGAAATAAAAGAACTTTTATCCGAAAACAAAGCAAACACCGATTTAAACAGTTGGGAAAAGCCGGACGGCAACCCGTATGTTATTATGGTTGTAGGAGTTAACGGTGTAGGGAAAACAACCTCTATCGGAAAACTCGCTTGGAAATTTAAAAACGAAGGAAAAAAAGTAGTACTTGGAGCAGCCGACACCTTTCGTGCCGCAGCCGTAGAGCAATTAGACATCTGGGCAAACCGCATCGATGTGCCTATTGTTAAGCAAAAAACCGGCTCCGACCCGGCTTCGGTTGCCTTTGATGCTTTAAGCTCGGCAAAAGCCAATGATGCCGATGTGGTAATTATTGACACTGCCGGACGTTTGCATAATAAAATTAACTTAATGAATGAGTTAACAAAAGTAAAAAGAGTTATGCAAAAAATTATTCCCGATGCGCCGCATGAAATCTTGCTCGTTTTAGACGGTTCTACCGGACAAAATGCCTTTGAACAGGCAAAACAATTTACAAAAGCTACGGAAGTGAATGCGCTTGCCGTAACCAAATTAGACGGAACCGCAAAAGGCGGAGTAGTAATCGGAATTTCCGACCAATTTAAAATTCCCGTGAAATATATCGGCATTGGAGAGCAAAAAGAAGACTTGCAGATTTTTGATAAAGATGCTTTCGTAAATTCTTTATTCGGTTAAATCGGGCATCACCTTACTTCCTTTATTTTTATCATTTGCCGGTGCTTCAACCATGCGCAAAAATCGTTTACCAGATACTATGCACACAATAAACATTATAACATTGGGTTGCTCCAAAAACCTTGTGGACAGCGAAAGTTTGGCAACTCAAATCCAAGCTGAAAAAATTAAATTTACCTTTGATAAATTTAATTTTGATGCTGATACGGTTGTTATAAACACCTGTGGTTTTATTGCCGATGCAAAAGAAGAGTCAATCAATACGATTTTAGAATTTGCCGAAGCCAAAAAGCAGGGCGAAATTTCCCGGCTCTATGTAATGGGTTGCCTCTCGGAACGCTACAAAAAAGACCTTGAACAAGAAATTGACGAGGTGGACTGTTTTTTTGGCGTAAACGATTTAAGGCAAATCGTAGAGGAGCTTAATATTAATTATAAAAAAGAACTGCTGGGGGAACGAGTTACTTCTACCCCCTCCCATTTCGCTTATTTGAAAATATCCGAGGGCTGCAACCGGGCTTGTGCCTTTTGTGCCATTCCCTTAATCAGAGGAAAGCATATTTCCGTTCCCGAAGAACAACTCGTTTCGCAGGCTCGAAATTTGGCAAAAAAGGGTGTAAAAGAAATTATTTTAATTGCACAGGATTTAAGCTATTACGGCATTGATATTTATAAGGAACGACGATTGGCTTCTTTGATTACAAAACTTTCTGAACTAAGCGGAATTGAGCTTATTCGCTTGCATTATGCCTACCCCTCGGCTTTTCCTTATGAAATATTGCCCGTGATGAGCAGCAAAAAAAATATTGCAAAATATTTGGACATTCCTTTTCAACACATCAGCAATAATATCTTAAAAAGAATGAAAAGGGGACATAGCAAAGAACATATAATCAGCCTAATAGAAAGAATTAGGCAAGAAGTCCCCGATATTGCTTTACGAACCACTTTGCTCGTGGGTTTTCCCGGAGAAACGGAGCAAGATTTTGAGGAATTAAAAGCATTTGTCAAAGAAATGCGTTTTGACCGCTTGGGGGTTTTCACCTATTCCGAAGAAGAAGATACTTTTGGAGCTAATAATTATGAAGATGATGTTCCGGAGGATATTAAGCAAGCACGAGCGGAAGAAATACTGGAAATTCAGCAAAATATCTCTTACGAAATTAATCAATTAAAGGTTGGAAAGACTTTCCCGGTAATTATTGATAAGGAAACAAGCGATTTTTATATCGGCAGAACCGAACACGATTCGCCCGAAGTGGATAATGAGGTGCTTATAAAGAAAGAGTCGGCTTTACAAATCGGTGCAATATATCAAGTTGAAATTTATTCGGCAGAAGAATTTGATATTTTTGGAAAAATTGTATAAGCCGCACCGTTTCATTTTCAAAATAGGTCTCTCGTCTTCGGTTTGAGATATGAATATTTCTGTTTTGAATTGGTTCTTAATTTTATTTTTGCACTAATAAAAATACATTTTTTGCAAAAAATGCACTTTTAATAATTCAATCCAAAAGCCCACAAAGGAATAACATTTAAATATCCATATTCTATATCATCTTTTACCACAAAAGCATTTTCTATATCTTTTATTTGTTTTTGTTCTTTGTTTTTCCCACCAATTTCAAAAGTATAATCTTTAATCTGAAAGTCTGCTGTTTTAGAAAATAAGACTTTGTGATTTACTTGCATCTGGTTAAAAAAGAATGTTTCTCGTACATTGCCAACATTTGCCTTATCAAAACCCAGATTAAAAATCAAATTTGTATTTTCTAAATAGACCTTGTCGGCTTTTCCCAATCCTCGTATGCCATTGGTAGCATTGCGTAATTGCAGAATCAAACCAGCTTGTTCCATATATACAAAATAATCGTCTAAGGAATTTCTACTGACCCCTAACACCTCGGCTATTTTACTGAAATTGGGCTTAAAAGGCACACTCTCGGCAATTATCATAAGTAATCGCTTTAATTTTCGGACGGTGCCTACATTCAAATGTGCATATTGCGGAATATCACTTTCTAAGGTTTGCACAAGTACTTGTGCTAAACGAATGGTAAATTCACTTTCTTGCCCAAAAGGATAATACCCATTCTGCAAATATGATTTGAACAGGGGCAAGGGATGCTGAATCTTGGGTAACTTTACTTCGTTATTTATAATTTCGGATAGCAAAAAAGCCGAAATCTGATGATTGTGAAAGAAATTAAGATACTCACGAAAAGATAATCCTTGCATTCTGTACATCACTGCCCGACGACTTAAGTCTGCCGAACCTTTTAGTATATCCAAAATAGAAGAGCCCGTAAAAACCACCTTTAAGGACGGAAACGAATCGTAGATATTTTTTAGTTCTTGCGACCAATTTTCGTACTTATGTACTTCATCAATAAAAAGATATTTTCCTTCATTTTTATAAAATGTTTCTGCCAAATCTATAAGCGTGTGCCGGGTAAAGAACAAATCATCTGCCGATACATACAAGGCTGCTTTTACATCTAACTCCTCTTTTATGTACTGCAATATCATGGTTGTTTTCCCTACACCTCTTGCTCCTACAATGCCCAACATACGACTATCCCAAGAAATTTTATCATACAAATAGCGTTTGAAATTGGTACTTGTCTCTTGTAATAGCGTGTTGTATTTCTGATAAATAGTATTCATTTTTTCTTTTTGTTATCTATTTATTGGGCTAAGATACTCATTTTGCACTAATAAAAATACATTTTTTCAAAAAATTGCACTTTTAATAATACATTTCTACAAAATAATCCTTTCAACACTTTTGTAAGCTTCCATTTGAACGGTCGCAAAATTTGCGACAGACTATACTCCATTAGTAAATGCAATTATTAACCCGCATTATTCACCAAGTAGTTCTATTACGGTCAGCATCTACGTCAAAATAAGACACTTCGTTTGATAAGCCTCATTCTCCATATCAAAGGATATGCCTCAATCGTCTTATCACTTATTTTATTGTATATGCAGCCCTCACTACGAAGACTTGATGAATAATGCGGGTTAAATAATTTTTTTGGAAAAAGGTTTTATCTCCAAAGTTTTTTACTTCTGCTATTTTTATGGCTATCGTTTTGTCCGGAACATTGTCATAAGCCTTATAAACAGAGCAAAAGCGACTACCTCTGAGTTGGTCGTTTCGTAGCTTGTTATGTGTAGCGTTTGAAAAATTCTTCTTGTATCATATTATTCTTTATATTAAATTAATTTCTTTTAATTTATTATTGATACGCTTTACCACTTCTTCAAATGAGATTTCCGAAACTTTTATCTTCTTTAAAAAAGCCTTCCACATTTTAAAGCGGTTAGTATCATTATAGAACTCCTCTGTAAAAACTACAGTTTCAAAATTTAACGATGTATTTCTTTGGTTAAACGTTTGTTTTATAGCTTCTTTTAAAACTCGATTGTCTATTTTTTGATCTTGTATAAGTGTATAAATGTCATAAAAATCTTTCATTCGGCTGTTTAATTGTGCCAATGAGATAATGGCTTGCAACTTTTCGGCAATTACGGTTTCGGGGGTGTAAGCATTTATTAAAGGAACTTGAAAATCAGGTAACAATATAGGATATTCAATTATCATCGGTTTTGGAGTTACCAAATCACCATATCCAATATCCATTTGTAAATATTGTTTTATATTTCCTAACGAAACCAAAACTTTCACACGAATACCCGTATAATGATTTTGATCATTGATAGGAACTGCTGTAAGCTGTTCTGCATCAAAGACAATCTCATCCTCTGTTTTTACAGAAAGTATTTCTTTAAAAATGGCTTTTATCTTCTCTGCCTCATTGGTCAAATGTTTGCCTAAAAAATCAATATCTATGGTCGGTCGTGCAGTCAGACCTTGCATAGCAAACAGTAAATTTCCTCCTTTGAGTAATAAATTTTCCTTGTAGTCAGACACTGATATTCTGTACAATAAACGCTCATAGAAAAAACGAGTTAAAATCATTTGATGACTTACGCCATTTTGCTTTGCAATGTGCAATAATTTTGCACTTATAGATTGAGCCTTACTGATAACAAAGGTTTTAACATTGGACTAATAATATTGGCAATTCTCATTATTTTTGCGTAATTCATTAGTTTTTCAATATTCCGATGTTCAGACTTAATATAATTTTTTAAAACTTCAAAAGTGATTTCTTCGCCTACTTTATTACGAAATTTAACCGCATCACACACCGATTTTTCAATATCATATATGGCAATGTCGTCTTTTTGAGTGATGCCTAACTCATACTGTTTTTGACTCCAAAAATAAAAGGTAACAGGCGGATATGCTATCTTTTTAGGATTTGCCTTGTGGGGCAATGCCAAATGGTGCTGAAAAGGTAGCGTGGTACTTAACTCATAATGAGACCAAGCCGAAAACAAGCAAAAAACACCTTGTGGATACAATTGCGTAAGTTCTTCTAAGTCATTCATAGCACTAAATGCCGGATGCCGAAACAAGCCACTTTTCACTTTTTCGACTTCTCCCTTGTCTATTAAAGTTTTAATGTGTTTATACACCGTAGATTGATAATTAAAATCTACGCTTTTAAGCCAACCTTTTTGCTTTTTAAATAATGCTATAATTTGTTCTTTGTTCATATTATTTACGGAAACATTAGGCAAATATAATCATTTGCCTAAGTTTTACGTAATTTCACGGTAAATAAATTTGATTACCGTAAGTTTATGTAAATTTATAATTACGTCTTTATTTTTAGCCCTTCTAATTTTATACCCCATTATCACATTAATTATATTTAGTTTTCATTGTTACAATAATTGAATTTAATATTTTCTTTATCTCTATTAATTTATTTAGCAATACTTTATACTTTCAACTTCTCCATTTTAATGCTGTTCAAATCGTAATTTTAAATTTTTAATATAAGCTGCATAGTTTTTACCATCTTTTTCACTTTTCAATATATAAACATCATAAAATCCTGACATTATAAAAAATTTTAAGATTTTATTTACTCGATTTTTTTAATTCTTTCGTCTTGTTTTCAATTTGTTGTATAAAATCTCTTTCTACTTGTGAAATTCTGTTTTTTATTTTTTCTTTATAGATAGCGTATTCTTGCTGTGCTTTTGTAATGGCTTTTTCATGACTTATTGTTCCTGAATGCCTTAAAATATCTTTGTTAGTCATTTTTAAGAATACATCTAATTGTTTTATCCAATCTTTCATATACATTGGTGTTTGGTTTAAGGCTTGGATTTCAGCAATTTCCAAAAAAGCTGTTACCATTCGGTTTAGGATGTTTAACTCCTGCTCCGTTAGATAGTTTTTGGCTATTTCCACTTCGCTTTTGCTTGGTTCTGTGCCTTTAAAATTGGTTAAACCCAAATGCACTTTATTGGCATCCACTCGGCGATAAATGGTTTCGGCAGCTGTTTCGCCATGCGAAGCCCAGTGCATTTTGTTTTGAACCGTTTTGAAAAACAATACCGATTGCTCCGTTTGTGGGTCGTAATCTATGCTTGTTGCGTAAATATCTAACACCTTTCGCCAAAAAACTTTTTCGCTGCTGCGAATATCACGAATACGAGCCAAAAGTTCATCAAAATAATTGCCTCCGCCTGCGTTTTTCAACAGTTCGTCATTCATGGCAAAGCCTTTGATAAGGTACTCTTTAATAAGTGCCGTTGCCCATTTACGAAAATGTACGCCTCTGTGCGATTTCACCCGATAGCCTACGGAAATAATGACGTCGAGATTATAATACTGAACTTGTACTTGTTGCGTTTTCCCAACAATAGCACCGTGTTGAGTGGTTGTCGCAAATTTTGCGACAACCACTTTTTCATCCAGTTCGCCATCAGAAAAAACATTATTGATATGCTTACCAATCGTTTTTACATCTCTATCAAATAAGCGAGCAATTTCATTGCGATTAAGCCACACCGTTTCATTCTCAAAATGGGTCTCTATTTTGACTTTGCCGTCCTCAGTTTGGTATATGAGTATTTCGTTTTCCATTTCTATATCATTTTAACGATGTTTTTTTACCCCCTAGATTTTATTATTCCTGATTATCTCATTTGCTAATTACCACATTTGCACATTAATTAATCCTAGCTCTGTGAAAATATTATTGATATGCTTACCAATGGTTTTTACACCTCTATCAAATAAACCAGGTATCTCAGTACGGTTAAGCCACACCGTTTCATTCTCAAAATGGGTCTCTATTTTGACTTTGCCGTCTTAACCCGCATTATTCATCAAGTCTTCGTAATGAGGGCTGCATATACAATAAAATAAGTGATAAGACGATTGAGGCATATCCTTTGATATGGTGAATGAGGCTTATCAAACAAAGTGTCTTATTTTGAAG
>PDWJ01004534.1_pt1 | contig 12188 bp, 11 predicted proteins | sample 1430881 | NCBI WGS metagenome assembly PDWJ01 (sample SAMN01162460, study PRJNA174530) | Oral metagenome, whole genome shotgun sequencing project. | biome: Marine environment; feature: Marine mammal; material: Swab sample of the gingival sulcus; isolation source: swab sample of gingival sulcus... | reverse complement strand
GAATGGTAAAACGAGATTTTTGCACCACACTGAGTTGGCAGCCATTCTGCTTCCCGGATGGTGCGTGGTTAAATGCGTTGTTCAGCAAACCCTAAATAGTGTCTTGAAATTATTGTTGCGCCCTGGATTACACATTGGGTGAATTCCGGAAACTTGCGTAAAATTATGGCACAACGGCGTCCAGAACCTGCCCGCGAGAAGTAAAAGAGATGCCCTGCTGGGTCTTGGTGCTGATCATCACCGATTCGATCAGCGGCTCAGTGACCGGTTTACCGGATTCCCAGGCAACGATGAATTTGGCGCCGGATCCCCCACTTCTATCCGATTCGTGAACCACGAAACGCCTGGTGGCCAAGACTCCTAAAGAGACCGGGCGTTTCAGATAATGTGCCAGAAATTTGCCTTCCGAGTCGTAGTAATCCACCCGAGTCAATGCAACCGGATAGTTCCGGTCGGTATTTCGGATGCTCAAGGTAGCCGCCAGGTAAAACGGCTGTTCCCGGTCGCCGCTGTATATGTGTGAGTAAACGGGAACATATACGGTCTGGCCTTTGAAAAGCTGCATATCGGCGGCCGCATGGAGGGGCTGCCAACAAAACACCGTACAAAGAAAAACAAGCACACTTTTTCGGATGGTCCGGTTCAGTGTTATGGACATTGCGCAGCCTCCTTGTGGGAATGGTCGAACGCCATGTATGGGCGGCATTTCAGGAGTGTGACAAAAGCCTGTCCCCATCGTTGATGGTATCCCTTAACAATATCCACATTTAAAATCAAAGGGGATTACAGTACAAACAGTGTTTCACATCAATCTTACCTTTTTAGTGCCTTACACCTCAGTTTCCGTCAAAAAAACAAAAAAATGGGGTGGGTACAGAGGCTCAAACGATGGATCATCCCGGCCCCGGCTTTTGGCCCTCTTTGAAATGCTTCAGCGACTCAAGCTGGCTTTCCACCATCGCTTCCTGCGAATGGTCGGCGGCCAGTTTCATGGCACGCTTGAGATGAAAACTGGCGTTCTTTCGATCCCCCTTGTGCCGGTAAAACCGCCCCAGATTGTAGTGGGCCGCAAACATGTCCCCCAACCGCCCGCTGCTCTCCCCCAGATAATAGAAGGCCTGAGTATAGTCGGCGTTGTTGCGGACCAGTTCCGCGAAGGTCTCCCGGGCGTCTTCCATGCGCCCCAGTTCCATCTGGGTGCGCCCCAGGTATAGACGGCTCTGGGGATTGTCATCCGTACTTCCGGACATCAGCATTTCCAGGGCTTTTTGGTACTGACCGTCATGGAAATAGATACGCCCCAGATCCTGGAGCATATGTGCGGCCATGGCATTTCCCTCGATGGCCTGCTGCATGTGCACGACCGCCTGGTGCCATTGGCCCGTTCGCGTCAGGGCCAGGGCGCAGCCATAATTGGCCATCGGATCCTTGGGGCGGGAGGCAAGGATTCGGCGAAAATGTTCCAGCGCCAGTTTATCGTCCGTGTACAGGGCGATCAGGCGGGTATGCGCCAGGTCAAAGCCACCCGTGGGAGGTTGCGTCGGCACTGAACGATACTGATGCAGCCAGTTGTCGATATAGCTCATGCGGGCTTCGGAGGCCGGGTGGGTCGTCAGGTACGTGGGGACCTGTTCGGATCCGTACCATTGCTTGCTGCGAATTTTCTTCAAGGCGGTCAGCAGCCCTTCACCGCCGTAGCCCGCTGCGGTCAGGTATCCCAGCCCCAATTGGTCAGCTTGTATTTCGTTATCTCGGCTGTATGCCAAAACAGCCGACTGCCCCGCGGCCAGAGATCCCATGGTGATGGCGCCGGCGGCTTCCCCGCCGCCCCCGGCCCCCAGGAGGACGCCGGCGGCCACACCGGCAAGCGTGGCCATGTTGACCTTTTTGGCATTATCGATGCTGTCCGAAATATGGCGGCAGGTAACATGAGCGATTTCATGGCCGATGATACCGGCCAACTCTTTCTCGGATTCCAGGGCGGCGAACAACCCGCTGTTTAAAAAAATGTGGCCTGCCGGCGTGGCGAATGCGTTGTAAACGTCTTCATGAATGACGTAAAACGCGTAAACGAACGGCTGGGGCTCAATGGCGTCCAGGATCCGGTTTCCCACACGGTTGACATAATCCACGATAACGGGATCATCAATAAACTGGTATCTGGATTTGACCACCCGCATGAATTCATCGGCCAGTTCGCGCTCTTGTTGGATGGTGATGCAAACGCCCGCGGGAACGCCTGCAAACAAGGTCGCAACAAAAACCGACACAATGGCCATCATTCTAAAGATATTTTTAATTATCGGCATGTTAACAGTCCTATCGACAACCTCCTGAAAATGGCTCGAAACATGTTATCAGGTCAGCATGGCACATTCTAATCCACTTTTCAAACGACATGTTTTATGTTAAAGCTTGGCGCCATGGTACAAATCATATGCATCGCCAATCAGAAGGGCGGCGTGGGTAAAACGACCACGGCCGTCAACCTGTCTGCGGCACTGGCCGTATCCGAGAAACGGACCCTGCTGGTGGATTGCGACCCACAGGCCAACGCCACCACCGGCGTGGGCCTGGACAAATCCGAAATCGACAAGACCCTGTACCACGGAATGATCGGTGAGGTCGAAGCGGATGCGGTGATTGTCGACAGCCAGATTGATTCCCTCAAGATCATACCGTCGCGGGTGGAACTGACCGGCTTCGATGTGGAAATGATGGACCGCCCCCGGCGCGAACACGCCTTGCACCAATTGCTTGGCCAGGTTTCCGGACAATTTGACTATATCATCATCGACTGCCCGCCCTCCCTGAGCCTTTTGACCGTCAACGCCATGACCGCTGCAGATGCTCTGCTCATTCCCCTCCAATGCGAGTTTTATGCCCTGGAAGGGCTCAGCCAACTGGTCGGAACATTCCAGCGGATCCGCAGCGGTCTGAACCCTCAGCTCAAAATCGCCGGAATTCTTCTCACCATGTTCGACCGTCGCACCAACCTCAGCCATCAGGTGGCTGAAGACGCGGGAAACCACTTCAAGGACCTGGTATTCAAAACCACGATTCCCCGCAACGTCCGGCTGGGGGAGGCGCCCAGTTTTGGACAGCCGATTTTGCTTTATGACGCCATGTCTCCCGGTGCGGTGAGTTATTTTTCCCTGGCCAAGGAGATCATGGCTTCCAATCATGCCGGCCATGCCTGACAGGATTTTGTCGAATCGTCGTGTAACAGCGGACGATCGTCGGGCATCGGCGATTCATAGACAACCCGGGATATCGCATGCCAGCTAAAAAGGGAGGCGCCGCACAGGGTGCAGACGCCAAAAAAAAACGTAAAGTGGCGCTGGGTAAGGGACTCGATGCCCTGATCCCCGATATGGGATCCGTGGGAGGCATCAATGCTGAGACCACCTCGGAAAGCAAGAATTATTTCCTCTGTCAGACGCATCTGATCCATCCCAACCGTTATCAGCCGCGGCACCATTTCGCCGCCGAAGAACTGGAGGAACTGGCCGGATCCATCCGCTCCCAGGGGATCATCCAGCCCCTGCTGGTGAGACCGGACAAGGAGGGATACGAACTGGTTGCCGGTGAAAGAAGGCTGCGTGCGGCAGCCCTGGCCGGTCTGAAACAAGTACCGGTGGTCGTTAAGGATGTCACCGATGCCGAGATGCTGGAAATGTCCATCGTGGAAAATATCCAGCGGGCAAACCTCAACCCCATGGAAGAGGCCGAAGCTTACCAACGCTTGATAACCGAGTTCAAGTTGACCCAGGACCAGGCCGCCGAAAGGGTGGGCAAAAGCCGCAGTGCCGTGGCCAATTTTCTGCGCCTGCGCCAGCTTCCCGACCCCATCAAGGAAAGCATCATGGAAGGGAACCTGAGCATGGGGCACGCCCGTGCCCTCCTGGGTGCCGACAGCCCGGCCAAACAGCAGACGGCCTGGCGCGAAGTGGTGGCCAAAAAGCTTTCCGTAAGGGAGACCGAGGCCCTGATTAAACGGATCAACGCCCAGTCCAAACCGGCCCTCGTTCCTGAATTGACCCCCGAACAGCGCTATTTCAACGACATCTCCGACGAGCTTTCCCGCCACTACGGCACCCGGGTCAAGATTCAACGCAAGGGGAAAAAGGGCCGGGTGGAAATCGATTTTTTCAACGACGACGATCTGGATCGGCTGCTGGGATTGTTACGGGGAGAAAAAGACCGTGACCGTTGATTCGTGAATGGTGAACTGAAAACCTGAACGGCAAAACCGTGATCGCTGATCACGCATCTGAATAGCATGGCAATCCACATCATCATCGACGGCTACAACCTGATTCGGCAATCGCCGGAATTGGCAGAACTGGACCATCAGGACCTGCAGCAGGGTCGGGAAGCGTTGGTGGACATGCTGGCGGCCTATAAAAAGATCAAAACCCATCGGATCACGGTGGTGTTTGATGGTTCCTCCGAGCCGTCGCTTTACGGCAATCGGGACCAGGCCAAGGGCATTGCGTTGTGTTATTCCCAAGGTGGCGAAATTGCCGACGACCTGATTCGCCGCATGGTCCGCAAAGAAGGTTCCAAAGCCCTGGTGGTCAGCAGCGACCGGGCGGTCATGACGGCGGCCGAATCAGCCGGCGCCGCGGTTATGGATTCGGAGGCATTCGAGAACAAAATCGCCATGGCCCGCTACCTGGATCTGAAAAGTGACGGTGACGACAGTGAATCCAGTGGATGGACCCCCACCACCCGCAAGAAAGGCCCCAGCCGGCGACTGCCCAAGCGCAAGCGAAGGATGCAGACTCGCATTGATAAATTGTAAGCGTTTGATAGTTGGACATTGGAGCTTGATAATTAGGCTTTCTAAATGAATCATTCACCAAAACGCAAAACCATCTGTGTGATTGACGGCCAGGGCGGCGGTATCGGCAGCACTGTCATTAAAACCGTCAAAACCCATTTCGGCGAGTCCGTAGAAATTCTCGCCCTGGGCACCAACGCCATCGCCACGGCCCAAATGCTCAAGGCCCGGGCCAACCGGGGCGCTTCCGGAGAAAACGCCATCGTGCGTACAGTGGCAGGGGCGGACGTGGTTATCGGCACCCTGGAAATTCTGCTGGCCCATGCCATGATGGGGGAAGTGACCCCCAAAATGTCGGAGGCCGTCGCCGGTTGTTCCGCCACCAAACTGATCCTGCCCATTACCCAGGAGAATGTCTGCGTTGTCGGCGTGGCCGACGAACCCCTGCCCCACCTGGTGGAACAACTGGTTATCGATCATTTAATGCCCTTGATGAATCCATAAAAACAAAGATCTTTCAAAAGGAGCAAACCATGTGCGAAGCCAATGCCTACCTGCTCACCGATGAAGGTGAAAAACTGGTGATGGAATCGGTTGACGACGTCATCCCGGAAGGGGATGGCCTGAAACTGGTCAACATCTTCGGTGAACAAAAATTCGTGAACGCCGCCATTCACGCCCTCTCTTTGGTCGACCACAAGGTCTATCTCAAGGCGGTGGAACCAACTATCTGATTGCAAACCATCGATGAGAATTGAAATCGCCAAGACCGCCGGTTTCTGTATGGGCGTCCGGCGGGCCGTCGAGCTGGCTCTGGATGCGCCGGGAAAATACACCGAGCCCATCTATACGTATGGCCCCCTGATCCATAACCCTCAGGTGTTGTCATTGTTTGCCGAAAAAGGCCTTTCGATACTGGATACCATCCCCGATCACGGCAGCGGTACGGTATTGATTCGTGCCCACGGGGTCCCTCCCGAGGATAAACAGCGACTGGCGGACGCAGGTTTCACCGTGGTGGATGCCACCTGCCCGCGGGTGATCCGGGTGCAGACCATCATCCGCGTGCACGCCCGAAAGGGCTATACCGCCATCATCGTCGGTGACCGGGACCATCCCGAAGTCGTCGGACTGGTGGGATATGCCGGTACCTGCGGGATGGTGGTCAGCGACATGCAAGAGGTGCGTGCCCTGCCGGCCTACGAGCAGGCGATTATCGTGGCCCAGACTACCCAAAACACCCGATTCTATGATCAGGTCAAGGCCTGGGCGGACCGCCACCACCCCCATTACAAAACATTCGATACCATCTGCGACTCCACGGAAAAACGGCAGGCCGAAGTCAAACAACTGGCCGACCGTGTGGATACAATTGTCGTCGTCGGCGGGCGGACCAGCGGAAATACCCAGCGGTTGGCCGAGATTGCGGCGGAAACCGGCAAACCGGCTTTTCATATCGAAACCGAGGCGGAATTGGCGGATTGTGACCTGGAGCATGTCGGACAGGTGGGCATCACTGCCGGTGCGTCCACTCCCAACTGGATCATCAAACGCGTATATCGACATATCGAACACCTGCCGACGAAAAAACAAAGCGGGGTCGTCGGCAGGCTGTATCGTGTGATTCAGTCCCTTTTGCTGACCAACGTATATGTCGCCCTCGGCGCCGGCTGCCTCTGCCTGGCCTGCATACGGCTATTGGGTGTGACCCCGGTCCTGCCGCCGGTCATCGTGGCCATGCTCTACGTGCTCTCCATGCATCTGCTCAATCATCTTACCGGAACCCCCGAAGACCGCTACAACGACCCGGAACGTGCCCGTTTTTACGAACGCCGCCGGTTTTTTCTGACGGCTTTGGCCGTTTTCGCCGGGGGGGTGGGCATCCTGGCCGCCTCGGCCATGGGAACCGCCGCATTTGTGATGCTGCTGATCATGAGCCTGCTGGGCCTCTCTTACAACCAGTACCTGATCCCCGACCGGATGAATCTCACCTTCCGACGGCTCAAGGATATTCCCGGATCGAAGACCATCCTCATCGCCGCGGCCTGGGGGGCCGTGGCGGCCTTGCTGCCCGGCGTTGCTGCCGCTGGACGTCTGACCGCAGGCATTCTGGTGGTGTTTGTCTGGGCAACGGCCCTGGTATTTGCCCGGACCGCCTTCTTCGATCTGTTGGACGTACAAGGTGACCGCATCATGGGCAAGGAAACCCTGCCGATTCTGCTTGGGGACCGCCGGACATTTGTCTTGCTCAAGGCCATTCTGTTGGGGTGCGTGTTGCTGCCCGCGCTGGCATCCGCCGCGGGTCTGGTGTCCGGCCTGGGCTTTTTGCTGCCCCTGTGCCCGGCGACCATGCTGCTGCTTTTGGGGGCATATGAGCAGAACCGCATGCTGCCAGGCATTCGGCTGGAATTTATTGTGGAGAGTTTGTTTTTATTGGTGGGGTTGTTGACGCTGTTGTGGATACTGATGGCATAGTTCACGATCAGCAAGGACATCTTACGGCCCAGGCCGGCGTTGTCGTTTGGCCGAAATCCTCAACGTAGCAATGCAAAGCCGAAGATGACGAATTCATAAAAAACCCGATATCTGCGTTACGCTTCATCCCTCGTCACGATGGATCGAAAGGTGCCTGCCATGCCCCCAATCAACCCTGATCTGGAACTGGCCGGTGAATTCGTCCGGAACACCGGTTGTACCATCTTCCTGACCGGGAAAGCCGGTACAGGCAAAACCACATTTTTACGATCGATGAGACGGGAAAGCCCCAAACGCATGGTGGTCACCGCGCCTACCGGCGTAGCTGCCATCAACGCCGGCGGCGTGACCCTGCATTCCTTTTTTCAACTGCCTTTCGGTCCCTTTGTGCCGGGAAGCGAGACATCGCGCTCCCACTACCGTTTCAGCAGGGACAAAATCGACATGATCAAGAGCCTGGATCTGCTGGTGATCGACGAAATCAGCATGGTCAGGGCCGATCTGCTGGACGGGGTGGACAGCGTACTGCGTCGTTTCCGACGAAGCGACATGCCCTTTGGCGGGGTGCAATTGTTGATGATCGGCGACCTGTACCAGCTTCCGCCGGTGGTCAGGGAAGAAGACTGGCAACTGCTGAAAGGGTATTATGCATCTCCCTATTTCTTTTCCAGCACGGCCCTGGCACGCACCGACATGGTGACCATCGAACTTCGGCATATCTACCGCCAGTCGGACCACCAGTTCATTGACCTGCTCAACCGCGTCCGTAACGGCCGCATGGATGCTGCCGCGCTGGCGGCGCTGAATGCCCGCCACATCGCCGATTTTGACCCTGAAAAAAAAGAGGGCACCATCACACTGACCACCCACAACCGCAAGGCCGACCGCATCAATGCATCCCGGCTGGACGCCCTGCCCAAAAAGACGCGGCGATTCAATGCACAAATAGAAGGTGAGTTCCCCGAGCATGCTTACCCTACCGCCGATGAACTGGAACTCAAACCCGGCGCCCAGGTAATGTTCGTGCGCAACGATCTGTCTCCCGAAAAGCGGTATTTCAATGGCAAGATCGGAACCGTAACCCGTTTCGTCGGCAGCGACATCCACGTGCGCTGCCCCGATGACGAAGAGACCATCGTGGTGGAGCCGGTATCCTGGGAGAACATCGACTATTCGCTGAACCGGGAGACCATGGAGATTACCGAAACCAAAATCGGTACCTTCACCCAGCACCCCCTGCGGCTGGCCTGGGCCATTACCATCCACAAAAGCCAGGGACTGACATTCGACAATGCCGTCATCGATGCCCAGGCAGCCTTCGCCCATGGGCAGGTCTATGTCGCCTTGAGCCGCTGCCGCAGCATCGAGGGCATGGTTCTTTCCTCACCGCTGACGGCGGCGGCGATTCGAACCGATGCCGCCGTACGCCAGTTCAGCCAAACGAGCCGGCGGCAACAACCGTCCACGCAGATGCTGACCACAGCCAAACACGGTTATCAGCGAAAACTGCTCATGGACTGTTTTAATTTCTCGCGACTGCGTGGACTCTTACGCAGCATCCTTTTTATCGTATCGGGCAATCCCAACACCATTCAGGTGTTCGGGGTGGAGGATATAGGAGAAGTTCAGCAGAATGCCGAGAAACATATCTTCACTGTGGGCGACAAATTTATGCATCAACTCGAAGGCCTTTTTTCGGATGCCGCCCTTCCGGCGGAGGATCCGGCTGTTCTCAACCGCCTTGCCAGGGCATCGGACTATTTTCAGGAGAAGATGGCCACGCTGCTGATCGGCCCGATACGAACCCTTCAGGTAGAAACCGATAATGCCGTATTGCGCAAAAAGGTCAACAACCTGCTCAAAGGACTGTGGGAGGAACTGGCCGCCAGCCGGGCAGGAATCGCCAGCTGCGCGGACGGGTTCTCGCCGTCGGCCTATTTTCGTGCGGTATCCGCCGGCCGCATCAATGCCACGACGAAGACACAACCGTCTGCGGGGCCGACGTTCACCGAATCGGACATCACCCATGCCGAATTCTTCCAGACACTCAAGGATTGGCGAAGCCGTACGGCCAAAACCGAAGGACGCGCCCGCTATCAGGTCATGCATCAGAAAACTCTGATACAGATCGCCGTGCATCTGCCGGATTCCATGACGGAGCTGAAACGGATCAAGGGCATCGGTGACCGCTTGGCCGAACGCTATGGCGAGGAGTTGATCGCCATGGCCGGAGCCTATCGCAAGGACAATCAGATCGATACGGTCGTTTTGCCCACACCTTCACCCCAGGCGGAGAAACCCGCAAGACCTGAAAAAACACCCAAAATCAACACCAAACAGATCAGCCTCAACCTGTTCGAAAAAGGACTGACCGTTCAGCAAATTGCTGAAAAAAGAGGCCTGGTGGTTTCCACCATTGAGGTGCATATGGCCCACTGGGTATCTGTGGGAAAGGTTGCCGTCGATGCGCTGCTGCCGGCGGACAAACTGGAGCGCATTTTAAAGAAAATGGAGCGGGATCCTGACAGGCCGTTCAGTGCCATCAAACAGGTGCTGGGGGAAACGATCTCTTACGGTGAGATCAAAATGGTGCATGCGCATTTGAACCGGTTGAGAAATGAACCCCATGGTTGCATAAAAAAATGAGAAAGTTATCGTTGACAAACTTGAAAAAAAATCGAAGACGATCGTCTTTTGTCGTCTCATATTAGCAGAAAATAAAGTATTATCATATAGTTATCAATTTCCGCCTGCACGGGAATGACATAGCTGGCAACTTTTTACGGAACGATCATCGTTACTATCTGAAATAATAAATAAAATAAATAATCTTACCCAAGGTCCTGGAATTCACCAAATGGGCAATCCAGGATCCAACGATAATTTTCCCATTTTGTACGCTGCCGGGAAAGCCGGAGAAAGCCAGATCCCAGGTTGCCAAGGGATTGCAGTAAAGTGCTACGGCTTCACCCTTGGCGCCTTGGCTCTGACGCCCTCCGGATTTTGCAACGCTGGGGGATTATCCGCCGTAAAGATGAAAGCTCCAGGCCTTTTTTAGGAGAAGCGGGTTACGGTTTACGGTGTATAACTCTTATCAATGATGATAACCGGCTTTATGACTTCACCGCTGTTTGAGGCGTTTGCAGCATCATTTATTTGTTCGAAATCAAATTCCTTAATGACAAGATCAAAAGGAAAGGCTCCCTGGTTATAAAAGGTGATCAGTTGGGGGATAGAGAGTTGAGGAATGGCGTCTCCCATCAGCACGCCTTTGATGCTTTTTGTCCCAACCACCAAGTCGACAAACGGCGAGATGGAAAACTCCTTGTTGGTGACAGCCAATGGGGCATAGACGCCACCCTGGGCGGTTACTTCCAATGCCGTCTTCATGACTTCAGACACGCCTGTGGTATCTATGACATAATCTGTACCCAGTCCGTGTGTTATGTCTTTTATCTGCTCTGCGACATTTACGTTTTGGGCGTTGATCGTATAATTTGCGCCCAGTTTCTTAGCTGTCTCTAGACGATGGTCATGAATATCCACGGCAATAATCATTGAAAAGGACGAGATTTTTGAAGCCATCATTGCCGCCAGCCCCACAGTTCCAGTACCAAACACGGTAATGGTTGAGTCAACTTTAGGGGCAAAACCATTTAAAACAGTACCACTTCCTGTGAGAAAACCACATCCCAGGGGGCCGACGAGCCGCAAGTCGATGCCTGAATCAACCTTGGTTATATTGCTTTCATCAACAACCGTGTGGGTCGCAAACGATGACTGTCCCAAAAAATTGCTTATTGGTGTGGTTTTATCTTCCTTATAAAACACTGCCGCACCATCGCCACGTCTGCCGCTGACATTTAATGCCGTCCAATCCGAGCAGGTTGCCGGTTTTCCCCGAAGGCAGCTAGGACAATGCCCACAAAACGCATACGAAAGAACAACATGATCTCCTGGCTTGACTGTGGTAACGGACTCTCCGACTTCTTCAACGATCCCGGCCCCCTCATGTCCGAATACCGCCGGCAGGTTATAGGCGGCATCGCCCAATCGAAACGCCTCGTCGGAATGGCAGATACCGCTGGCGACGATTTTGATCTGTGCCTCATTTGCTCGTGGTCTATCCATATAAACCGTTTCAATGGCGTAGTCCTCATTGACCCCGTTTACAACTGCGGCTTTAATTTCTTTCATCGGTATTTCCTCCTTATCAGGTGATGGTTATTTCCCTTCCAAAGTGAGGGAGAAAAACCTTTTTTGCAAATACCTCCTCCAGAAACAGCAGTAAGCGTTGACAGGACAACGCATCTACTTTGTTACCGGGCACTTGAAGCATGCCCCATACGTCTACGCTTCCGAAGCCGTGCATCTACGGCACCTCAGTAAGCGCTTCTTACCGGCTGTGCTTTACAGGTATTGGCTGCTTCTACCCCGTGAACAGGCACAAATAGTACGTTATACGATTCGCAGAACGTCTGGTTCGTTGCCTGCCAGAAAGGCGTGGTGGTGAGAGGGTGGCCAAACTTTTACTGTCACAACCCGGCCAAGATCACAAGAACCCTCGCCGCAGGTAATCCTCACTTCAGGTATACGGATACCAGTTCTTTTGTCCAGTACGATTTTGGGCCATCGGGACATCTGGCGTCATTCAGTTTTCACGACAGGAGCTTGCCTACTGCACACGAAATAACAGGAACTTAATTATTGCAAAAAATATATACCGATTTCACAATATCTTGTCAAGGAAAAAGACGACATTTCTTGATGCTTGGATAATTGTTTTAAATCTGATATAATATATTTTTTATTTTTACCTAAAGTAGGTGATTTGTAAAAGAAAAGAGTCCTCTAAAATTGGATAACGTGTTATAATGTTTGTTAAAAACCGCCAAGTTTACAACAAGTACAAACACACCCAATAGGT
>PDWJ01011718.1_pt1 | contig 12189 bp, 25 predicted proteins | sample 1430881 | NCBI WGS metagenome assembly PDWJ01 (sample SAMN01162460, study PRJNA174530) | Oral metagenome, whole genome shotgun sequencing project. | biome: Marine environment; feature: Marine mammal; material: Swab sample of the gingival sulcus; isolation source: swab sample of gingival sulcus... | reverse complement strand
GGGCGAAATTCGAACTTCCCGAAGAAGTTATTCGCTTCCAACATCAATACTTTATCAGGTTTTTGAAATGCTAATATCGCCATATAATCATTATTTAGAGTATAATTCGACAATCAATTGCTCCTTAATATTTTCAGGAATATCAGCACGTTCGGGCAAATGAAGAAACTTCCCGTTCAATGAACCTTCATTCCATTCAATCCAAGGATATTTACTATGATTAAATCCGGAAAGAGCATTGTTTACCACTTCGAGCGACTTCGATTTCTCACGCACGCCGATGATTTGTCCGGGCTTCACGCTGTAAGATGGAATATTCACGACTTTTCCGTCTACCACAATATGGCGATGCGAAACAAGCTGACGAGCCGAGTTTCGTGTAGGAGCGAGTCCGAGACGAAATACGATATTGTCGAGACGGCTCTCCAGCAACTGCAATAGCACCTCGCCGGTAATTCCTTTCGAGCGAGATGCTTTATCGAACATATTCCTAAATTGTTTCTCAAGTACGCCGTAAGTATATTTAGCTCTGTTTCCATGTTGTCCGGGAGGATAGTTTTTCTTCGAAAGCACTTTGTCTGCACCAAATATAGCTTCGCCAAACTTACGAGCGATTTTTGTTTTTGGACCTGTGTATCTTGCCATTTTTTTATTTTTTTTATACGTTCTTTCGGAATCTCGGAATCATGCAGCCGCGATTGCAGAGAGGGTTAAATAGTGCAATCTAATCATTTCTTCAGGGATTCGCTTTATCTGTTATAATTATACTTTTCTTCTTTTAGGCGGACGGCAACCATTGTGTGGCAACGGCGTCACATCAATAATTTCCGATACTTCGATACCGGCGCCGTGAATGGTACGAATAGCCGATTCACGACCGTTTCCCGGTCCCTTGATATACACTTTTACTTTGCGCAAACCTAAATCGTAAGCGACTTTTGCGCAATCTTGTGCAGCCATCTGTGCGGCATAGGGTGTGTTCTTTTTCGAACTGCGAAATCCCATCTTCCCGGCAGATGACCAACTAATTACCTGACCATCATTATTCGTAAGCGATACAATAATGTTGTTGAAAGAAGAATGAATATGAGCCTGCCCATATGCTTCCACTTTCACTTTTCTTTTTTTTGCTGCGACTGTTTTCTTTGCCATCGTTATTGATTATTTTGTAGCTTTTTTCTTATTTGCAACTGTCTTTTTCTTTCCCTTACGCGTTCGAGCGTTATTCTTTGTGCTTTGTCCCCGAAGCGGCAGTCCGATACGGTGACGCACCCCACGGTAGCAACCGATATCCATCAGCCGTTTGATATTTAACTGAACTTCCGAACGAAGGTCTCCTTCAACCTTATATCCCTCTCCGATGACTTCACGGATTTTTGCCGCCTGATCATCTGTCCAGTCCTTGACCTTGATATTCTTATCAACGCCTGCTTTTACTAAAATAGAGTTGGAAGCGCTGCGACCGATACCAAAGATATAGGTCAATGCGATTTCCCCTCTCTTGTCTTGTGGTAAATCCACACCAACTACTCTTATCGCCATATTACTAGATAATTTATTTTATTTTCTGTTTTTACTACTCTCAACCCTGACGAAGTTTAAACTTAGGGTTCTTTTTGTTAATCAAATACAAACGTCCTTTCCGACGTACAATCTTGCAGTCGGGCGTGCGTTTCTTCAAAGATGTTCTTACTTTCATCGTTATAGCTTATTTTTAATTTTGTTTCATTTGTATCGGAATGCTATCCGGCCTTTGGACAAATCATAGGGCGACATTTCAACCCGCACCTTGTCACCGGGAAGAATTTTAATATAATGCATCCGCATCTTCCCCGATATATGCGCAGTTATTTCGTGTCCGTTTTCCAATTCGACGCGAAACATGGCGTTCGATAGCGACTCCACTATTACGCCGTCTTGTTCTATTGCAGCCTGTTTAGCCATATTCTTATATTTCTTTTCCTACTATTTTTTCCAAATATTCGAACGACGACAAAATCATCGGTCCTTCAGGACGTATGGCTATGCAGTGTTCGAAATGTGCAGAACATTTACGGTCTTTGGTACGTACCGTCCAACCGTCAGATTCGAAGACCACATTCTTGACACCTTGATTGATCATCGGCTCAATGCAAATACACATACCGCTTTTCAATACCGGTCCACTACCGCGACGTCCATAGTTCGGCACCTCCGGATCTTCATGCATCTTACGTCCGCATCCGTGCCCTACCAATTCACGCACGACAGAATAATTCTGCATCTCGCAATGTGTCTGTACGGCATAACTGATGTCGCCTACGCGATGCCCTACTCGGGCTTGTTCAATTCCTTTATAAAGAGCTTCTTTTGTTGTACGTAACAATTTCCGGACATCTTCCGAAACATTGCCCACACAAAACGTGTAAGCCGAATCGCCCACAAAGCCGTCCAGTTTCGTTCCGCAATCAATCGAAATAATATCTCCGTCTTTCAAAACCGTCTTATCCGAAGGAATACCGTGAACGACATGCTCATTGACAGATGTGCAGATCGAATTGGGGAAGATCCTGTTCTTCCTTTGATACGTCCGGATTTTAACAGACCATCATAATGACGCATCAACAGATGACTCTCTATTTGTTGAAGCGTATCCAACACCACACCAACCAGAATCAGCAACGATGTTCCTCCAAAAAATTGAGCGAACCCCTGACTGATGCCCAATATCCGTGCAAAAGCCGGCATTATCGCTACGATAGCCAGAAATATTGCTCCCGGAAGTGTTATACGGCTCATAATCTCATCCAGAAATTCTTTTGTCGCCTTACCCGGCTTAACCCCCGGAATGAAACCGTTGTTTCGCTTCAAGTCATCAGCCATTTGCGTCGGATTAATCGTTATTGCTGTATAGAAATACGTAAATGCGATAATCAACAAGGCAAAAACAAAGTTATACCAAAATCCCGTATTATCCATAAAGGCTTGCAAAAAGCCGCTCACCTCACCCGTATTGGAGAATCCGGCAAGCGAAATCGGAATAAACATAATGGCTTGTGCAAAGATGATTGGCATCACATTGGCAGCATTTACTTTCAAAGGAATATACTGACGTGCACCGCCATACTGTTTGTTGCCGATAATTCGTTTGGCATACTGAACGACGACCTTGCGAGTGCCTTGCACCAATAAAATCGCGCCGGCCATGACCAGCAGCAAGAATAATATTTCGAACAAAAACATTACCAGTCCACCGGACTTTTCCGTCACACGAGAAGTAAATTCTTCAAAGAGTGAATGAGGTAAACGGGCTATGATACCGACCAAAATGATAAATGAGATACCGTTACCTACTCCTTTGTCGGTAATACGCTCACCCAACCAAAGCACAAACATACTGCCACCGGCCATGATAACGGTTGAAGATACCCTGAACCACCAGTCAGTAGGCATTGATGCACCGGCATTCTGGAGCTGTGCATTCAAGTTCACCAAATATCCCGAACCTTGCAGTATCAATACGATTACGGTAAGGTAACGAGTCCATTGATTGATTTTCTTGCGCCCACTTTCGCCTTCACGCTGCATCTTCTGAAACGAAGGGATTACAATCGCCGCCAATTGCATCACGATTGATGCCGAGATATATGGCATGATACCTAATGCAAAGATGGATGCATTTGAAAATGCACCTCCGGAAAACATATCCAACAGAGCCATCAGACCGCCGCGCGTTTGTTCGCCCAGAGCCGTCAAGTCTTTCGGGTCAATTCCGGGAAGGACGATATACGTACCGAAACGATAGATTAAAACCAATAAAAGCGTAATCAGGATACGTTTCCGCAAATCCTCAATCTTCCAGATATTTCTAATTGTCTCAACTGCTTTCATAATTATTCAGCTTTTTCGGCCTTTCCACCCAGTTTAGAAACCGTACCACCGGCAGCTGTAATCGCATCTTCCGCCTTTTTCGAAAAAGCGTGAGCTTCGACATCCACCTTTGCGGACAAAACGCCCTTGGCAAGTATTTTCACCAATTGCGATGCGGAAATGAATCCGGCATTTCTCAGCTCTTCCAATCCTATCTTGGTCAAATTCTTGGCATCTGCCAAGTCTTGCAAGGTTGAAAGATTTATCGCCTTATATTCCACACGATTGATATTCTTAAATCCGAATTTAGGCAAACGCCGTTGAATAGGCATCTGTCCACCTTCGAATCCCACTTTGTGTTTATAGCCCGAGCGTGATTTCGCACCTTTATGACCTCTTGTAGAGGTACCGCCTAAGCCCGAACCCGGACCACGGCCGATACGTTTTCGGGTTTTTACCGAACCTGCTGCCGGTTTTAAATTAGATAAGTTCATATCAATTTATATTTTTTACCGGACGCCTTTCTTTGACGTCCCTCTATTATTATTTTTCAACAGAAACCAAATGCTTCACAACCTCTATCATTCCCCGAATCGAAGGAGTGTCTTCATGTTCAACCACACGATTCATTCTCCTCAGGCCCAAGGCGTCCAACGTTCTCTTTTGAACTTTGGGACATTTAATTCTGCTTCTTACTTGTTTTATTTTGATTGTTGCCATTCGACAGTTCTCCTTTTTTATCCTTTAAATACTTTTTCAACAGATACATTTCTGTTCTGCGCCACCATAGCCGGACTTCTCAACTCATTCAAGGCTGCGATTGTCGCTTTTACCAAGTTATGGGGGTTTGACGAGCCTTTGGACTTAGCCAACACATCGGTAATTCCCACACTTTCCAACACGGCACGCATAGCTCCTCCCGCCTTGACACCGGTACCGAGAGTTGCCGGTTTGATCAACACTTCGGCTCCGCCAAATTTGGCAGACTGCTCATGAGGAATCGTTCCCTTATGTATCGGGATTCGAATCAGATTCTTCTTTGCAGCTTCCGTTCCTTTGGAAATGGCGGTCGTTACTTCACCGGCTTTTCCCAAGCCCCAACCGACAATACCATCTTCGTTTCCGACTACGACAATTGCAGCAAAACTGAACGTACGTCCACCTTTTGTCACTTTCGTCACACGATTGATTGCTACCAATCTATCTTTCAGTTCTAAATCGTTGGTCGATTTTACTCTATTATTCACTGCCATCTTTCTTAAAATTTAAGCCCGCCTTTCCGAGCAGCATCGGCTAATTCTTTGACTCTCCCATGATACAAGTATCCGTTGCGATCGAAAACAACCGCTTGTATACCGGCTTCTTGTGCATTTTTTGCTATTACTTCGCCTACTTTGGCGGCAATTTCCTTTTTTGAACCTTTATCCGTCAATTTCAACGATGAAGCGGCAGCCAATGTCTTACCGGTTGTGTCGTCGATTACTTGAACGTATATCTGTTTGTTGCTTCTGAACACGGTCAGACGAGGACATTGCGATGTGCCTGACACCTTGTTTCGTATGCTTCGTTTGATTCTTAATCTTCTTGTTTCTTTCGTTGCCATATACTCTTTTGTTTCGTAGCCTTATTTAGCTGCAGATTTACCTGATTTTCTTCTAATCTCTTCACCCACAAATTTAATACCTTTTCCCTTATAAGGCTCCGGCATACGGAAAGAACGAATCTTCGAACAAATCTGTCCCAGCAATTGTTTGTCTGCCGATTCTAAAATAATCAACGGACTTTTGTTACGCTCGGATTTTGTTTCCACCTTTACTTCGTCAGGTAACTGAAGGTAGATATTGTGCGTATAGCCCAACGACAAGTCAAGCAACTGACCGGTATTTGCAACACGATAGCCGACACCTACCAGCTCAAGTTCCTTTTTATATCCTTCAGAAACGCCTATCACCATATTGTTAATCAATGAGCGGTAAAGCCCGTGTAACGCACGGTGTTCTCTTCCGTCGGTCGGTCTTTCCACTTTTAACACTCCGTCTTCAACATTAACCTTTATATCCGGATTCACTTTTTGCGTAAGTTCTCCTTTAGGTCCTTTCACGGTGACGATATTGTCTTTCACGGTGACTGTCACACCGGCCGGAATATGAATGGGTAATTTTCCAATTCTTGACATCGCTATTCTCCTCTCATTAATAAATGTAACATAAAACTTCACCGCCGATTTTCAGTTCGCCGGCTTCCTTATTTGTCATCACCCCTTTTGAGGTGGAAAGGATTGCGATTCCGAGACCGTTCAACACTCTCGGCATATTCCTGTAACCTACATACCGACGTAAACCCGGCGAAGAGACACGCTCTAACTTCTTTATCGCATTGACTTTATTCACCGCGTCATATTTCAGGGCTATCTTAATCGTACCCTGTACTCCTTCGTCTACAAACTTAAAATTAAGGATGTAGCCCTTTTCAAAAAGAATCTTTGTGATTTCTTTTTTCAAATTCGACGCCGGCACCTCTACAATTCGGTGCTGCGCCTTGATTGCATTGCGCAATCTTGTTAAATAATCTGCTATAGGATCTGTCATAATTTAATTAAATTGATCCGGATTATCCGGACAATATTTAACACTCAATTCTCTATTCACTCTACCAACTGGCTTTTTTCACTCCCGGAATCAAGCCGTTTGAGGCCATTTCGCGAAACTGAATGCGTGAAATACCGAACTGACGCATGTATCCTTTCGGACGACCTGTCATCTTACAACGGTTATGCAAACGCACCGGCGAGGCATTTTTCGGAATAGACTGCAACGCTTCATAGTTGCCTTCTTTCTTCAACTGTGCCCGTTTAGCCGCATATTTCGCTACCAGCTTTGCCCGTTTCACTTCGCGGGCTTTCATTGATTCTTTTGCCATATCTCAATTCTTTTTTACGTTCTTGAAGGGCAATCCAAACTCGCGAAGAAGAGCAAAACCTTCCTCATCTGTTTTCGCAGAGGTCACAAAGGTAATATTCATTCCCAATATTTTCGTAATATTATCAATATTTATTTCGGGAAAAATAATTTGTTCTTCTATCCCAAGCGTATAATTACCTCTGCCGTCAAGTTTGCTTTCGATACCTTTAAAGTCGCGTATACGAGGTAGAGCCACACGCACCAAGCGTTCCAAAAACTCATACATGCGTTCATGACGCAAGGTAACCCTGACTCCAATCGGCATCTTCTTACGCAGTTTGAAGTTTGAAATATCTTTCTTCGAATAGGTGGCAACGGCTTTCTGACCCGTAATATTCGTCAGCTCATCGATTGCCACATCGATAATTTTCTTGTCGGCAGTTGCCATGCCCAGACCTTGATTGATCACGATCTTCTCCAGAACAGGTACCTGCATCACGGAGGAATAGTTGAATTCCTTCTTCAGAGCCGGCACTATCCGGTCTCTATAATCTTGTTTCATTGTTGCTACTGCACCCATTACTTTATTTCCTCCCCTGATCTTTTAGCATAACGCACCAATTTACCTTTCACCTCCTTACGTCCTATACGCGTAGGTTTACCACTCTTGGGATCCAAGGGATTCAAGTTCGATATGTGAATCGACGCCTCCTTTGTTTCCCGTCCGCCTTGCGGATTTTGGGCATTCGGTTTCGTGTGTTTTGTAACCATATTGATACCTTCCACAATTGCTCGACTCTCCTTTACGGAGACTTGCAACACGCGACCGGTTTTGCCTTTATCCTCTCCGGCATTTACATAGACGATATCGCCTTTTTTTATGTGTAACTTGCTCATCACAATAACATTTTACTAATTAAAGCACTTCCGGAGCCAGTGAAACAATCTTCATATTCGTTGCACGCAACTCACGAGCCACCGGACCAAAAATACGGCTACCTCGGATTTCTCCCGCTTGATTCAACAATACGCACGCATTATCATCGAAACGAATATAAGAACCGTCCTGACGACGAATCTCTTTCTTCGTACGTACCACAACAGCTTTCGATATAGCGCCTTTTTTCATGTCGCTCGAAGGAATTACGCCTTTCACGGTCACAACAATAATATCACCTACCGTTGCGTAGCGTTTGCGCGTACCTCCCAACACACGAATACACAATACTTCTTTGGCTCCGCTGTTGTCTGCCACTACCAATCTTGATTCTTGCTGTATCATCTTACTTAGCCCTTTCTATAATTTGAACCAACCGCCATCTTTTCGTCTTGCTCAAGGGGCGTGTTTCCATAATTCTTACCGTGTCACCCACGTTACATTCGTTCTTTTCATCATGAACATGATATTTCTTCGTCTTATTGACGAATTTTCCGTAAATAGGATGTTTTTCTTTCCATTTTACGGCAACGGTGATGCTTTTATCCATCTTGTTGCTGAATACCACGCCCGTTCTTTCTTTTCTCAAATTTCTCGTTTCCATATCAGGCTTCATGATTATTCGTTATTCAATTGACGTTGACGCAGCTCCGTTTTCAAACGTGCTACCGTTCGACGTTGCTCTTTAATTTCAGAAGGATTATCCAAGGGCGAAATGCTATGATTAATCCGTTTCTGACTTAACGATGATGCTTCCTTGGCAACGGCATACGGTACTCCTTCCACTTCAAAAAGAAGACGTCCCGGAGTAACCGGAGCAACGAATCCCTCAGGATTTCCTTTTCCTTTACCCATACGTACATCCAATGGCTTTTTTGTAATCGGTTTATCCGGAAAAATACGCACCCACACTTGTCCTTGGCGTTGCATATAACGCGTGACTGCCACACGGGCAGCTTCAATCTGCCGACCGGTGATCCATTTCGTCCCTAACGATTTGATTCCAAACGAACCAAAAGCCAATTGATTTCCCCGTTGGGCATTGCCTTTGGCACGCCCCTTCTGGGATCTTCTAAACTTTGTTTTCTTTGGTTGTAACATAGTCTTTTAACTGTTAAATAATTTAACGATTGGCTTTATCCTTGTCTCTGTCTCTTCTCCGTTTAAACGGTTTACCACCGCGGTCACCACGTCCCATACTGCCTTCGCCTCCTCGACGACCGGCAAAGTCTTTTGACGTTACAAACGAAGGAGCCAAATCCTTTTTGCCGTAAACTTCACCACGGCAAATCCAAACCTTGATTCCTATCAGGCCGACTTTCGTCAGCGCTTCTGCCAATGCATAATCAATATCGGCACGGAATGTGTGAAGAGGCGTACGACCTTCTTTGTACATTTCCGAACGTGCCATTTCAGCGCCGTTCAAGCGTCCCGATACTTGTACCTTAATACCTTCTGCTCCCATACGCATAGTCGAGGCGATTGCCATCTTCACGGCGCGGCGGTAAGCAATTTTTCCTTCCAGTTGGCGTGCAATATTGTCAGCCACAATCACGGCATCCAACTCCGGACGTTTAATCTCAAAGATATTGATCTGAACGTCCTTATCTGTGATCTTCTTCAGCTCTTCCTTGAGCTTATCGACTTCCGAACCGGCTTTGCCGATGATAATACCCGGACGTGATGTACATACCGTAATGGTTACTAACTTCAACGTACGCTCAATCACGATGCGCGACACACTTGCTTTTGCCAGACGGGCATTCAAATATTTGCGGATTTTACTGTCTTCCAACAAGGTGTCGCCGTAATTGTCGCCACCGTACCAGTTAGAATCCCATCCGCGGATGATTCCCAAACGATTACTAATCGGATTTACTTTCTGTCCCATCTGCTCTTAATTTTGACTTTCTTCATTGTTTTCTATATCTGTCACCATCTGCTTTGTGTCAACAAATAATGTCACATGATTCGAACGCTTGCGAATCCGGTAACCTCTTCCCTGCGGTGCCGGACGCATCCGTTTAAGCGTTGTCGCACCGTCTACACTGACGGAAGTAACGAACAATTCACCACTCTCGGCTTTCCGCTCATTTTTCTGCTCCCAGTTTGCAATTGCCGAACGAAGGAGTTTCTCTACCTGTACGGAAGCGGCTTTATTGGAGAATCTCAAAACACCCAAGGCTCTGAATACTTCCATACCGCGAATCATATCGACCACCAAACGCATCTTGCGCGGCGAACTCGGCACATTGCGCAATTTAGCAAAATAAACGCTTTTAAGCGCTTCCTTCCTGGCTTCTGCTGATATTTTCTTTCTTTTGCCCATTATTTTACTTTTTTATTTGCTTACTTTTTATTTCCAGCATGGCCACGGAATATACGCGTCGGTGAAAATTCTCCCAGCTTGTGACCCACCATATTCTCGGTGATGAATACAGGAATGAATTTATTCCCGTTATGCACGGCGATTGTATGACCCACAAAATCCGGTGATATCATTGAGGCACGCGCCCATGTCTTTATTACCGTTTTTTTGCCCGATTCATTCATCGCCAATATCTTTTTTTCCAATTTTACATTGATATATGGACCTTTTTTTAACGAACGACTCATAGTTTCTCAATTAATCAGTTTACTTCTTTCTTCTCTCAATGATATATTTAGAAGACGGCTTCTTAGGCGCTCTTGTCTTCAATCCCTTAGCATACAATCCTTTGCGAGAGCGGGGGAGACCTCCCGACGCACGTCCTTCACCACCACCCATCGGGTGATCTACCGGGTTCATTACAACACCGCGGTTATGCGGACGACGACCGAGCCATCTCGAACGTCCTGCTTTTCCTGACTTTTCAAGCGCATGGTCTGAATTACCTACGCTGCCTATGGTCGCTTTACATGCCGACAAAATCTTTCGGGTCTCGCCCGAAGGCATCTTGATAATGGCATAATCACCTTCTTTCGATGTTAATTGTGCGAATGTTCCGGCAGAACGCACCAATTTGGCGCCTTGTCCGGGACGAAGTTCAATGTTATGAATAATCGTACCAACCGGAATATTTTTCATCGGCAAACAATTACCTATTTCCGGAGCTGCCTCTTTTCCGGACATCACTGTCTGGCCTACTTCCAAACCGTTTGGAGCCACAATGTAACTCTTATCTCCATCGGCATAATACAACAACGCAATACGCGAAGTACGGTTGGGATCATACTCAATGGATTTCACGGTTGCAGGAACGCCGTCTTTACCTCTCTTAAAGTCAATCATACGATAACGCCGCTTATGACCGCCACCGATATAACGAACCGTCATTTTTCCGGTGTTGTTGCGACCACCCGATTTTTTCTTTCCGACTACGAGAGACTTCTCCGGTGTACTTGCAGTGATTTTATCAAATGCACCGATAACTTTGTGTCTTTGCCCCGGTGTTGTGGGCTTTAATTTACGTATTCCCATTTCCTATCAAATGTTACTGAAAAAGTCAATGACTTCTCCTTCTTTCAATGTTACAATTGCTTTCTTATAAGCTTTCTGCCGTCCGTTGATAATTCCCGATTTCGTATAACGGCTTTTACGCTTGCCCGAATAGTTCATCGTATTGACACTTTCAACGCTTACGTTATACATCGCTTCAACGGCTTTTTTTATCTCCAATTTATTTGCATCCGGAGAAACACGGAAACCAAATCGATTCGGATACTTTTCCGTAATGGACGTTTGCTTCTCTGTCACTATCGGCTTAATAATAATTCCCATCTCTTTTTCTCCTTTATGCTTTTAAAAGTTCTTCAATCATGGCGACAGATTTTTCCGTAAACACGAGGTTAGCGGCATCCATCACTTTATATGTATTTAGCTCCGATGCTGTTACAATCTTTACACGCGGCAGATTACGAGCCGACAAATATACGCATTTATTGCTTTCCGGCAAAATTAAAAGCATCTTCTTGCCATCTAATTTCAACCCTTTCACAATTGAGATGAATTCTTTCGTCTTCGGCGCATCCATGGTGAAATCTTCCATAACCATGATGGAATTATCTTTTGCTTTATGCGAAAGAGCCGATCTGCGTGCCAATGCCTTCACCTTTTTGTTCAATTTGAAACTGTAATCACGCGGTTTCGGACCAAACACACGGGCGCCTCCAACCAACACCGGCGAATTGATATCGCCTCGCCGAGCGCCGCCGCTGCCTTTCTGACGAATCAGCTTGCGCGTACTTCCGGACATCTCGCTTCGCTCTTTCGATTTGTGCGTGCCCTGACGATTATTCGCCATATATTGCTTTACATCCAGATAGATAGCATGATCATTGGGCTCAATACCAAAGACTGCCTCACTGAGTTCAACCGTTCTGCCGGTATCTTCTCCACTTTTATTTACAACACTCAGTTTCATCATCTTATTTCTCTATTAATACGATTGAACCTTTTGCTCCCGGAATCGAACCTTTCACCAATAAAAGATTATTCTCCGGCATCACTTTTATCACTTCCAG
>PDWJ01004532.1_pt1 | contig 12191 bp, 9 predicted proteins | sample 1430881 | NCBI WGS metagenome assembly PDWJ01 (sample SAMN01162460, study PRJNA174530) | Oral metagenome, whole genome shotgun sequencing project. | biome: Marine environment; feature: Marine mammal; material: Swab sample of the gingival sulcus; isolation source: swab sample of gingival sulcus... | reverse complement strand
GCAAATGTCTCTATGGTGCCTGATGGCTGCACCACTAATGATCACATGTGATGTGCGCCATATGAATACTGCAACACGCGAGATACTTACCAACAAAGACATCATTGCTATTGACCAGGATACTTTGGGCAAACAGGCCACAAGAGTACTAAATGATACCACATGGCAGGTGTTTGTAAAGCCCTTAGCCAATGGAGACATCGCCATAGGCATTCTCAATGTGTCGGAAAGTATACAAACTGCCAATATCAAGCTGTCGGAGTTCAATATAGTAAACAAACACAAAGCCAAAGACCTATGGTCTAAACAGATGACTACTATTCATAATAACAGCATACAAGTAGAAGTGGCACCACACGAAACCAAGGTGTACCGACTAATGGAGGAAAAGAAATAATATTATCAGTAGTTTTAATCTGCGTTATCTGTGTTCCAACTACATTATATCATAAATAGAACACGGATGATACGGATGCTACGCAATACGGATTTTTAAATCTATCTATCTGCGTTATCGGTGTTCCAACCATATTATAGGGATTTATGTAGTGGTTTGTTTTTCTTGGTTTTTTAACAAAGATTTCAAAAACATGACTTCTTCTTGCAATATCTCTACCGTTTTTTTATAACTTTTCTCTAACTTTTCATAAGTATTTCTACTGTCTTGGTACAAATCTTTAAAATTTTCCAAGTTATTATAACCTACAGATGAATCATAATTATTCTGATTATTAATTGTTTGTGGAGAAACCTCAAAAAAGCGATATACAGGTTCTTCCAATATTTCTGATATTTTAATCAGTCTTTCTACGGTAAGATTGCTTTTCATGCTTTCTAAATTGGTATAAGCTGCCTGACTGATACCCAATTCTATAGCTATATTTTCGTGAGATAAACCTTTACGTTTTCTAAAGTCCGTTACCTTTTCCAATACTTTTTCTATTGCTTCCATAGCTTTTTTATTTGCAAAAGTAATAATTTTTGTTTTAGAAGTAATAATTTTTGTTTTAGAAGTAATGATTTTTGTTTTAGAAGTAATGATTTTTTTAAGAAAGTGATTATTAGAACAAATGTTATGTGGGATATTTGTGTGCTAAATATTAATGTAAAATTTTTTAAACTATGAAAAAAGTATTTTTTATTAAAGGATTATTATTAGCTGTAACACTCTCAAGTGTTTTAGTTGGGTGTAAAACTCTAGACCAAAAATTAGCAGATAAAAGAGCTCGTGCTGAATATGACGCAGAATTACAAATCATAGAAGCTGAGAAAAATAATTTTGAAGAAATAATGAAAAGATATAAAGCGGAACAATGGCAAACAGATGGTACAAAATCTATCGAATTGTCGTTAAGAGAACATCAAAGGGATGTTGCTAAAGATAATATCAAAGAATATAAAGGTTCGTGTGAGGAAGCTATTACCAAATCACAAGCTATTAGCATAGCTCAAATTGACGCTTACAAAAGATATGCTAAAGATATGGCCTCTATGATAGAAACAAAAGCTGAAGAATTAAATTTCTATAAAAAAGAAAATGCTGATGATACTGCTGAAGCAAATACTTCTTTGCAAGAAGAATTACAACAAAATGCAATAGCTGTAACTGGTGGTTTTTTAGAAAAGGCATATGTATTTGTAAAACGTGATGAAAATAATAGATGGTGGGCTGATGTAGCTTATTTGTATGATAAAAACCAAGATTTAAAGGCAATGAAGAAAGTTTTATCACAAACAGTACAAAATACTAAGCTTTGGACTGAAGAAAAAATGTGGCTAAAAAAACTTAGTAAAGAATTAAATAAATAATAATGAATTTCAGATATATATTATTATCCATTTTATTGATTTGTGTCTTTACTTTTACCCAAGCCCAAAATGCATCGCATAGTAGTAAGTTACCTTGGGTAGAAGGGCAAATGCCAAGGATAAGAACAGACGGAAACCGTCTAATTAAAATTTCAGCATTTGGGAACACATTGAAAGCTGCAAAACAAGAAGCTACAAAACTTTTAATTCAAAAATTAGCTTCCGAAAGAGGTGTAATAGTAAATGTAGAAAATATCACAAAAGATATTTACCAAAAAACAGAGAATGGAGTCTCAGGAAGTCTTAATGCTGAAGAGACAATACGCGTAAAGTCAGAAGACTTTGAGGCTGTATTTTCTATGATTGATGAATATTATGAATACAATAAAGGTCATTATGAGTTGTGGGCTTTATTCTTAGTTGCTGAAAATGGCAATAAATTAACAAGAGTACCTACTTTAAACTACAAAAAAGACAAAGGCGCTTGGCGTTCTGTAATAATTCTCGGATGGGCACAGCTTTATCAAAAACGTCCTGCAATAGGTATAGGCATGCTTGCTGCTGAGGGTCTAAGTTTGGTAGGGGCGTTCTATTTTCATAGTAAGTACCAAGAAAATATAACCTTGTCTAATGAGGCTTATAAAATAGACTTCAAACAAGAGTATAGAGACCGCGCCGATAATTATTCTACAATAAGTAATATTTGTATTGGAGCGGCTGTAGGTATTTATATATATAGCATTATAGATGCCTTTACTTCAAAAAAAGGTATTATGCGTTATAGTTACCAGAATAACAGACTCCATTTTTCGGTTGGCAATACACCTTACTTAAATAGCCAACAAAACAACATATCCTTTTCTTTAACATATAAAATTTAATTCAAGATGAAAAAAATACTTAGCACCTCTTTATTACTAATTGCTTTTTTTACTGCTTTTCATTCGTGTAAAAAAGACAAGCCTTTAGAAACAACAGGAAATATTAGTGGTATAGTAAGCGAAAATGGCTCCAATGAACCTATAGAAGCTGCAGAAGTAACGCTTTCGGGTAATAGTAAAGTGTATAAAACAGGTACAGACGGCAAGTTTGAAATTAAAAATTTAGCAGAAAAAAAAGATAATTATACCATCATTGTCTCTAAAACAGGTTATGAAACTAACAAAAAACAAATAACCGTTCATGCAGGAGAAACAACAAATGCTGACTTTACATTAAAAAAGATAGTTCCTAAGTTAAAAGTAAATGTAGAATTATTAAATTTTGAAAGTACAATAGAGAATTTGCCGTTTTCTATTACCAACGAAACAGAAGGCATACCACTTGAGTGGGTAATAGAAAAACCTGAAAGTGCCACATGGTTAAGCGTGTCTTCTCAAAACGGCACCACCATCACTGGTGAAACAGTGATTACAGTAAAGGTGGATAGAAAATTAATGCCAAGTACCGGTGTACACACAGCTATATTAGTGGTAAAATCAACCAATGGAGGAGGTAGTAAAAACATTACCATAGTTGCAGAAAAAACAACTGCCAGTCTTGTGGTTTCCCCTACTACCTTAAATTTTGGAACAACTGAAACATTAAAAACCTTTACAATAAAAAACCAAACGCCCGGTACTACATTAAATTGGGAAGTGGAAAAACCTCAGGAAGCTACATGGGTATCTGTTTCTGAAACTAATGGCTCTATTGCAAGCAACGAAAAAGAAATAACTGTTATTGTTGATAGAAATGAAATAGCCTTGTCAGGCTCTTATTCTGCTATTCTTAATATAAAATCAACTAATGGTGGAGGTAGTGCCAGTGTTACCATATTGGTAGAAAAACAAAATGCAAATATAAGTGTAACGCCTCCGGTACTAAATTTTGGAACAACAGAAAACAGCATGCGTTTTACCATAAAAAATTTGGTAAATAACACAAGTTTAGATTGGGTAATAGAAAAACCTGAAAGTGCCACTTGGCTTATACTATCTGAAGACAACGGCACTATCACAAATGAGGAAAAACAGATAACAGTTAGAGTGAATAGAGACAATATGAATGAAGCTGGAGACTATACTGCTGTTCTCAATATAAAATCAACGAATGAAGGTGGTACTGCAACTTTAACGGTGTTGGCTCAAAAAGCAACACCTCTATTGGTAGTTAATCCTGAATTATTAGATTTTGGAGCATCTACTGAAATAATGACATTTGCGATAACTAACAATCATCCCGAAACACCTATGAACTGGCAAATAGAGAAGCCTCAGAATGTAAATTGGATTAATATATCAGATATGAGCGGTACCAATTTAACTTCCGGTCAAAAAATAATTACGATTACAGTGATTAGGGATAATATGATAGAGGAAGGCATCTATAATACTTCACTTATTGTAAAATCAACCAATGGTGGCGGTAGCCAAAATGTAAGTATAAAAGCAGAGAAACAAGGCGCCGTGATGGTAGTAGAACCTTCTTCTTTAAATTTTGGTGAGATAGAAACAGAAAAAACATTACTGGTACAGAATGCTACTCAAATAGGTTCTATTGCGTATAATGCTCACGCCAATGAAAGTTGGATTATATTAGAAAATGAGGACGGTACAATTACTGGTGCACAAACGGGCAGTATTAAAGTGAAGGTAAATAGAGTGGGACTATCGGCCGGTAACCACAATGGTACTATTGTAATTAACTCTAATGTAAATGATGTAACTATAAATGTATCTATGATGGTTGTTGCAGAACAAACACCATCAGTAAGCGGATTACAGTTGTCAGACATAACTTATAACTCTGCTAATGTAAGTGCCTATTTATCTGATGTAGGGAGCACTGCTGTGTCTGCTTATGGTTTTTGTTGGGGAACCGCACCTAATCCTACTACCGCAGATAATATGAATAATCTGGGAGGCACCAGTACACCCAAACCATTTTCTTCTGTATTAACAGGCTTAAGTCCTCAAACCCAATATTATGTAAGAGCCTATGCTACTAACGATATAGGCACAGCATATAGCAACCAAATTACTATCAACACCTTATCTCTACCTACCATGCCCGTGGTGCGCACACTCAATATTGAAGATATTGAATACAACCAAGCTACAGCTTACGGCTCTATTGACGATTTGGGTGACGGATATGTAACGGCTCACGGTTTTTGTTATTCCACAAGCAATCCCAATCCCGATATTAATAATAGCTTAATATCTTTGGGTAGCACTACCAACACAGGTAACTTTAGTGGGCAATTAAGCAATTTGGAGCAACAAACACATTATTTTGTACGAGCCTATGCTACCAATAGTTTAGGCACTTCTTATGGTGCCACTGTAGAATTTACCACTCCTATAGCTCCACCATTGGTAACAGCAGGATTAATTGCTTATTATACTTTTGACGAAGAAAATTGTGATGATTATTTTGGCACAACTACTTACAACGGTGTATTACAAGGCGAAGGATCTGCCCCCTCTTTTACTTCTGATATACCCGGAAATAGTGGAAAATCTTTAAGTTGCCAACAACAAAAATATTATTATATACCAATGTCTCCTGATGCTAATGTTACGGATTATACTTATACAGCTTGGGTTAAAACAACAGGAACTGGAAGAATTTTTTGCAGTTCTGGTGGCAGTGCTTATCTGCCAAATAGGCTTGCTTTTTATGAAAATAAAGTTTGGTATCGTGGGCAATCCTATGACGCTTCTTTCAATTTAGATATCTCTCTCTTGATACTAGATGGACAATGGCATCAAGTTACTATTACTAGAAATTCGGAAGGAAGAAAACTGTATATTGATGGAAATTATTATGAAATTAAAAGTTATAATAGTAATAGCTTAGGTACTTCAGCATTGATAGGATATGATTACATGGGTAAAATGGACAACCTACGTATCTACAATAGAGCTTTAACATTGGACGAAATACAAGAGATATATAATGCAAGACAGTAAGAAGAGATTTTATTAATCTTTTCTAAAGTTAATTCAAAATGAAAAAAATACTTAGCACTTCTTTATTACTAATTGCCTTTTTTACCGCTTTTCATTCGTGTAAAAAAGACAAACCTTTAGAAACAACAGGAAATATTAGCGGTATAGTAAGTGAAAACGGCTCCAATGAACCTATTGAAGCCGCAGAAGTAACGCTTTTGGGTAATAGTACAGTATATAAAACAGGCACAGACGGCAAGTTTGAAATTAAAAACTTAAAAGAAAAAGATTATACTATTAGTATTTCTAAAGTAGGATATCAAACCAATAAAAAACAAATAAGTGTACATGCCGGTCAAACAACCTCTGCTGATTTTTCATTAGAAAAAAAAGTGCCTAAGTTAAAAGTAAATGTAGAATTATTAAATTTTGAAAGTACAATAGAAAATTTGCCGTTTTCTATTACCAACGAAACAGAAGGTATACCGCTTGAGTGGACAATAGAAAAACCTGAAAGCGCCACATGGTTAAGCGTGTCTTCTCAAAACGGCACCACCATCACTGGTAAAACAGTGATTACAGTAAAGGTGGATAGAAAATTAATGACAAGTATCGGTGTACACACAGCTATATTAGTGGTAAAATCAACAAATGGTGGAGGTAGTAAAAACATTACCATAGTTGCAGAAAAAACAACTGCCAGTCTTGTGGTTACCCCTACTACCTTAAATTTTGGGACAACTGAAACATTAAAAACCTTTACAATAAAAAACCAAACGCCCGGTACTACATTAAATTGGGAAGTAGAAAAACCTCAGGAAGCTAATTGGCTAAGTGTATCAACAATCAATGGTGTTACCAATGTCCAAAGCACTATTTCTGTAAATGTTGACAGAAGCTTAATGACAACATCTGGTGTGCATACAGCCATATTAGTTGTAAAATCAACAAATGGAATAGGCAGTCAGCAAATATCCATTATTGCAGAAAAAACGACTGCCAGTCTTATGGTTACCCCTACTACTTTAAATTTTGAGACAACTGAGACATTAAAAACTTTCAAAATTAAAAACCAAACGCCCGGTACTACATTAGATTGGGAAATAGAAATGCCACAACAAGCTACATGGGTATCTGTTTCTGAAACTAATGGCACTATTGTAAGCAACGAAAAAGAAATAACTGTTATTGTTGATAGAAATGAAATAACCTTGTCAGGCTCTTATTCTGCTATTCTTAATATAAAATCAACTAATGGTGGAGGTAGTGCCAGTGTTATCATATTGGTAGAAAAACAAAATGCAAATATAAGTGTAACGCCTCCGGTACTAAATTTTGGAACAACAGAAAACAGTATGCGTTTTACCATAAAAAACTTGGTAAATAACACAAGCTTAGATTGGATAATAGAAAAGCCTGAAAGTGCCATTTGGCTTATGCTATCTGAAGACAACGGCACTATCACAAATGAAGAAAAACAGATAACCGTAACAGTGGATAGAAATAATATGAATGAAGCTGGAGACTATACTGCTGTTCTCAATATAAAATCGACGAATGGAGGTGGTACAGCTACTTTAACGGTGTTGGCTCAAAAAGCAACGCCTCTATTGGTAGTTAACCCTGAATTATTAGATTTTGGAGTATCCACTGAGATAATGACATTTGCGATAACTAACAATCATCCCGAAACACCTATGAACTGGCAAATAGAGAAGTCTCAGAATGTAAATTGGATTGATATATCAGATATGAGCGGTACCAATTTAACTTCTGGTCAAAAAATAATTACGGTTACAGTGATTAGGAATAATATGATAGAGAATGGTATCTATAACACTTCACTTATTGTAAAATCAACCAATGGTGGCGGTAGCCAAAATGTAAGTATAAAAGCAGAGAAACAAGGTGCCATGATGGTAGTAGAACCTTCTTCTTTAAATTTTGGTGAGATAGAAACAGAAAAAACATTACTGGTACAGAATGCTACACAAATAGGCTCTATTGCTTATAATGCTCACGCCAATGAAAGTTGGATTATATTAGAAAATGAGGACGGTACAATTACAGGTGCACAAACGGGCAGTATTAAAGTGAAAGTAAATAGAGTGGGACTATCGGCCGGTAACCACAATGGCACTATTGTGATTAACTCTAATGCAAATGATGTAACTATAAATGTATCTATGATGGTTGTTGCAGAACAAACACCATCAGTAAGCGGATTGCAGGCATCAGACATAACTTATAATTCTGCTGATGTAAGCGCCTATTTATCTGATGTAGGGAGCACTGCTGTGTCTGCTTATGGTTTTTGTTGGGGAAATGCACCTAACCCTACTACTGCAGATAATATGAATAATCTGGGAGGCACTAGTACGCCTAAACCATTTTCTTCTGTATTAACAGGATTAGATCCTCAAACCCAATATTACGTAAGAGCCTATGCTACTAATGACATAGGCATAGCATATAGCAACCAAATTACCATCAACACTTTATCTCTACCTACCATGCCTGTGGTGCGCACACTCAACATTGAAGATATTGAATACAACCAAGTTACAGCTTATGGTTCTATTGATGATTTGGGCGACGGATATGTAACGGCTCACGGTTTTTGTTATTCCACAAGCAATCCCAATCCCGATATTAATAACAGCTTAGTATCTCTGGGTAGCACCACCAACACAGGTAACTTTAGTGGGCAATTAAGCAATTTGGAGCAACAAACACATTATTTTGTACGAGCCTATGCTATTAATAGTTTAGGTACTTCTTATGGTGCCACTGTAGAATTTACCACTCCTATAGCTCCTCCAGTTGTGACAAGTGGGTTATTAGCATATTACACTTTTAATGAAGAAAATTGCGATGATTACTTAGGGATACAAAATCATTGTGGTATTTTGCAAGGAACAGGTGTTTTACCTACATTTGTATCTGATATTCCTGATAATAATGGCAAAGCTTTGAACTGTTTAAATGGTAAATATTATTATATTCCTACTACGCCAGATATAAATGTGGGGGATAAATATAGTTATGCTGTATGGGTAAAAACTACAGGTACTGGTTTTGTATACCGATCCGAATATGGAGGTGGATATAATATTTATTCTCCTGAAATTGGCTTTAATAATGGCAAAGTATATTACCATAGTAATAATATATTTTCGGGTAATGGTTACTTCATTTTTGACGTTTCCTCTCTTTTATTCGATGGAGAATGGCACCATGTAGTTATTACAGGTAATATCGTAAATAAGATGTTAAATAAAAAATTATATATTGATGGTGTATTTTATAGTAATTCTAATTATGGAGATGTATACAATCATAAAAATTCTGCAACAATTGGATTAGAATATATAGGTAAAATAGATAATTTACGCATTTATAACAGGACATTAACTCAAGACGAAATACAAGAGATATATAATGCAAGGCAGTAAGAAGAGAATATTATCATTTATTTATCTTTTAGGGAAATTAGGTGTAATGTTTTTATTATATTGTTGTTTGCCCTTTAATTTAATGTCTCAGGTTACTATTCTTTCAGCATATTCTTCATATAGTTACTCTTACTCTGAAGAATCATATTTAGGTTTATTAGTAAGCCCTAAAGGTGATTTATCGTACAAAATTAAAGAGTATAATCCTCTATCAGATACAATTGTTAATTTAGGCACCCGAGAATATGAAACTGAATACTCTATAGGTGTATTTTTTGAATATAGAAAAGCACATACAAGTTTAAGATGCGAATTAGAGTACTCAAAATTTTTATTACGTAAAAAAATAGGTGCATTTAATACTGATGAAGGGCTTTATAAATACACATTAGCATTTCTTTATGGGTATGATTTTAATGATATTGATCGTACTTTTCAGTTTCCTATTTATTTGGGAATAGGTGGCAATTATTTAAACGGGGAACCTTTTAATACAATTGATAATTTTTTAGTATCCGCTATATTAAAAATTGAACCAAGCTTATCTATTTCCGATAGATTTAAGATATTTATATCTGGTAACTATATTGTTAGTGCTACTATTTCAAGTTTTAAACAGAATGCTAATAATTTAAACTATAAAAGCTATCCTACACATTACCAAATATGTGGTGGTATAAAATTTAAAATATAATCCTATAATTATAAACTCATAATATTTTTTGTACTATGAAAACCATATTAAAATATGTAATCATATTTCTAATTTTAGTATATTATATACCTAATGGATATACTCAAATCACAGATACTCTTTCTTTCGATAAATTTTCTCAATCTTTTGAGGATTTTGCTAAAACAGAACGTCAAAAATATGATGAGTTTGTAAAACAAGCTAATCAAGAATATGAAACCTATGTAAAAGCAGAGCAAGAAGCTTTTAATAAGTTTAAACAAGAAGTGGAAGGGTATTGGGGTAAAGATAATTTTGCCACATCTTCCAAAAAAGAATGGGTAGAATATAGTGAAGATAAAAAAAGTCGTTCTATTGTAAACTTTGAAACGGGTAAAATTAAAGTAGAAACTTTGTTGCCTGAGCAACAAAATATAACAGAAAGACAAGTGATAGAACGCGTTATACAATCGTCTATCAAAAATCTATCTGAAAATACGGGGTCTTCAAAAGATTATTCAACACGTATAGAACCTAGAAAAAACCTAGAAATAAGCCCTATTGTTTCTATAGAAGATATGGGAGATGATAAAGGGGAAAGTTTTAATACAGAACAAATTTCTACTATTGCCAAGGATATAGTAAAAGACAAAGCATATACTGTAAAAGAAGTAAAAGGTAAAGATGGCAAACTACGAAAAGAAGTCAGTGTAGAATTATCATTAGCACCTGATTATATTAAAAAGCGAGCTGCAAAATTTAAAACAAGCATACAAAAATATGCCAAAAAATATAATATACCACCTGCTTTGTTATATGCTATTATCCACACCGAATCGTATTATAACCCTAAAGCAACATCACATGTACCGGCTTATGGTTTAATGCAATTGGTTCCTAAATCAGGTGCAAGAGATGCGTATCAATATGTATATGGCAAAGACAAAATACTAACCGCTAACTATTTGTATAATGCAGACAAAAATATTGAATTAGGTACTGCCTATTTACGTCTTTTGATGGATAGATATTTTTCGGATGTTACCAATCCCAAAACGCGTGAATTATGTGCTATCGCTTCCTACAATACCGGAGCAGGCAATTTGGCAAGAGCTTTTGTTTCTTCTAAAAATCCTTGCCAAGCAGTGCCTCTTATCAACAAAATGACTTACAAAGAGGTTTTTAATCATTTAAAAAAACATTTGCCATACAAAGAGACACAAGATTATATAGTAAAGGTATCTAATAGAATGGCATCTTACGAAGAGTGGACAAAATAAGTAATCTACCTGCGATTATCCGCGTTCCCATAAATTTTGCTCTGCACAAAAAATGTTTGGAAAAGAATAACTAAATAGTTATCTTTGCAGCATTATTAAAAGGATATGAAGTATTCGGAGCTACATAAACTTATTCGTAAAAATGCTTGGATAAGGCATAGGGTTACAGGCAGTCATTACATATACATCAAAAATGGAATCGTATATCCTGTGCCTTTTCACGGTAGTAAAGAAGTACCTAAAGGCTTGGAAAAAAAGATAAGGAAAGAAATGAAATTAGGCTAACTCCAAACAAAAAAATATAGATAATAGATATATGAAACGAACATGAATTTTAGCATTCTAAAATATACACATCAGAATGATTAAATTCATCGAGAGTTCCATCTGACAACTAAAAATAAATTATAAACAGATGAAAACTTTAAAGATAATTATAGAAAAATCATTGGATTCGTATGGTGCCTATGCCGATAATTTTGTGGGGATTAATGGCGCCGGGGATTCTGTAGCTGCTGTAAAAGAAAGTGTGCAGTCTTGTATTAAAATTATGGAAGAATTTCATCCTGAATTAAAAGATTGTAAATTGGTTTATCAATATGATACCCAAAGTTTTTTAAATTATTACAGTAAAATATTTTCTATGCCGGCGCTTGAAAAATTAACCGGTATCAATCAAAAGCAATTGCATCATTACGCTATGGGTAAAAGCAAGCCTCGCAAAACAACAAAACATAAAATTGAAAAAGCAATGCACTTGTTGGGACAAGAATTAATCGCTGTGCAATTGTGATTTTTTTGAAAAAAATATCTTTCTCTTGTCCATAGCGGTTTTTAATCTGTATCCCAACCACATTTATATCGTAAAACAGACCGCGGATAACATAGGGATTTATCTTTTTTGTAATAGCATTAAAACCGCTTACATTCAAAGGTTTGTCCATCAAACACCCCATAAGAAAAATAAGTAATCCAATCGCCAAGGAAAATAAATTGGGCATCGTAGGGTTTGAGTTGTATTTGGCTCATGATGTGCCAG
>PDWJ01004530.1_pt1 | contig 12193 bp, 10 predicted proteins | sample 1430881 | NCBI WGS metagenome assembly PDWJ01 (sample SAMN01162460, study PRJNA174530) | Oral metagenome, whole genome shotgun sequencing project. | biome: Marine environment; feature: Marine mammal; material: Swab sample of the gingival sulcus; isolation source: swab sample of gingival sulcus... | reverse complement strand
TAAAGAAAATGGTGAATGGACAACGTGGTGGGAAAATGGTAAAACCTTAAAAGTAGGCCATTTTATTGATGGAAAAGAAGATGGTCACTGGATTCAGTATTTTGAAAATGGAGACATTAAAAATGAAGCTGATTTTTCGTTAGGGCATTTGAATGGCGAATGGAAGTCCTACTATAAAAAGGGAAAAATTCACATTTTAGGTCATTATGAAGAGGACTTAAAAGTGGGGGCCTGGAAAACCTATTCAGAAAAAGGAAAATTACTAGAAGATGGACAATACAAAATAACCACCTACAAGAAAAGCGTAAAATATGGTCCGTTTTCTAAACGAAAATTGCGGGAAAGTGTTAGAACAGGTCATTGGGTGTGGTACTCACAAAAAGATGGCAAAAAAACCCATGAAGGGGATTATAAAAAGGGAAAAGAGGAAGGTGTTTGGACTTATTATTTTCCGGGTGGAGAAAAAGCAATGCAAACCATGACCTACAAAGATGGGCGCCTCAACGGAAAAATGACTACCTACAAATGGCGGCCGTACAAAATGACCTCAGAAATTGACTATAAAGATGGCGTAAAAGACGGAAAAATGATTCTTTACGACAAAAGGGGAAATAAAGCTGTTGTAAAATTATTTAAAGAAGGGGTTGAAGTAAGAGAGGACGGTAAACCCGTAAACTTTCAGCCGTAATCATCTTAACGGATGACAATCACTATATTAGCGTTTAACATTTTTTAAGGTTCTCTTTGTTTTTTAAAATAATAATTAGTAGTATTGTCTCAATTATTAACTTTAAAATTTTAAAAAATTATGGAAATTGTAATACTAATTGTGTATGTAGCCATATTGGTTGTTGTTATTGCCGGAGTATGGAAAACTTTTGAAAAAGCTGGACAACCAGGTTGGGCGGCAATTGTACCGATCTATAACATTTATGTTATGACTCAAATCGCTAAAAAACCAGGATGGTGGCTAGTATTATTTTTAGTGCCAATCGTATCTATTATTATCGCTATTATTTTAATGATAGAGATTGCTAAACAATTTGGAAAAGATACAGGTTTTGGTTTAGGTTTAGCCTTTTTAGGATTCATTTTCTTCCCAATTTTAGGATTTGGTGATGCAAAATATATTGGAGGTGAGTCTGCTTCAAGTGACGAAATTTTAGATGATATGTAAAATTCATCTTTTTTGAATATTTAAGCCATTAGTCTTTTGATTAATGGCTTTTTTATTTTATTTTATTTCGCAACCATAAAATTTTATACTTTTATACTGTGAATTTAAACTATACTTTACAAGAAATTTCGGATGTAACTCAGGGCCAAATTATAGGGCCAAAAGACTGGTTAATCAAAAACATTGTGATTGACACCAGGTCGCCATTTATAGACGAACATACCTTGTTTATTGCCTTAAAAGGGTCGAATGTAAATGGTCAAAATTATGTTCAAGATTTTTTTGAAAGAGGTGGTAAAGTTTGTTTGGTTCCAGAGCAAATTTCAACGGATGGCGGTTACCAAATTGTTGTTAAAAACACCCTTAAAGCCCTTCAAGATTTGGCTAAATTTCACCGGCAACAATTTAATATCCCTATTATTGGTGTCACTGGAAGTAATGGAAAAACTGTAGTCAAAGAATGGTTATATCATGTTTTAAAACAAAAATTTAATATTTGTAGAAGCCCCAAAAGTTATAATTCACAAATTGGGGTGCCTTTATCTATTTTACAATTAACAAACGCACACACTTTAGGGGTGTTTGAAGCTGGCATTTCTTACCCAAATGAAATGGATGGGTTGCAGGAAATCATTCAGCCAACAATTGGTGTTTTTACAGGAATTGGTGATGCGCACAAGCAAAATTTTGGAAATAAAAAAGCGTTACAAAACGAAAAGTTTAAATTGTTTAAAAACGTCAAAACTTTAATTCAAACATCTGCTAAAGATCATTTAAATTGTGACATTCCTTTTTCTGATGACGCCTCAAAAAACAACGCCATATTAGTTGAAAAAACGGCGAAACTTCTTGGGTTAAATGAAGAAGCGATACAAACTAAAATGCTGTCCTTACCATCAATTTCCATGCGGTTAGAGCAAATGGTGGGTAAACATAACAATATCATTATTAATGACGCTTACACCTTTAGTTTGAAGTCGCTTGAAATCGCGTTAAAACATCTCAAATCAATTGATGCTAACAAAAAAAAGGTACTGTTTATTGCGCCAGAAAAAGGGTTTAGATTTACCAAAAAAATACAAGAGCTTTTGGGTTCAGATTTTGTGGATGAGGTTATTGTTTTTGGCCGAAATAAATTAAACTTAAACAAACCCGTTCATCATTATAAATCTTATCAAACTTATAGAGATAATCCGATAGGATTTAAAGATTCCATTTTATTATTTACGGGGTCAAGAAATCGAAAAATAGAGCATTTAATTGCTTTGTTTTTAAGAAAAAAACATATTACAAAATTAAATATTGATTTAGCGGCTATTCGACATAATTTAAATTATTTTAAATCAAAATTATCACCTAACACTCAAGTTTTGGCTATGGTTAAAGCTCAATCCTATGGGGGTGGAATTGTTGAAATGGCTAAATTTTTAAGTGCACAAAATGTAGCCAAATTTGGAGTGGCCTATGCAGATGAAGGGGTAACCTTGCGCCAAAATGGAATTGATAAACCGATATTGGTTATGAATCCAGAAGTGGAGGCATTTAATATTATGGTCGACCATAAACTAGAGCCTTCAATTTACAGCTTAGATTTGTTAGATGAGTTTATTAAAACCCTTATATTAAAAGACGTTAAAAATTACCCTATCCACATCAAATTAGACACCGGTATGAATCGTTTGGGGTTTTTAAAAGAAGATTTGAATGATTTAATTGCCATGGTCAATACGCAACCAGAAGTTTATATTAAATCTGTTTTTTCACACCTAGCAGCCGCAGATGATTTGTCTGAAGATGCATTTACCCAACAACAAATTGAGAAGTTTAAAACGTTTAGTCAACACATTCAAGACGGTGTGGGGTATGGCTTTATAAAGCACATCTCGAACACAGCTGGAATTGTCAATTATCCACAAGCCAACTTTGACATGGTTAGACTTGGAATAGGACTTTATGGTTTGCTATCTCAAGCAGAGTATCAAACCGAAAATGCATTGTCTTTCACCACTCAAATATCTCAAATAAAACACATTAAGGCTGGTGACACAGTGGGTTATGGCCGTACGTATAAAAGTGAGGGTGATCGAAAAATTGCGACTATTCCAGTAGGCTACGCAGATGGGTTAAGGAGAAGTTTAAGTCAGGGAAAGTGGACAGTATATTTAAATCAAAAACCCGCTAAAATAATTGGTAATATTTGCATGGATATGTGCATGATTGACGTAACAAATGTAGATTGTCAAGAAGGAGATGATGTTGAAATATTCGGGTCAAAAGCCACTATTTTTAAAATGGCCAAACAACTCAAAACCATTCCTTACGAAATAATTAGTGCCATTTCAACCAGGGTTCATAGGGTATATGTGGAAGCTTAGTTTTTTGTTTTGTCATATCACTTTTTCGTTTTTTTTATTTGGACAAAATCACTTAAAAGCAAAACCTATTCAATCAAAAATAACAATTGATGGTGAGCTTAATGAACCAGAGTGGACATCCGCTGAGGTTGCCACAGATTTTACGCAATCGTCACCAAAAGCAGGTGAAAAATCAGCCCAACAAACGGAGGTCAAATTGCTGTACGATAACAATTCTATTTATGTGAGCGCCATCATGTATGACGTATCCAAAGACAGTATTTACGAAACTTTATCTACCCGAGATGATTATGGCAACGCCGACTATTTTGGAGTAGTCATAGACACCTACGGAAGCTCAACCATTGGGTTTGCCTACGGCGTGACCAGCGCAGGTGTACAAGTAGACGAATTAAACTCACCCTCTGGTGCCGACAGAAATTGGAATGCGGTTTGGGAAAGTGCCGTTAAAGTGGAGGGCAACAAATGGATAGCGGAACTAGAAATTCCATTTTCGGCCTTACGTTTTCCTAACAAAGCGGAACAAACTTGGCGCATTAATTTTTTTAGAGGCATACGCAGATTAAGAGAAGATAGCTATTGGAACGAATACGATCCAAAAGGGTTTAATTTTTTGAGTCAACTGGGATATCTAGACAATGTCCACGGAGTAGAGGCGCCTTTACGGTTATCTTTAATTCCATACGTTTCAGCTTATGCCGAAAACCAATCTAATCAAACCAACTATTCAGTGAATGGCGGAATGGATATTAAATATGGAATAAATGATGCATTTACATTAGATATGACCCTAATTCCGGATTTTGGGCAGGTTCAGTTTGATAAGAAAGTTCTAAATCTTTCGCCTTATGAAGTGAAGTATAACGAGCGCCGTCAATTTTTTACGGAAGGGGTAGAGCTCTTTAACAAAGGCGATTTATTTTATTCCAGACGGGTGGGGTCTCCTTACATTAATTATGATTATCAAACCCAGGCCAATGAGGTGTTTTTCAGTCAATCTACAACCCCTTCTTTATTAAACGCTTCTAAGTTGTCGGGCCGAACTAAAAAAGGATTAGGAATCGGTGTTTTTAACGGCCTGACCTCAGGTTCGCAAGCAATTGTTTTAGATACCATTACACAGGAAAAAAGAAATGTACAATCCAGCCCCTTAACCAATTACAATGTATTGGTTTTGGACCAAAACTTAAAAAACAACTCCACCATTACAGCTGTAAACACCTCTGTTTGGCGAGCGGGTAAAACCTATGATGCCAACGTGTCGGCTTTTCTATATGATTTGTATAACAAAACCGGATCTTATAACCTTAGTGGTAATGTTATGGTGTCTCAAAAATATGGCGATCAAAATGAATTTGGATATAAAGGGAATGTGTCTGTAAGAAAATCTTCTGGGAAATTTCAGGCCAACTTAAACTATGATTTGGCAGATGATAAATATGACCCGAATGATTTGGGTTATTTACGCCGAAATAATTATAAAGATGCCTATTTAGGTTTGTACTACAATACCTTTAAACCTTTTTGGAGAATCTATAGAACTTGGTCGTCATTAGAGTTTAACCATGTGATGTTATTTAATCCTAACGTGTATAATGTAGCCGGGGTATATGGCAACACGGGGGCCTTGTTTAAAAACTACTTGTCTGCCGGGATTAATGCCGGTTATACTCACCAAACGCATGATTATTTTGAAGCCAGAATTCCAGGTCGGGTATTTGTGTTACCGGCAAGTGTTAATGCTGGCTTTTTTATTTCAAGTAATTACGCCAAAAAATTTGCATTAGATATTAACATCAGCAAAGCTCAATTTTTTAGTAACCGACATTCTACCAATTATTATGTGAGCCCAAGGTTTAGATTTTCGGATAAATTTTCTATGATTTATGAATGGTCTAATACCCAATCTAAAAATGAAAGAGGCTTAGCATTATTTAATTCGGGCGGGGCTTTTCCGCTAGTGGACAACAACCCTGTTTTTGGAGAAAGAAACCGACAAACCATTGAAAACACTATCCAATCTAATTTTATTTTCACCAACCGAATGGGTATTTCTTTAGTGCTAAGACATTACTGGTCAAAAGTAAATTACAAACATTTTTACACTTTAAATACAGACGGCAGTTTAACCAAAATTACCTATAATGGTTTATCGGGTGACGCCAAAAGTTTACACAACAACAGTTTTAATGCGTTTACCATTGACATGGCTTACCGTTGGGTGTTTAAAAGAGGAAGTGAGCTAAGTTTAGTGTGGAAAAACGCAGTGTTTTCATCTAGTGATTTAGTGGGCCAAAATTATTTTAAAAACTCCGAATACCTGCTAACCCAACCCTTTACCAATAGCCTTTCTTTAAAACTATTGTACTATATCGACTACAACAAAGTAGCTAATAAACTGTTTAAAGCGGCGTAGTTTAATTTTTTGGTTTTTTAACCCAGCTTTTCTTTAATTTCGTTAAGGGTATCTTTAACCTCATTGAGGTCAAAAGAGGTTACCAATTTAATGCGGTAATCTTTAAAGTGCGGAATGCCTTTAAAATAATTAGAATAATGCCGTTTCATTTCGTTAATGGCTAAAATTTCACCTTTCCACTTTATAGACATTTCTAGGTGTTCAAGTGCGGCATCAGCCCGGTCCAAAATGGTGGGTGGTGCCAATTCTTCTCCGGTTTTAACAAAGTGTTTAATTTGGTTAAAAATCCAAGGGTTACCTATGGCGGCCCTACCAATCATAACCCCGTCTACGCCATATCTATTTTTATATTCTACTGCTTTTTGTGGAGAATCAATGTCGCCATTTCCAAAAATAGGGATGTGAATTCTTGGGTTGTTTTTTACCGCTCCAATCAAACTCCAGTCGGCCTCTCCTTTGTACATTTGTTTTCGGGTTCTCCCATGAATAGATAAGGCTTCAATCCCAACATCCTGTAACCGTTCTGCCACCTCCTCAATATGTTTAGATTCATCATCCCACCCCAAACGTGTTTTAACCGTTACGGGTAAATCGGTCATGTTAACAATCTCTTTGGTCATTTTAACCATTTTTGGAATGTCTTGTAAAATTCCAGCACCCGCTCCTTTACAGGCTACTTTTTTTACGGGACAACCATAATTTATGTCAATAATATCGGGTTTAGTTTGGGCAACAATCTCGGTTGTTTTTTTCATGGATTCAATGTCATGACCAAAAATTTGAATACCAATTGGCCGTTCGTATTCATAAATATCCAATTTCATTACCGATTTTGCGGCGTCTCTAATCAACCCTTCAGATGAGATAAACTCCGTGTACATAAGGTCAGCACCATGCCGTTTGCATAACGCTCTAAACGGTGGGTCACTGACATCCTCCATTGGGGCAAGCAATAGCGGAAAGTCTCCTAAATCAATATCTCTAATTTTGATTGACATTTTGCGGGGCAAAGATAAGGATTTAGTTTTATTCAAGACCAAAAAAAAGCTGTGCCCAATTCAATGCGCACAGCTTTTAAAATGTTATTAGTTAAAAAACTATTTTCCAGCGTTGTATCTTTTTGATACTTCATCCCAATTGATAACGCTAAAAAAGGCGTTAATGTAATCTGGACGTCTGTTTTGGTATTTTAAGTAATATGCATGTTCCCAAACATCTAATCCTAAAATTGGTGTTCCTTCACAAGCCACACCAGGCATTAATGGATTGTCTTGGTTTGGTGTTGAACAAACCTCTAATTTTCCTCCTTTGTTTACACAAAGCCAAGCCCAACCAGATCCAAAACGGGTTGCCGCCGCTTTAGAAAATTCATCTTTAAACGCATCAAAAGATCCAAAAGCAGCATCAATAGCTTCTGCTAATTCTCCAGATGGTTGTCCTCCACCATTCGGTCCCATTACAGTCCAAAATAAAGCGTGGTTATAAAATCCACCACCATTGTTTCTAACTGCAGGTTTATCCATGCAAGCCAATAAAATATCTTCAATAGATTTTCCTTCTAAATCTGTTCCTTCAATCGCTGCATTTAATTTGTTGGTATATCCTTGGTGATGTTTGGTATGATGAATTGTCATAGTTTGCTCATCAATATGAGGTTCTAATGCATCATATGCATAAGGTAATTTTGGTAATTCAAAAGCCATAATGTTATAATTTTAGTTAATAAATTTGTTCCCCCAAAGTTACAAAGTATCCTTTAATATTTAAAGTATTTTAGTTTTTTTTATGAGTTTGTTTGATTTTTTGAGAGAATTGGCTATTTTTGCGAGACTTATAATCAATTAAAAATTAAAAAGATGAAAAAATTATTATCAATGATGATGATTGGTGGGTTACTTTTCGGATTCACTGCATGTGGAGGAGAAGAGCACGCTGAAGAAGCAACTGAGGCTGCTGCAAACGCAACTGAGGCTGTAGAAGGAGCTGTTGAAGAGGCTGTTGAAGAAACTGCAACTGAAGCAACTGAAGAAATTGAAGCTGCTGTTGAAAACGCAACTGAAACAATTGAAGAAGCTGTAGAAGGAGCTGTTGAAGAAGGTACTGAGGCTGTTGAAGAAGTAGCTACTGAAGCATCAGAAAAAATCGCTCACTAAGAAGCATTTTTTTTAAAAAAAATTAAACCCAAACTAAATTTTAGTTTGGGTTTTTTTATGTCTAATATTCAACCTTTTCTTCAAAAGCGGCCCATTTATCAAAAACCTTAATGGCCTCTTGACGCATTAAAGGGACAAAAGCAATGTTTCTTTGGTCGATTGGCTTATCTAATTCAGCATAAATAAACTGGTCATCAAAATTAATTTTAGCCGCATCTACTTTATCACAAGCATAAAAAACTTGTTTTGGTCTAGCCCAATAAATGGCACCTAAACACATAGGGCAAGGTTCGCAAGAGGTGTAAATGGTACAGTCTTCTAATTGAAAAGACCCAAGTTTTTCGCAAGCACGTCTTATAGCCACTACTTCTGCATGGGCAGTTGGGTCATTGGTTGAGGTAACCTCATTATGCCCTTCTGCAATTACTTTACCGTCTTTTACTATCACACAACCAAAAGGACCTCCAGCTTTGGTGTCCATTCCTTTTTCGGCCAAATTAATAGCTTGTTGCATAAAATTTTGATCTTGTTCTGTCATATTTTTATTCATTAATAATCCACTGGATTTCTTTTTTCCATTTTGACCTAATCTTAACCTGCTCACTATAATAATATATTCGCTCTGGTTGCGTTGCCGTTAATAGGTCACCTGTGGTCCATTGACCATCTTTATTTTTGTCTTCAATCAACCTTAAATAATAGCTGCCTGGCGCTAAATTTTCAATGGTCATAGTGCTGTCCTTATCCGAAATAATATAGCTGTTGAGCACCTTATTTTTTTTGTCCATTAACTCTAAAACGTATTGGTTTTTGGGCGCTGTAAACTTTAAAACCAAAGTCCCAAAATAATCTTCAGCCATTCTAGTTTCAAAAGGCATTTTCACAACAGTTTGGTTAACATGATCGTAAATAGAGGTGACCGCTCCAGAATCTAAAAGCACGAAAGTGGCCGTAGAGTTTAAAGTATTAAAAACCAATTCTGTTAAATGGTTTAAGGTATAGTCAACCTTAACCATATTACTGTCTGAATCCAGAAAAATTACTCGACTGGTGTCTACCATTTTTATGGGCTCATTAAACGTAAAGGTTAGGTTTTCATTAGGATTTATTTTACCTGATTTTATGTTATGGGTAGATTTAAATAAATAACTGTTTGGCTCAGCTTTATAAAATGGCGATAGCGTATCTAAATCACCATTATTAATTTGGCCAATAAATTTTAAACCTTGTTTGGGCGGTGCGGTTAGCCAATAGATGACCGAATCTTGTTTTGGTGTTGGGGCTTCTAATAATTCAAAGTCCGTTTTTAAAGAAAACTGGTCGAATGGTTGGTTAAAGATAATTTCAATTTTTCCAGGGTATTCAAATTTGACATCTTTAATTTTTGTTTCGGATGGCTGGACGAAAAATGTTTTAAAATCGACTGAATCTACAGATTCTTTTAATTTAATTTCGTTGGGGAAAAACCCAATTTGTTCCGTTTCTACATCCAGTAACAAGTTTTTGTTGGCATCTGTAAGTGCAAAAATATAATACGTACCAGCTTTTAAATAATTAACCGTGTATTGGCCTTTTTTATTGGTTTGGGTTAAATAAGTTGGTTTTACTAAGTAGGGAATAGAATCATAAGTTATCCCATTTAAATCTTGAGTGGGATACACCCCAATTAAAGCTTTCTCTATAGGCTTATTGGTTTGTGCATCTGATACCATTCCAGAAATACTCAAAGAATCAATATAATCTCCAGTTGAAAAAACATACTGAAAAATGGAATCGTTGCTTTCGGTAATATCTTGGATGGCACCGTTAAAATTAATAACGTATGTCGTGTTTTCCAATAAAGGCTCATTAAAGGTTAACTTAAATGTTTTGTTTTTTGACCAAAAGTCAGGTGATTCTTTTAATTGAGGGGTAATGATTATATTTTCTGTCGGGTTTTTTAATTTAATATATTCGTCAAATTTAATTTGAATGCTTTGTCCAGAAAAGTTTGTGGTGCCGTTTAGTGGAAAGGTTTTGGCCGAATCTATGGTTGGTGCAAATACATCTTTAGAACCGCCAGTTAAAGACACCACTTGAGCACAAGAAGTCACCAAAAAAAGGATAATACTTAAATAAATTAATTTCATAAAATAGATGAAATAAGGTCGGCAACTTGCTCTAAATAAATTCGATCATTTTCATCAAAATCATTTAGTTTGTCGCTATCCACATCAAGAATTAAACGGACAACACCGTCTTTTATTACAGGGACTACAATTTCTGATTTTGACAAAGCACTACAGGCAATATGACCGGGAAAATCTTCTACGTTTGATACAATAATACTTTCTCCATTGGACCAACAAGTTCCACAAACACCCTTGCCTTTTTTTATTCTGGTACAAGCAATGTCGCCTTGAAAAGGGCCCAGTACCAATTCATCTTCTGAATCTGCAAGGTAAAACCCAACCCAAAAAAAATTAAAGACTTGCTTTAAGGCGGCTGAAATATTACTTAAATTGGCATACAAATTTGGCTCTCCATCTATCAATCCTTTTAATTGTGGAATTAAATTCTGATAGTGTTCAACTTTGTTGTTTCCGTTTACCAATAATTCTTCAGCCATTTAATCAATGTTTTTGTGAATTTGATCTGTTAAGACATGAATGTTTTCGTCAAAGTGCTCATTGTTCGTAATGATTAAATTGGCAATTGGCTTGTATGGTCTCACAAATTGATCGTAGGCAGGAATAACATGGTTTTCCCATTGGTACATAATGGATTCCTTGGTGTAATTCCTTTCCGTCATATCTCTTTTTAGACGTCTTTCTAATTGTAAATCTCTTAAAACCGACAAATAAACAGAGTAGTCTAATCGCTCCCTAATAAATGGGTAGTGCATAACAAATAAACCTTCTACAATCAAAATTTCATTGGGCTCAATCAATAAAAATTCATCCTCAACGTCTGGGTTGTTAAAAGTGTAAATTTTTTGTTTTATGGGTTTGTTTTCCATTAATTGAGCTAAATCTCTTTCTAATTGAACCGTGTCCAAGGCGGTAGGTAAATCAAAGTTGGTAATACCGTTATGGTCTTTAATTTGCTCGTGTTTTGGTTTGTAATAATTGTCTAAAGATAAAGTTGTGATTTTGCCCTCAAATTCTTGATAAAGGTTTTTGATTAAGGTTGTTTTACCAACGCCACTTCCGCCTGTAATTCCTACTGTGAATTTGATTTTTTTCAAAATAAAAGTTTTATTTGTGGTTTTGGCCTGTAAATTTAATTCAAAAAATTAAAATATGTCTTTCTTTCGCTATATTTACCTAAAATCTTTTTAACATTTAAACCATTTGATTTGTGAATGATTTACGAGTGACCTTAATTCAACCAAATATTATTTGGGAGGATAAAAAACAAAACATAAACTATTACGAGCTTAATTTTTTAAACCAACTTAAAGCCGGTGAAACGGATTTAATTTTATTTCCTGAACTGTTTTTAACGGGCTTTTCTATGCAAACGGATTTACTAGCAGAACAAATGGATGGTTTAACCATAGGTTGGATGACCCAATGGGCGACTAAATTAAATTGTGTTATCGGCGGTAGTGTAATCATTAAATCTAATGGGAATTATTACAATCGTTTTGTCATGGTTTCAAACAAAGGAGTTGAGGCGTTTTATGACAAAAGACATTTGTTTAGAATGGGAGAAGAGAACAACCATTTTTCTGCTGGTAAGGATAGAGAGATTTTTGATATTAAGGGCTGGAAACTTCTGCTTCAGGTTTGCTATGATTTAAGGTTTCCCGTTTTCAGTCGAAATCAATTGCTAAATGGTAAAAAGGAGTATGATGCCATACTGTATGTTGCCAATTGGCCAAAAGTAAGATCAACTATTTGGTCTAATTTACTTAGAGCGAGAGCTATTGAAAATCAGGCGTATGCCGTTGGGGTAAATCGAGTGGGTCAAGATGGTAATCGGGTTGACCATAGCGGAGACTCTGCTGTAATCAACCCTTGGGGAGAAGTTGAATATCAAGCCCAAAATCAAGAGGGGGAGATGAGAACGGTTGAGCTTAAATATTCAA
>PDWJ01004529.1_pt1 | contig 12195 bp, 6 predicted proteins | sample 1430881 | NCBI WGS metagenome assembly PDWJ01 (sample SAMN01162460, study PRJNA174530) | Oral metagenome, whole genome shotgun sequencing project. | biome: Marine environment; feature: Marine mammal; material: Swab sample of the gingival sulcus; isolation source: swab sample of gingival sulcus... | reverse complement strand
AAAATACACCTTTGATAATCTTGCTCTGCTTAATATGAATTTCTATGCGGGAGAACTTAGAGGGAACCTAAGGCTTCACGGCCCCTTGAATGATCCTGATTTTTTCGGCCAGATTGATTTCAGAGATATGGAGTTCCAGCCCCCGGTTGTAAGGGATATTACAAAGTCGTTTGATACTTCATTTTTCTTCAGCGGCAAAGAAGTTACGGTTCCGGCAACCAAGGCTGAAACGAATAACGGTATAGTATTTCTTAATCTTACTGCAAGTTTAGAGCGATGGCTTCCAAAAACATACGATATTAATCTAAGCGTGCCTGAGGGACAGGCAATCTCGGCAGAAATCAAAAATAAATCAATATATTTATACGGATTTGCTGAAGGAGTAATGAGGATATACGGTGATTTCACCACAATGCATATAGACGGAGACATAAATGCCTCTGAAGCCGTTTTCATGCTGAGAAATGATGATAATTTTCAAAATAAAAACTCTATCGAATTTATTACAAGTGATATGAGGGTTACCTTCGGTGAGAACAACCAATTCTTCTGGCCTTCACAGGATTTTCCAATAGTTAACGGCTTTTTAAGCGGATCAAGCGAGTTGTTTCTCCAGTACGACAACAGTGCATCAGGAATGGTTATTAATGGCAACCTTGATCTAAACGGAGGAGAGCTCTTCTATTTTGAGAGAAATTTTTACATAAAAAAAGGACAGATTAATTTTATAAACGACACAGCCCCATCAATAAACCCGAGGTTTAGTACGCTGGCAGAGATAAGAGACATAAATTCAGAAGGAGAAATGACTAAAATCTATCTTATAGTTGATGATTCACCACTCAAATCATTTACACCGAGGTTTGAATCAGAACCATCCATGCCTACATCTGAAATAATAGCAATTCTGAGCGGTAATATTTTTGATAAATTTGAGTCAGGTTACGATTCAGTAAAAAATGCCTTTTTGCTTGGAACAGATCTTTTCACTCAGTTTGCAATAATCAAGAGGCTGGAAGACAATATAAAAAATTCTCTGGGTCTTGATTTGCTTTCAATAAGAACATCAATAATAAGTAATATATTCGAAAGCTTTACATCTGATAATACAAATTACGACAGTTTATCAAAATATCTTGACAATACAACATTATTCTTGGGAAAGTACTTCACAGATGATATATTTATACAGGGTATGTTTCAGTTTGATCTTTATAACGATAAAGGTTATTATAAGAACCCTGAAATAAATTTTGACAGCGAAATAGCGCTGGAATGGGAAGGTCCTGTGGCCAATGTTGAGTTAAGCTTTTTTCCGGATTTTTTAGATCCTGCTGAGGGTTTAAGAAAAACAAGTGTTGGCCTCTCATGGCATTTCTCTTATTAAAAGACATAATTGAGGAGAAAACATGCGTAAAATCGCTCTCAAAATGATAATTCTTATATTTATTTTTTCTACTGCGAGCATATACGGCCAAGCCTCCGACTGGTATGTAGACAAGCCGATACGGGAAATAAGATTTTCAGGTTTGATAAATATTGATGAATCAGAGCTTACAGGTATAACAGAACAGTTTATTGATAAAAACTTTACCGACACGCTTTTCTGGGATCTTCAAAGTAAATTGTATTCATTGAATTTCTTCGACAGCTTCACCGCAAATGCCGTCCCATTTGGAGGCAGTTATGAAAGTGTAATTATAGAGTTTACAGTTACAGAGCACCCTCTTATAAGATCAATTGTTCTGAAGGGTAACAAAAGTATTTCAAAATCGGATATTCTAGACGAAATAGTTCTGAAAACTGATGATATTTTAAATAAAGCCAGAATTAGAATGGATGAATCGGCAATTAAAGACCTCTATATTGAAGAAGGATACCCCGACGTAACCGTTGCGGGAAGCTTTAATGAGACAGATGAAAATGGCTATGTAGACCTGATTTTTACAATAACTGAAGGAAGTCAGACCAGAATTAAAACAATATCATTCTCTGGAAACACATTTGCATCAGAAAACACCCTTAAAGGGCAGATTGAATCAAGTCAACAGTCATTTTTCAATAAAGGTATATATCAGGAAAGCCTTATAGAAAAAGATAAAGAGGCAATCAGAAAATATTATTATGACTCCGGTTACATTGATATGAAAATACTCAATGTTGAAACCATACCCATTGAAAATGAAGATGAAAATGATGAAAAAAACTATCTTCAACTCATATTTTATATTGAAGAGGGCAAACAATGGTTCTTCGGAGGGTTCGAATTTGAGGGCAACACATTATTTACTGATGAAGAACTATATGGAGTTTTGACATTACAACCCGGTTCAATACTTAATAAATCAAGACTTGAATCTGATTTTATGAAAATCAGTGATATATACTATAATGATGGCTATATATATAACACCATCAATAGGGTAGAAACAAAAAATGAAGAAACAAATGAGATTTCTTTTAAAATTGTAATTACAGAAAAAAACAGGGCCCATATTGAGAATATCATTATCTCCGGAAATGAAAAAACCAAAGATCATGTAATTCTTAGAGAAATTCCGCTTGAGGTAGGTGATGTATTCAGTAAATCAGCAATTATGCAGGGTCTGAATAATCTTTATAATACACGGTATTTCTCATCAGTTGTTCCTGAAATGCCTTACGGTTCTGAATTAGGGCTTATGGATCTTGTTTTAAACGTTGAAGAACAAAACACAACAGATATACAGTTCGGCGTTACATTCTCCGCAGCCACAGGCTCAATACCTATTATCGGTTTTCTTAAATGGAATGACTCAAACTTTCTTGGTGAAGGCACAAAATTCAGCATAGGTACCGAAGTATCAACAACTAAACAGGAGTTTTCTATAAGTTATAAAGATAACTGGCTGTTTGAAAGACGTATTTCAGGCGGTCTTGATTTTTCCATAAGCCACAATAAAAACAAAGATGTCCCTCAGGACATAATGTTTCCTATATTTAACGAGGATGACGAAAACGTTCAGGTTGTACCGGATCCATATGACGGGCATTGGGTAAATGCTGAAACCGGTGTAGCTGTAGAAGGAACTCCGGTAGATGGGAAGATAAACGGTGTAAGTGTGGTTACAGACTATGATTACGCTGTAAGTAAGGGGCTTGTGAAAGATTCTGCATATATGATGGAGTATGATTCCATAACGGCTTCACTTGGCGGAAACGGAGGATACACCTTTATAACACAATTAGGAAATGTTTCCATAGGCGGTGGAATAAGTACTGCTGTCTCAGTAATTTTCTATGACTCATGGTTTAGACCCTATGATAAGAACATAAGAGACTCACGAAATACTCCAACATTTACAAATAAATTATGGATTACGTCAAGCTGGGACACAAGGGATCTTGTATATTCACCAACACATGGTTTTCTTCTGAAAGAAACAATCACATACGCAGGCGGATTTATAGGGGGAAGTAAACATTTTATTAAAACCACTACCGACTTTGACATATATCAGAAATTATTTGATATTCCTGTTACTGAAAACTGGAATTTTATGACTGTTATAGGTCTGCATAGCCAGTTTTCATTAATTCTTCCTCAGTGGGCTAATTATCATGTTGGAACAGGTGAAAATGATTACGAATGGAAATGGAGTAATGCCGCGACACGAGCCGATCTTCTTTATACAGACAGCATGTTCATAGCCAGAGGCTGGGATTCAATTTATGATAATAAGGCCCTTCTTGACATAGTACTTGACATTACAATGCCCATATCCGCCGGACTTCTCTCATGGAACACCTTCTTAAGCGGTACTGCTATTTGGCCGGAACCGGAGGATGTGCTTTCCATGTCTCTGACCGATTACTACTTCAGCCTTGGCACCGGCCTGCAAATAGATATTCCAAGTTTTCCAATATCTTTTTTCCTGGTTAAAAGAGCTAAATTTACTGATTCAGGATTCGATTGGCAGCATGGAAGTTATCTGGGTTCCAGTGATCTAAATGATGACACAGGAATAGATTTTGTCATAACATTTGATCTTGATTATTTTTAAATAATGACTAAGCTATTCAGCAGTTTGAAGCAGAACTTCAAACTGCTGAAGCAACCGCCCGCGTCCGTGCGGGCATAGAGGAGAGTATTCATTTGTTTAAAAGAATTTTTTTATTAACACTTATAATAACAGTTTCTGTTTTCAGTCTTTCAGCTGAACAGCTTTCGAAGATAGGAATTGTAAACTTTTCACGGATTGTCGAGGATTACTTTGCGGAATCATCGGCATGGAGAGAAATTGATGCCATGCGCGAAAAATATAATGAAGGGCGAGATGAGATTCTTGAAGAAATAAACGAATTGAAGATGAAAAAGCTTCAGGCTGACAACAATGATGATAAAATAAAATCATTAAAGCTTGATGATGAAATATACAAAAAACAGGAATACCTGAAAGAATTTCACTCAGTATGGCAGAATAGAATCAATAATAAAACCCAGGGAGTTTATAAGTCTTCAACATTTACTGCTGAAATACTTGATGCAATTCAGTATATTGCCGAATCAGAGGGCTATTCGATGATTATGCGTACTCAGGACCCAAATATTCTCTGGTACAATCATGAAATTGATGTAACAGAACTGGTTCTTGAACGCTTAAGATGGCAGGCAGCCAGAGAATCTAACTAATAGATGTCTCAGGATACCCCCATGATGCGCCAGTACAAGCGCATCAAACAGTCTCATACAGATTCAATTCTATTTTTCAGACTTGGGGACTTTTACGAGATGTTTCTTTCCGATGCAAAAGAAGCATCTTCTATTTTAAATCTTACACTGACAAAACGTCATAATATACCTATGTGCGGCATTCCGTACCACGCCGCGCATGGTTATATATCCCGTCTTCTGAAAGCAGGAAAAAAGATTGCAATATGTGAACAGACTAAAATGCCCGAGGGGGGTAAGGGCATTGCGCAGAGGGAGATAGTAGAGATAATTACCCCCGGCACTGTTGTAGATGAGGACTTTCTTCAAAAGGATCGTAACAACTATCTGCTTGCAGCAGGGATTCATAAAAATATGCTGTCCATAGCATATACAGATCTTTCTACAGGCGAGTTTTTTGCATCCTCCTTTGATTCGAAAGGCCATGATGAGATACTTAAGCGCGAACTATTAAGATTGTCGCCAAGGGAGTTATTGATACAGCAGTCACTGCTTGAAGACAACGACTCAATTGCAAGGATTATTGATGAACAGGAAGGGCTTCTTGTAAACCGTTACCCAGACTGGGCCTTCGACATAGAGAATTCTTCAGATTTATTGAAAAAGCAGTTCAAGCTTCATTCAATGAAGGGCTTCGGAATTGAGGATAATGATCCTGCGGTACTTTCCTGCGGAATTATCCTTGAATACATTTCCGATACATCAAAAAGCCTGCTTCCGCATATAAGAACCCTCAAAATAATAAGAGACGATGATTTTTTAATGCTTGATGAATCAAGCATGAAAAACCTTGAAATTTCAGCCAACCTGCATGACGGCAGCCGAAGGTATTCGCTTCTTGAGGTTCTTGATAATACCAGAACAGCAATGGGCTCGCGAAGACTCAAGAGCTGGCTTATGCATCCGCTTATAGACGTAGAAAATATCAATATCAGACAGCAGAGGGTAGAATTTCTATACCATAACCAAATTCTCTTATCAGGAATAAGCGAAAAACTAATCGGAATCCTTGATATTGAAAGACTTACCTCGCGTATAGCAATGGAAAAAGCCCATGCAAAAAATCTTCTTGCAATAAGAAACTCGCTTAGATCATCATTCGAGCTTAATAAGCTGCTATCCGAATGGAAATCAGACAAGGGGCCTGGAACACTCTCTTCAACAACAGAAAAATCGGCTGCAGCCATCCTTGAACTTCTGGATAAATCCATAGATGAGGATCCGTCAACCCTTCTGACAGAAGGAAGAATGATAAAAGAAGGCTACAGCAGTGAATTGGATGAGCTTAAAACCCTGAAAAGCAGAAGCAAGGAAATTCTCACAGATTACATTGAAAAAGAAAAAAATAATTCAGGCATCAACTCATTAAAAATACGGTACAATAAAATAATAGGATATTTTATTGAGGTAACAAAAACAAATCTGGATCTTGTTCCTGATCATTTTATCCGCAGGCAATCACTGGTATCAGCAGAAAGGTTTACGACGGATAAGCTTATTGAACTTGAAACCAATCTCAATACAGCCTCTGACAAGGCTGTTGAACTTGAGAAAAAGCTTTTCCTTGAGGTACGAGGCAAAATCAAGGAACAAATCGAAACACTTCTTGAGCTGTCATCATATATTGCTGAAATAGACTGCCTTGCCTCTCTTGCCTCAGCCGCAACGCGTTACGGCTACATAAAGCCTGTCGTAAACAATTCAGATAGCCTAAAGATCATTGGCGGCAGGCATCCTGTCGTTGAAGCAAACATCCCTTCCGGCGAATTTGTTCCAAACAGCCTTGAACTTGAATCAGGGGGTGTCAATTTCGCTCTTATAACAGGGCCTAATATGGCAGGAAAGTCTACATACTTAAGGCAGAATGCCCTCATTATTTTAATGGCCCAGATAGGTTCATTTATTCCTGCCGAAAGTGCCGAGATCGGCATTGTTGACAGGATCTTCTGCAGGGTAGGCGCATCTGATAACCTTGCCCGCGGTGAATCCACATTCATGGTTGAAATGAACGAAACAGCAAACATCCTGAATTCAGCAACAGACAAAAGCCTGGTGATAATGGATGAGGTAGGCAGGGGAACAGGAACCAACGACGGTTTAGCGATAGCCTGGGCTGTTTCAGAATATCTTCTTAATATAACCAAATCAAAAACCCTTTTCGCAACACATTATCATGAACTTACACTGCTTAAGCACCCATTGCTTATAAATCTATCGCTTGATGTCCGTGAATCAGACGGAGAAATAGTATTTCTGAAAAGAATAAAAAAAGGGGCTGCTGATGCCTCCTACGGGATTCATGTTGCTGGACTTGCAGGACTGCCGCCTGAGGTTCTGAACCGTGCTGTTGAAATACAGAATGAGCTTGAAGCAAGGGAACAAAAATCCGAGATAAAAACCGCAGAACCGGCTGAAGATTCAAAAAAAGATAAACCGGCAGAACTGTTCTCAGTTGAAGAAATGCTCAAAAGTGAGATATTGGGCTTTGATATTGACAACTGTACTCCGCTTGAGGCATTAAACAGAATAAGCGATTGGAAAAAAAAGCTGGGTTAAAAACTAAAAACCCAATCAATCTGAAAAAATCTCATTATATAATTATTAATGATAGATCTTTATAACATAATTAAAACCTGTGCCGCAGATCTGATACTGCCTGATCTATGCGCGGTATGTATGCAGCCGCTTGTAACGGTAAGATCCAAAAAATATCCACGCGTACCTCTTTGTAATAAATGTGCATATTCAGCCGATTCTGAATTATTCATTAAAAAATATCCCAATATGTCCAGATGTATGCGCTGCGGATATCCTCTCACATCTGAAATGGATCTTTGCTCCAGATGCAGGGAAAAAGAATGGAATTTTACAAATTCCTCAAGCTTATTCATATATGCTGATATCATCAAAGAACTTATAAGGGCTTACAAATTTGATAACCTCAAACTGATTGCGGATTTTTTTGCATTCCATATACAAAACGAGTATTCAGATAACTATGAGGACAGCGTAATAGTTCCTGTTCCATGCAGACCAAGGGCAAAAAAATCAAGGGGATGGGATCAGATTGAGGTTATTTGCAGAATATTAAACAACAGCTATAATCTCCCGGTCTCATATCTGCTAAAACGGAAAAACGGTCCGGCCCAGAAAACATTAAGCTATCAGAAAAGGCTTACAAACCTCGAAAACCAAATTTCAATAAAAAAATCTGCAAATCCTCCGGAGAAAGTATTACTGTTTGATGATGTATTTACAACCGGAGCAACAATGGATTACTGTTCAAAACTTCTTATCTCTGAAGGGATAAAAGATGTACGTTGTATTACTTTGGCTATTGACCTTTAAAGATTAAGAATATAGAATAACAAGACAGCTTAAGATAACAAACCTGAAGAAGTCGCAGCCGGCTTCTTTTTTTATAGGCTAATGAGCCTCTTTCAAAAGTCGGTTACTTTTGAAAGAGGCTTTGAAGTATTTTTGATAACAAACCACTAAATATTTATTCAATAGCAAGTTATCAAAAATACTCCATTCAAGTTTGAAATTTCAAAACTCTCTGAGTTTTGAAATTTTCTCTGATATTTTTGGGGAATGTAGATAATTGAATTTTAACGGATATCAGGACAATGAACTTTTTTCTGTGGTTAACCCTATATGTGAGGGTTTTAACACAAGTATTGTTCAACTTAACAGCACAATAGTAAAAAGCTCATTACAGATTAGAATAGTTCTTTATAAAAAGGGCGGACTCACTATTGATTCATCAACTGAAATAGCAAGGGCTGTATTGCCGAAGCTTGAAGTCTGGGCAGATGACAGGGACATAAACCTTGAGGTATCATCCCCGGGAGTTGGAAGGGTCTTTAAGGACGCTTATGAGTTCACTGTCTTTAAAGACGAAAAGATAAGCATTCTGGTTGATAGCGAATGGATTGAATGTTCAATCGTATCTTCCGATAATAAGGGTGTAATTCTTCAAATTGATGGTAAAGACATCGAATATAAATACGAACAGATTCAGAAGGCCAAATTAGAATAATAACGGAGGAAAGTATGTCGTCAGGCATAGCTGAAGCAATTAAACAATTAGTACAAGATAAGGGAATATCCGAAGATCTTGTAATTAAAACAATAGAAGATTTTCTGCTAGCTGCATATAAAAAGACCTACGGTACAGTAGACAATGCTGTAGTGCAATTTTCTGATGATGGAAATAAGGTTGATCTTTTTGCCCAGAAAATAATTGTTGAAGATGTATATGATCCTGTAGCAGAGATTGCACTTGAAGATGCACTGAAACTGAACGAAGACTGTGAAATAGGAGATGAACTGCTTATTCCAATCGATCCTCTGGAGTTTGACAGGGTTGCTGTTCAGAGTGCCAAGCAGAAAGCAAAACAGACTCTTAGAGAAATACAGAAAGATACACTCTTTTCAGAATTTAATGAAAAACTCGGAGAGATGATCATTGGTTATTATCAGCGTGAAAAGAATGGAAATATTTATGTAGATCTGGGAAATACCGAAGGTGTTCTTCCAAAAAGATTTCAGTCCCCGCGGGAAGTATACAGGCCAAATGACAGAATAAAGGCCCTCATTTATGAAATCAATAAAACGCCGTCAGGCCTTCAGATTGTTCTGTCACGAACCCATACCGACTTTGTAAAACGTGTCTTTGAACTTGAGGTTCCTGAAATATACGATAAAACCGTTGAAATCTTTAAAATAGTCAGAGAACCCGGTTACAGAACAAAGATTGCTGTTTACTCAAACCGCGAGGATGTTGATCCGGTTGGAGCCTGTGTTGGAATGAAAGGCGTAAGAATACAGGCAATTGTGCGTGAACTTGAAGGAGAAAAGATCGATATCCTTAAATATGATGTTGATCCAAGGGTATTTATTAAAAACGCACTATCTCCGGCTGAGGTATTGGAAATTGTTATTCTTGATGAAGCAAAGCGGCAGGCCCTTGCAATAGTTTCAGAAAGCCAGCTTTCACTTGCCATCGGAAAACAGGGTCTTAATGTCAGACTTGCAAACAGACTTGCAGACTGGAATATTGACGTTAAAACAGAAGAACAATTCGAAGAAATGGATATTTCTGTCGATACCCGGCGTGCTGTTTCTGAACTCTTTGGTGATATTGACGAATCTGAAGAAATCACATCAATATCCGAACTGCCTGGAATCACCGACAGGATCGTTGAGGTTCTAAGTAATAATAATATTGATCTTATAGAAGATCTTATTGGTTTATCAGATGAAGAACTGACTAATTTTGAAGAACTCAGTTCTGAAGATATAGAACTGATTAAATCTATAATAGCTGATAATGTTGACATAATCGAAGAAGAAGAAGATTATAGTGAACAGGAAGACTACGATTCAAATGAAGTTGAAGAGGATGATTATCCTCTGGATGCTGAATCAGAACAAGATGATGATTTTGTTGATGATGATGAGGATGACGCCTATGAGTGTCCTGAATGCGGAAACCCGATCACTCTTGATATGACAGTATGTCCGAATTGCGGTGTAGGTATCAGCTTTGAGATAGAAGAAGATGAGGAATAAATTATAATTTGAAGGGAAGATATGTCAGAAGAACTTGAGAATAAAGATTTGCCCAAAGCTACTCTAATAAAACACAAAAAACCGGCTGTTGAATCTGAGGCTTCTAAAACTGAAAAAAAGAAAGTCGTAGTCGTAAAGAAAAAGAAAAAACCAGTCGTAAAAACGGACAAAGAATCTAATAAGCCCAAACAGGAAGGTTTAACCCCTGTAAAATCAGTCAGTTCGGAGGTTCGTCCTGCAAAAGCGTCAACTCCGAAGGCTCAGAAGGGAGAAAGACCAATGGGCGGTTCCCGAAAGGGCAGATCTCAGGACGACATATTTTCACCAAAACCGTCATCATCTGCTGAAACCGAAATAAAACCTGCAGATGGGTCTTCAAAACCGGCAGCTTCGGCTGATAATGAATCTGCAGGAGCGCCGGCAGCACGTAAAAGATCCTATGAAAATAACCGTCAGGGAGACAATAGACAGGGATATCAGGGCAGGCAGAATGACAACCGCCGCAGCTATGATAATAACCGTCAAGGCGGCTATCAGAACCGCCAGAATGACAACAGATACTCATCAGGCTCCGGCAGAAGATCCGGCAGTTATCAGAGCAGACCGGGCAGCTCAGGCGGAAGATCCGGAGAATACCAGAACAAACCCGGCGGCTCAGGCACAAGAACCGGAGGATACCAGGGACGGCCCGGCGGAAGATCCGGCGGATACCAGAGCAGACCGGGCGGCTCAGGAGTAAAACCGGGCGGAGGAATGCCGGCACCGGATACTGAGAACAAGAAGTCAGGCGGACGAAAGGTTTTCAAAACAAAAAAGAAGACTGATTACAAGAAAAAGAATGATTTCCAGCAGGAAAAAGATTTTCAAATAAAGAAGAAAACCATACAGAAAACTAATCCCGTACCTCCAGAAATAGAAATGATGGAGGTCATAACAGTCTCGGATCTTGCAAGGAAAATGAACCTTAAAGCATCAGAACTCATAGCCAAGCTCATGGGTATGGGAATGATGGTAACAATAAACCAGCAAATTGATTCGGAAACGGCTGAAATTCTTGCGGCAGAATATAACTGCAAGGTTAAAATTGTTTCTCTTTATGATGAAACAATTATCGAAAGCGAGGAAGATAAAGAAGAACATCTAAAACCGAGGCCGCCAATTGTTACTGTAATGGGCCATGTAGACCATGGAAAGACCAAGCTTCTTGATGCAATACGTAAAACTGATATTGTAGCAGATGAGCACGGCGGAATTACACAGCACATAGGTGCCTCCAAGGTGGATCTTGAACAGGGCTCAATCGTATTTCTTGATACTCCGGGACACGAAGCATTTACAATGATGCGTGCAAGGGGTGCCCAGGTTACAGATATTGTAATACTCGTGGTTGCGGCAAACGACGGGGTCATGCCTCAGACTGTTGAAGCAATAAACCACGCAAAACAGGCTGATGTTCCAATAATAATCGCTGTAAACAAGTGCGACCTTCCTGAGGCAAACGTTGAGCGGGTCAAACAGCAGCTGTCTGAATACGACCTTCTTCCTGAAGATTGGGGAGGCTCAACGCTGTTCAACGAAATTTCCGCACTGAAGGGTACAGGGATTAAGGAACTCCTTGATACAATTCTTCTTCAGGCAGAGCTTCTTGAACTTAAGGCAAATCCAGAATGCCGCGCCGAAGGTACCGTAATAGAATCAAAGGTAGATCAGGGCCGCGGTATTGTTTCTTCAGTAATAATAGAGCGCGGAACACTTAAGGTAGGTGACAGCTTTGTTGCAGGTATTTATCCGGGAAAGGTCAGGGCTCTTTTTGATGACAAGGGACATAAAATAACAGAGGCAGGACCGGCAACTCCGGTTGAAATCCTCGGTTTTACCGGTATACCCAATGCAGGAGCGCCATTTCA
>PDWJ01010460.1_pt1 | contig 12196 bp, 7 predicted proteins | sample 1430881 | NCBI WGS metagenome assembly PDWJ01 (sample SAMN01162460, study PRJNA174530) | Oral metagenome, whole genome shotgun sequencing project. | biome: Marine environment; feature: Marine mammal; material: Swab sample of the gingival sulcus; isolation source: swab sample of gingival sulcus... | reverse complement strand
GCCGTTACAACAATCTATGACAGTGATTTTCAGGGACAGGTATTTGTTTATGCCTTTGATGATGAGACCTACAATGTCTATTTAAACAGGATTTGATTGCAGGTTTTTTCGGAGCTGGCTGCACACTCTGATTGTAGATTTTGTCTTAATGCTTTTTATTAGTTTGTTGAGTGGGGTACTTTTCTATATTTTAAAAAAGGTTTTCATAATCTGCTGTCTGATGCTAAAGTCAGTTACTATGCGACAGAAAGATTTGCTTCCGAATATTATTGATGAAGTTGTATAAAAAATGAACTTAGATACCGACCTGTTTTCTCTGTTTTTTACCCCTATTATAACAGTTGTTTGGTTCAGTTTTGTTTACTTTTGCAAAGCTAATTATTGATTTTTTTTCGATAGGTTTCTGGTTGTTGACGTTATCATGTACAGGCCATTATGAAATAATTAAAGATGAAAAATGAGAGATGCTTACACAAAGTTATTTGAACGGATTGATGTTCATGAGTTTTTCAAAATTGCAATAAATGATATTACTTACATTGAAGAAGAAAAAATCAGAATTCAATGGGATGAACTTAAAGAAAGGGTTTTCAATAATGGAGAAATTTACATCAGAGGTTATGGACGAGATGCAGTAAAAACAAAAAATCCTTTACTATTTGGTTGTGGTTGGAATATAGCATATATACCAAAATATATTGACCCATTCACAGGACACGAAACTCAGGGATGTTATAGTGAGGAATTCAAAAAAATATTAAAAATAAATTCAAGTTTTACATTGACGACTACAATAGTAGAGTAAAAATTATATCAATTTGAATTTTGAAGAATCATTGGATTATGTAAAAAAGACATTAAGACTTAATAAAAAAGACCTAAATAGTTTTGAATGTGATCTAAAGAAAGAACTTAGCGAAATATAAGGATCTTCTTTTATTATTACTTTTACAAACTGTTTAAAGAAAAACACTAAATTTTAATCAAAGAATACAACATTATATGAAACGATTTATTTATTTGATTTTTGTACTACTTATTGGATGTTCAGAAACTAAAACACATTTTGTAGTTAAACTAAATTCACAAAAAGGATACGGGATATTTATGCCCGGAAATTTTTTGGTAATGCCAAGTGTCGATTCTTTATCTTATCGTAATGTTCCGGAAGATATTGATGAATATGTTGTAAGAAATGTACCATTTCAAACATCTCAATTTTATTGGAATAAATATTTGGATAAAAGTATTAAAAAAGAGAAATTTGAGTATTTAGCAGAATATTATAAAATTGATTCAACTAAACTTACAAATGAACCCGTTGATTGTGAAGTGCTATTTCTCATTGGAACAAGATCTGACAAACGTATTATAATCATTGATTCTGATAATGATGAGGACTTTGGAGATGAAGAAATTCTTGAATATGAATATCCATTGTCTGTTGAAAAACAAAAAACAATACACAATACACTTCCTGAAATTTCAACACGGTATGAGTATTATGAAAATGATAAAATACAATCCAAAGAAGTTAAGATTAAACCAAACCCCTATAGGGGTTCACTAAGACTAACAATGTTTTCAGATAATGAAATTGAAAAAAAATATTTTTTAAGTGTAAGTTTTCCGGGATATAAAAAAGGTCACCTTGATTTTAAAGGATTAGATCACGATGTTTTTGTGTCTAATGGATTTACAAGTATTGGATATCCGCTTCATAGAACTTTACTATTTATTACTTCTCCATCGGACTCTTTACCCTCAGAACCTGATGGAGATATTCCTTATAATATTGGTGATGTTTTCAATGTAAAAGGACATGAATATTTAATCGATTCAATTTCAAAATGGGGGGATGAATTGTTTATAAAATATATTGGAGAAAATACCAGGCAGGTTGGATTTGAAGAGGGCTTTTATATACCGAAATTTGAGGCCACACACCTTGATAATTCTGTTTTTGATTTAAAACAATACACTGGTAAGTATGTGTTATTTGATTTTTGGGGCACATGGTGTAATCCGTGTATAAAGCTTATTCCCGAACTGAAAAGTATAAATTCAGAGTTTTCTAAAGATAAATTCGTGTTAGTTAGTGTTGCCTATGATAGCGATCCCCAAAAAGTTAATGATGTCATTCACAGAGAGGATATGGATTGGGAGCACGTTTTTGTCAGTAATAAAAGGAGGGATAAAAACTCATTGATTGAAAAATTGAAAGTTAGTGAATATCCCACTACTATTTTAATTGATCCGGATGGGAAAATCATTGCAAGAAATAAGAGTATGGATGAAATCAGGAAATTACTAGAAAACGCTTTATAACATTGTATAATAAAAATAATAGTCAAACCGATAAAAATGTTCTGAACTTAAGTATGCTTTAGCTTTCTGTAATTCTCGTGTTTGTTGAAGTAAACAATCAAATAACTTAGGAAAAAAAACAACTATTTTTTTATTATGAAACTTATCAGTATCAACTCATTGGGATAAGTTGCTGATGAATCCGAGCTGATTGGAAAGTGGAAAATTGCTAAGATTCTTGACAAGTCTTCAAACCCGTTATTCAAACCATTAACAGAAGGTTTTGAAGAGTCAATATTTTGAAAACTCCGCTTCGCTTCGCCATGGCGCCTCATCGGCGCGGACTATCGCCCATGATAGCACCCTGCGCTAGGCTACGTACGCCCATCATAGGCTATACCCAGTGCCCTTACTTAAGAAATACTTTGTATTTTTACACTCGGAAACCGGGCATAGCCTGGGCTGTTAGCACCAATTTCTAGGAACAGTTCGATTTTATAAAAAAGTGTATTATTGTGCAATAAATGAAATTGCCAGACGCTGTCTGGTAAATTATGATGCTTATGGAATTAACAAAGAATACAGAATATCAAAAATTATTAGAGAATACCAGGGATACTTTTCAATCATCAAAAGATAAAATCGTTTCTGTTATAAATTCCGGAATGCTTTTGCCTGATATTAATGAGTTGAAAAACAAAGTGAGGGAAATTATTGATAAAAAATAAACTGGTGGTAATAAATAGGACTATAAGTGGTGCGAATCCTGATAGCTATAGGGACGGTATGTCGTCCATATGGCAATAAAAAGCGTGTTTTTGTCTCTTTAAAAGTTTTAAGTTAATCATCTCATAATATTTTAGTGATATCAAGGATTGTTATATTTTTGCGAATATACTAACGTTATCGGTCAGTGTAGAAAGCCGGTCTCATATTCAACACATTTGGTTTTTGTCGATACATAAAGCAAAAAAACTGAAAGAGCTTGAATTTTTGCCAACGCTTGATAGGAAATAACAGAGAAAAAAGAACGAATAGGAATAAAAATGATTAATGAAACACAATAAAATAAAACTATCACAATTAGAAGGTTTCTTAATGAAAGCAGCCGATATATTAAGAGGCAAAATGGATGCTTCTGAATATAAGGAGTTTATTTTTGGGATGCTTTTCCTTAAAAGAATGTCCGATGTGTTTGACCAAAAAAGAGAGTATCTTAAAAATAACGACTATAATCATTTAGATGATGAAACTTTAAATGAAATTATGGAAGAAAAGCTCACCTATGGTGAGACATTTTTTGTACCTCCAAGAGCCAGATGGAATGAAGGGTTTACAGATGAAAACAAAGTGAAACATCCACCAATTAAGCACCTGCAAAGCAATATCGGTCAAATGCTTAATAAGGCTCTTGATGCTATTGAGGAATCCAACCCTGACACACTATCAGGTATTTTTAAAGGTCGCATCAACTTTAATAAAGAAGTAGATGGGAAACAGATTGTAAAAAATGTTGACCTCAAAAAGATGATTGACCACTTCAACGAATTTCCGAGCTTGGTGAATCAAAACTTTGAGTTTCCGGACTTACTTGGTGCAGCTTATGAATATCTTTTAAAGCACTTTGCAGATGAAGGTGGTAAAAAAGGCGGTCAATTCTATACACCTAATCAGGTTGTTCGCTTATTGGTGCAATTAATGAAACCGGAAGCTGGTATGTCTATTTATGACCCTACGGTAGGTTCGGCAGGCATGCTTATTCAATCGCATCAATATGTTGAAGAACAAGGGCAAAATGCAGACGATTTAGAATTGTTCGGTCAAGAGAACGACCCTACGGTAGTTGCCATTGCTAAAATGAATATTATTCTGCATAACATTACAAAATATACTATTGAATACGGAGATACCTTAGAGGAACCTTTAAATGAAAAAGATGGTCAATTAATCCAATTCGATAGAGTAATCGCCAATCCGCCATTCTCTCAAAACTATAACAAAGCGACTATGCAATATCCATCTCGTTTTAGTTATGGTTTTGCTCCCGAAACAGGTAAAAAAGGTGATTTAATGTTCGTTCAACATATGCTTGCCAGTTGTAAAAAAACGGGGAAAGTTGTGGTTGTTATGCCACACGGAGTATTATTTAGAGGGGGAAAAGAAAAAGAAATCCGTGAAAATTTGTTAAAAGCAGATGTATTGGAAGGGGTTATCAGTTTACCACCGCAATTGTTTTATGGCACAGGTATTCCGGCTTGTATTATGATTTTTAATAAAAACAAACCGGACACACTAAAGCATAAAGTTTTCATTGTTAATGCGGATAAAGATTACGCAGAAGGCAAAAAACAAAATACACTAAGACCTGAGGATATTGAAAAAATAGATTCCGTATTCACCAATAAAATTGAAGAAGCTAATTATTCGAAATTAATTGATTTAGATACTATTAAAAGTAATGACTACACACTGAATATTCGTAGGTATGTGGATAATACTCCTTTGCCCGAACCCGAAGATGTAAAGGCTCATTTAATGGGTGGTGTGCCAATTATTGAAATTGAAAAAGTACAGCAATCTTTAGCTCCTAAGTTTGAATTTGATGGCTATCAACTATTCCAAGATAAAAACGAAAACTATAAAGATTTCAATGTGGCGTCCAAAGCAGACATTAAGCAAATGATTGAGGAAGATAAAAATGTAGAGAATACTCTAATTGAGTTAGGCATTCATTTAGCCGATTGGTGGCAATTGGCTAAAGAAGATTTCTCAACGCTTGCACCCAACGGCAATGGCTCAAGAGCCAATTTACCGGCTGTACGTGCAGAACTATTAAATTCTATCAAAGAAAAGTTTGTGCCTGTAGGGATATTAGACAAATTTCAAGTGGCAGGCGTATTTGTAAACTGGTGGGATAATGTCAAATACGACCTCAAAACCATTATGCAAAATGGTTGGGATGCAGGGCTTATTCCTGACGAATACCTTATTGAGGAGTTTTTTAAAACAGAAAAAGCTAAAATTGAGCAAATAGAAATTCAACAAGCAGACTTTGAAAGCCAACTGGAAGAAGCTGTTGAAGAAGCTTTGAATTTAGTAGAGTTTGAACCGGACGAAGAAGAAGGCGAAATAAAACAAACACCTGCATTAGCTAAAACTGAGTTGAAAGTCCAAATTGATTATTTCTTGACCGAGAAAAACCAACCTGAAGAAGCTAAACTTTTTCAAGAACAAGAAACAAAAATTAAAAATTTCGAAAAGTCCATAAAAGAGTGCAAAGCACTTTTAAAAGAGAAACAGGCAGAATTAGAACTGAAAATAGAACTAAAACGCTATGGAAGCGAAGAGGTTAAGGAAGAAAGTAGCTCGTTGTTAAAAGCAGCAAAGGAAGAAATTGAAAAATTAGATACCAATATAGATGGACTTATAACTGGTTTCAGAGAAGAATTGAAAGATGTATCGGATTACGACAGCATTAAAAAGTCTGTTACTGCATTTGAAAAAGCATTAAAAAAATCAAAAGACAAACCCGAAACCTTGCAACAAGTATTAGAAGTTAAAAAGCAGTTTAAAGAGATTACTAAAACCTATAATGCTCGTATAAAAGACATAGATATTTTACAAGCAAAATTGGATAGTTTAAATGCTCTTTTAGATGAAATTGGTGGTATGATTACCACTGAAGAAAGCCAAAAACTGATCCTGAAAAAGCATTTTGATATCATTAACGACCAACTGCAACGCTACTTAAACACAGAAAAACGTGCCTTGGTAAATGCCTTTGAAAACCTGTTTGATAAATACCACACCTCTGTGCAGGCCATAGAGCAAAAGCGAGAAAAAACAATGGCTGAACTCAACGATTTTCTAACCCAACTAGGTTTGCAAAAATGAAGAATACTTTTAAAATTTTAAAGGCAACAAACAGGGAAATAGAAGAGGTTATTCTCTCAACTGGTTTTAGTGGTATTGAAAGTTTGGTTGTTGATAATGATTATTTAATGCAAATATTATCTTCTGCAGAGTTTAATTCTCAAAAAAATCTTTTAGCAGAAGGGAGTACGCAAGAAGCGGTAAATAATTCAAAAATAAAGGAAATAAAATTTCTTCTTCCTAAGAATCCAAAAGAACAAACTCAAATAGCCACCATCCTTTCCAAAGTAGATAAAGCTATAGCCCAAACTGAGCAATTGATAGCCAAATACACCCGCATCAAAACGGGCTTAATGCAAGATTTGCTAACCAAAGGGATAGACGAAAATGGCAATATCCGCAGTGAAGAAACTCACGAGTTTAAAGATAGCCCTTTGGGTAGAATTCCGAAGGAGTGGGGGTGTCTATCAATTGGAGATATAGCCGAAAGATTAAGAAGCGGTGTAACGCCTAAAGGCGGTAGTGATGTTTATCAAAAGGAAGGTATAATGCTTATTAGAAGTCAAAATGTGTACTCATACGGTTTCAAACTTGACGATATTGCATACATAAGTGAAGAAATAAATTCAAGAATGCTCGGAAGCCAATTACAGTCATTTGATGTGTTATTAAATATCACAGGTGCTTCTATTGGTCGGTCTACTTATGTTCCCGATAATCATCCATTGAGTAATATCAATCAGCATGTTTGTAGTATAAGATTAAAAGCCCCTTCATTAGAAAAGTCAATTTATCTATCCACTTTTTTAAACTCTGTTTACGGTCAAAATCAAATTCAACAAAATAATGCAGGTAGTAATAGAGAGGGCATAAACTACAATCAAATAAGAGCAATACTCTTACCTTGGTTTAAAGAAAAAAGAGAATTTGAAAGTTTTAAAACTATTATTTTAAAAGCTAATGAAAAAACTGATAGTCTTAACACATCCCTCAACAAACTCCAATCCCTTAAAACAGGCTTAATGCAAGATTTATTAAGCGGTAAGGTAAGAGTAAATCACCTTATTAAAGAAACAACAAGCGTATGAAAAACTGGACAAAAAAAGCCATAGCATACTTAGATAAATCATTGGGAAAAGTACCTACAGAACTTAATGAAATAGATTGGAAAGCGGACTTATCTCCAAAAAATGATAAGCTTTGCCAACACATTTCAGCTTTTGCCAATATGCCAGGTGGTGGTTTTTTGGTTTTTGGCATTGATAATAAAACAGCCAATATTTTAGGAATTGATAAACCCAAGGCAGATAATATTGTAGAGCGTTTAGCTTCTTTGTGTAGAGATGGCGTAAACCCATTAGTAAAAATAGATCATAGTATAGAAACTTTTAGAGGCGAAGAATTACTGTTTGTTTATATTAAAGAAAGTGCCATAAAGCCCGTACATCTTATTCATAAAACCATTGAAGATAGTTTTGTCCGTAGTGGTGGTACAACTCGTAAAGCATCACGACAAGAAGTAGGCTCGTTAATGCTTAATAGTAAATCACCCACGTGGGAAGAGTTGCATGCTTCAAAACTACTAACAGAGCTGGAAGTAATTACTCTTTTAGAATATGACAAAATTTTAGAATTATTAGGCAAACCCGTACCATCTAAAATAGAAGAGATTATGCAGTGGATGGTAGATGAAAAAATGTTAGTAGATGTAGATGGCAAGGGTTATTACATTACCAATTTTGGTGCAGTGACAGCAGCCAAAGACCTTAATAAATTTGATGGTTTGGCTCGTAAATCTGTTCGCTTAATTAAATATGAAGGCAAAAACAAAGCAGGTGCAAGTAAAGAATACCCCGGAAGGAAAGGATATGCAGTTGGTTTTGAATCTCTCATCACCTTTATTCAGGGTTTGCTTCAAGACAGCGAGATTATAAAAAATGCTTTAAGGGTTGAAACATCAATTTATCCGGAAAAAGCAATTCGGGAATTAATAGCCAATATTTTAATTCATCAAGATTTCAATATCAGAGGTACAGGTCCAATGATTGAAATTTTTGAAGATAGAATTGTATTCAGCAATCCGGGTAAATTACTGCCATCCAAAAAAATTGATCGACTAATCCGTACCACTCCCGAATCAAGAAACGAAATTTCAAAGAAATATGCAGAAATGACCAATGATGAGCGTATTGAAGCTTGCTATCAACACAGCATTATTGAGTATTTTGGCAATGGTGGATTTAACAATACAAGTTTAAGAAAACGATTTGGGATGCATGAAAAACAAGCCTCTCAAATATCTTTATTAATCAAAGATGCCATAAAGGCAGGTAAGATAAAAGCAAAAGACCCTGATAATGTATCTAAGAAGTTTAGTTTATATGTGCCTTATTGGGCTTAAAGTTTTATTTAATTAGAAAATGGAAAGTGAAAATAACATATTGATTTACAGGTGATTCTTATTTAATCAGAAAGCGTAAATGCTATTTTACTTATTTAATTTCAAAACAGAAGCAACTCGTAAGTCTATGATTTACAATAAGTTTTTATTTAACTCGAAAACGGAAAGATAGTTTTCTAACATTTTAACGATACCGCATGATACTAAGCAACGATAATAAATACAGAGGCAATTTAGGTTCAACCCTAAAATTAGATGAATATAGCCACGTAGAAAAACCTTTTTTAGAACAATTAGCAGGGTTGGGTTGGGACGTATTGGAACTACAAATGCAACAACAACCCGAGCAAAGTTTTAGAACCTCTTTTTCAGAAGTAGTGTTAAAGCCAAAACTAAGGGAAGCTTTGGTTAAAATAAACCCTTTCCTTACAGATGCCCAAATAGATGAATTGGAGCGTAAAATAACGACATTTCATAAAAACAGTCTTTTAGAAAACAACCAACAAGTATTACATTATTTATTGGAAAATACCACCGTTTCTAAAAACGAGCAAACAGGCGAGTTGAGTCCAACGGTACGCTTTATTGATTTTGATAATTTAGAGAACAATAGCTTTACCGCCATTTCTCAATTTAAAGTGGTGGTAACAGGTACAGACCACCACATCATTCCAGATATAGTTTTGTTTGTAAACGGTTTGCCTTTGGTTGTGGTTGAAGCCAAATCTTCAAAAGTAAAAGAGCCTATCCCTGAAGCCATAGACCAGTTGATGCGGTATTCCGAACAAAGAGGCGATGTAGGAGAAGGCAACAAAGAATTATTCTATTACAATCAAATATTAGTAACTACTTGCCGTACAGAAGCCAAGTTTGGCACAATCTCTACGAAAATAGAAAAACATTTCTACAGATGGACAGACCCCTATCCTAAAACAGTCAACGATTTAGTACACGGAAAATCTTCTCCCAACGACCAGCAACGCTTAGTTGCAGGCATGTTAGCCCCTCGCAACCTTTTGGATATTGTAAGGGTTTTTACGGTTTTTAAAACAGACGACAAGGGTAGAAAAATAAAAATAGTAGGTAGATACCAACAATTTAGAGCTGTTAAAATTGCTACGCATAGGTTAATTGAAGGTAAAAACCCAATAGAAAGAGGCGGTATTATTTGGCACACACAAGGTTCGGGCAAGTCGCTTACTATGATGTTTATGGTTCGTGAAATGAAACTAAGACCGGAGTTAATGTCTTGGAAAATCATTTTCGTAACTGATAGAACGCAATTAGAAGAACAATTAGCAGAAACAGGTCAAAGCATAGGTTTTACCATAAAAACAGCCAACTTTATCAATCCAAAGAATCCTGCCAATGGTCAAAGTTTAAAAGAATTATTAAGCAATGATAATTCAGATTTGGTGATGGCTATGATTCATAAGTTCCAAGAAAATGGAGATTTAACAGGTTTAGAAATATTTCCTGAACTAAATAAGAGTAGCAACATTTTAGTAATGACAGATGAAGCTCACAGGTCTCAATATTCGCTTTTAGCGGCCAATTTAGACCGTTCAATGCCTAACGCAACTTCCATAGGTTTTACAGGAACACCAACAAGCAAAACAGAAAAGAAGTATAAAGACTACATCGACAAATACACCATGCGACAAGCTATAGACGATCGTGTTACTTTAGAGATAGTGTATGAAGGTTTCACACACAATGCAGAGGTGGAAGACCAAAAAGGAATGGATGATAAATTTGCGGATGTATTTAGTGATTATCAACTTACCGAACGTTTGCAGATTTTAGGTTTTGGCTCTCGTGATGCGTATTTAGACAATATGAATACCATTAAAGAGAAAGCTAAAAGTATGGTAAATCATTATGTAGAATATATATTCCCAAGTGGTTTTAAGGCTCAAATTGTTGCCAATTCTCGTATTGCAGCAGTTCGGTATAAAGCAGCAATTGATGAGGCATTAAAAAATAAAATAGCCGAATTATTGGTTGATAATCCTATGTTAGTCAATCTTGAAGTATTGCAAACTTTAGAAACAGCAGTAGTAATATCAGGAAGTCATAATGACGAATTAGCAATTAAAGCCTTTACCAATAGCGATTATCATAAGAAAAGTATCAAGCGTTTTAAATTACCATTTGGGAAAACAGATGAAGAAGATAAAAATCTGAACGGTAATGTGGGTGTTGTAATTGTCAATAATATGTTGCTTACCGGTTTTGATGCACCTATTGAGCAGGTAATGTATTTAGATAGGGTTATTGTGGCTCATAATCTTTTACAAACCATTGCAAGGGTCAACCGTGTGGGTCCGGAAGGCAAAGACAAAGGTTTTGTGGTAGATTATGTAGGTGTAGGGCACCATTTAAAACGAGCCTTAGATGTTTATGCAGAAAAAGAATTGCAGGAGATTTTAGATTGCATTTCAGATGATGATGCTGAATTGAACGAATTAATCAAAGCCCATAAGGGTATTTGGAACTTTTTAAAAGTTTACGGCTTAGAAGAATTATCTGATTCAGATGCATTTTTTGATGTCTTCTACGATGAAGATATTAGGTTTGAATATATTAAACTTTACAAAACATTTACAAGCTGTTTCAATACGGTTTTACCACGTAAGGAAGCTTTAGAGTTTTTTAATGATTGGAAAGCCTTTACAGAAATTAATGCTTTAGCCAATAAACATTTTAGAGATGGCAGATTTAGTATGAAAGGCATACCTCCAAAATTAAGAGCCATTGCAGACGAATATTTAACATCGAAAGGTATAGAGCAACAAGTGGCTCCAATATCAATTATCGCTGATGATTTTTTTGATAAAGTAAAAACAAAGAAACGTACCAAAACAAAAGCGGCAGAAGTAGAGCACGCCATTAGACACTTTATAGATTTAAATATTGATGAAGATCCTGAATTGTTTGCCTCTTTTGCTAAAGCATTAGAAGAAATTTTACAAAACTTCAAGGGTAACTGGAAAGTAATTTACGAAGAGCTGGAAAAACTAAGAGAGAAGATAAGAAAAAGAGAAAAGGAAGAAACCTATGGTTTAGACCGTAAAAAGCAAATGCCATTCTTTCGTATTTTTAAAGCAGAATTGTTTGATAATAGAGAATTATCAGAGGATGAAATTGCTCGCAACGTAAACCTAACTCAACACATCTTCAATTTAGTAGCCACCGAAATAAAGCTAACAGGTTTTTGGGATAGTCTTCCGGCACAAGCAAAACTAAAAGCTGAATTACAAAAAATGCTTTTATCTCGCGAATTCAAAGATTTACCTAACATCATTACCAAAAGAAGTGAAATCATTTCAAGAATAATGGAATTAGCTAAAACCAATCATTTTAAAATCATAAACGACTAATGATTATCAAGTACCACATAAAATACTCCAATCGCAAAACCCTCAACATTTCAGTTGAAAGGGATAGGAGTGTTATTGTTCGTGCGCCACATTATCTTACAGCAGAGAAGATTGATATAATAGTTCAATCTAAAAGACAATGGATAAAGGAAAAGCTAAACCATACACAGAAATACCCTTTAATCACAGAAAACAAAGAATTTGTATCAGGAGAAACCTTAATGTACTTAGG
>PDWJ01004854.1_pt1 | contig 12196 bp, 10 predicted proteins | sample 1430881 | NCBI WGS metagenome assembly PDWJ01 (sample SAMN01162460, study PRJNA174530) | Oral metagenome, whole genome shotgun sequencing project. | biome: Marine environment; feature: Marine mammal; material: Swab sample of the gingival sulcus; isolation source: swab sample of gingival sulcus... | reverse complement strand
TCGATATCGGTTGAAACGATCGCAGATTAACAGTAGCTGGCGTGAATTGAGAAATCAGCTTGAAGGCCAAAATCGGGTGACTGTTTCAATGCAATGTAAGGACGGCCAAACCGTCCACGTCAAAAAGAGCTCACGACCAGAATATAGACAACAAGAAATTTATAAAGCTTTGGAGATAAGTTTATATCCAGGACCTGTGATTAAAACCTATCTTTAAACAAAAGTAGTGCCATAACAAGGGGTTTCAAATCGATATTTTAATTAATTACAATTAGATATAATTTCAAATCGAAAACTTTGGGTTAAGGGAATGCTTACCGGGATAATTGTTCTATCCGTTCTTTTTCCAGGAGTTCTTTAATCCGTGAGATGGATATTACCTGCGTCTGCCGGGCAGCAGGGGTTAAAAAGGATTTTAATTTGTAATCCAGGGCCCTGGGGTGAATATCACTGGCAATGGCCACCACGCCCTCGGTGATGATCCGCTGGAGCAGGAGTTCCTGACTGGTTCGTTCCCGAATGTTGGCAGCAATGGGGTAACACACCATATTCGCAAGGATAATTCCGTACAGGGTAGATGTCAGGGCAATGGGGATGGTGGACACAAGGGTGGCAGAATCCCCAATGCCCCCGAGCATACCGATCAACCCGACCACCGATCCAACCAGACCAAAGGCCGGCGCCACATCCCCCATGGTCTGGAGCAGCCTTAAATTCTCATCCCGCCGTTTCCGGAAAAAAAACATCTCTGCGTTCAAGGCCTCACGAATCTGCGCCGGCGTATAATTATCCACCATCAGGCCGATGGCCCGGCGCAAAAACACGATGGTGGTCTCCTCTTCTTCTTTTTCCAGGGACAACATACCGTTAAGTTTTTGTTTTATTGACAGGTCCACCAAAATTTTGACGATGGTATCAGCACTGACCGCCGATCGTGTATAAGAGGCTTTCACCACCTTCAGCAAAATGATAATCCGCTCCATACGGTATCCTAAAAACACGGCAGTCAGCGTCCCGCCCACCACAATGACCACCCCTGAAAGATTGGCATACAGCCCCAGGTCGCCGCTAAACGCAAATCCGGTACAAAACAACAGAAAGCAAAAGCAGACGCCAATGATATTTAATTTACCATGTTCCCAGAAACTATTATTTTCCATATTCTCTCTCATCTCTATTTTCCTGATCTTTTAGGGCCATTGGCCTTCACTTGCATCTTTTAAATACGGCCGTGTTTTCATTAAAATAATTTCCACTCGCCGATTCTGCCGCCGATTCATGATACTGGTATTGGGTCGTACCGGTTGATGCCAGGCATGGGCGCTGATAAAAAACCGATCTTCCGACACCCCGCCTTTTTCAATCAGAAACCGGGCTGTGTTTGTGGCCCTGGCGGCAGAAAGTTCCCAGTTCGTGGGATATTTTGCCGAGTAACTGGGCATGGCATCGGTATGGCCGGATACATTGATGATGTAATTATTGCCCCGCAGCACCGATGCAATCTGCCACAGCCGTTCCCTGGCCTGGGGAAGGAGCGTTGCTTTTCCCGTATCAAACAGAATATCCCCGGCAATGGAAATGCGTACCGCCTGGTCGGCGACCATGTCTACCCCCACCGATTCATCCACAAACTCGTCTAAGATGGCGGATTTGGCTTGATCGTAAATATCCGCCGGGTTTTGCAGGGCATTGATATCAGCAACCTGACTGGCACCGCTTTCTGAAAAGGTATTACGTCCGGGTCCATCCCCCAAAACCAGGCGCTGGTTCCCCACCTGATACGCATAAAGCACTGCAAACAACACAAACATGGTCATCATCAAATCCGCCCAGGACACCGACCATTTATTCTGTCGGTTCAACGCTTCATCAGCAGGGGCCGTATCCACATAGGGATCAAATTGTGCAGACACAAAAAAACCAGTGGGGTCAATGTCGTTGGCCTGTGCTTCATCGGTTTCTTTCACTGTGACTGCTGTTTGAATGATATCTGTACGCATTTTCGCCTTGCTCCAGTGTGATGGATGGGTTGACCGATCCTCTCAAAACGATTTGGAATGATCGTTTTAAGAACAAAGCAATATTCATTCCAGGGTGATCAACAAGGCTTTAAAAAATCGTTTGAGGCCCGCCATGCGCAGGGACATGGGCAGGAGATTCACCATTTTGCTATTCTTGTAATTGTTTTTATCTAGGCGTATTTCAGGCGTGAATCAATTTGAGCCACCACTCCTCATGATCCAGATACCATTGCACGGTTTTGCGGATACCGTCGTCAAAGGGGATTCGTGGGGTGTAGCCAAGTTCGGTGGTTATTTTAGCCGCGTTGATGGCATAACGGCGGTCGTGGCCCGCCCTGTCTGGGACATGGGTCATCAGGGTTGACGAGCGGGTCCCGTTGGCCGGAGGGGCTTGGGGAAATTTTTGTTTAAGTGCCGGATCTGCGGCAAAGGTATTATCCATGGTGGTGCACACCAGATGAACGATATCCAGATTGAACTGTTCATTATTGCCGCCAATGTTGTAGGTTTCACCGGCTTTGCCGCGATGAAGAATCAAGTCTATGCCCAGGTTGTGGTCGTCTACATAGAGCCAGTCCCGGATCTGTTTGCCATCGCCGTATACCGGGATGGGTCGATTGTTGAAAATATTGGTGATCATCAGGGGGATCAGTTTTTCAGGGAACTGGAAGGGGCCGTAATTATTGGAGCAATTGGAGGTGGTGACCTCAAGGCCGTAAGTTTCGTGGTAGGCCCGAACCAGGTGGTCTGACGCGGCTTTACTGGCTGCGTAAGGGGAATTGGGGGCATAGGGGGTCGTTTCCGTGAATGCAGGGTCGCCAAGGGCCAAGGTACCATAGACTTCATCTGTGGAAACATGGTGGAATCTATGGGGCTTGGGGCTGTTATCCAACCAGATTTTTTTACAGGCTTTGAGCAGATTGTGGGTGCCCACGATATTGGTATCAATGAAGGTGTCAGGACCTGAGATCGATCGATCCACATGGGATTCTGCGGCAAAATGAACAATGGTGTCAATACCGTGGCGCTGTAGGATGTCTTCGACCAGTGCCTGATCTTTGATAGTGCCGTGGATGAATTTACATTTGGGATTCTTTTCCGCCTGGGCCAGATTTTCCCGGATACCAGCATAGGTGAGTGCATCCAATACAAAGACGGTGTCTTCCGGGTATGTGTTCAGCCAATAATATACAAAATTGGTTCCAATGAAGCCTGCGCCACCTGTTACGAGTAGATGTTTCATGTTTCATACTCCTTGAGTATGGCCCAAAGCACCACCCACGCCAATGAATGGTAATGATGTCGGTGGCATGCCAGATGGATTATTCATCCAGGGTGCACTCAAGATTGAAGCAGGTCAAGCAGGTACTTGCCGTATCCATTTTTTTTCATGGGTGCTGCGAGTTGGGCCAATCTTTCGGCATTGATCCACCCCATTCGGAAGGCCACCTCCTCGGGACAGGCAATCTTAACACCCAGTCGATCTTCCATCACTTTAACGAAAATACCGACATCCAAAAGGGAATCATGGGTGCCGGCGTCCATCCAGGCCGTTCCCCGGCTAAGCAGCGCCACGGTAAGGTTACCCCGGTTTAAATACGCATTGTTAACATCGGTGATCTCAAGTTCACCTCGTGGTGAGGGGGTTAATTGTTTTGCAATCTCAACAACGTCGTTATCATAGAAATACAAGCCGGTGACGGCATAGTTTGATTTTGGAATTTCCGGCTTTTCTTCAAGAGACATCACCTGGCCGTTGTCGTTAAATTCCACCACCCCGTAGCGTTCGGGATCTTTGACATAATAGCCAAATACCGTTGCACCTGTATCCTGCCCGGCAATGATCTGAAGCTGCTCTGACAATCCTTCGCCATAGAAGAGATTATCACCAAGTATCAGGGTAACAGGATCACTGCCAATAAATTGTTCTCCGACGATAAAGGCATGGGCCAATCCGTCAGGGGACGGCTGGATCACATACTCAAGATGAATCCCCCACTGGGAACCGTTTCCCAAAACTTTTTTATAACTTTCCACATCATGGGGCGTTGTCACAACAAGAATATCCCGAACACCTGAAAGCATAAGGGTTGACAGGGGGTAATACACCATGGGCTTTTCATAAACAGGCATGAGATGCTTGCTTACGCCCATGGTTAACGGATACAACCTCGTACCAGAGCCACCTGCCAGAATGATCCCCTTACGCATATGTACTTACCTTTTTTATAAGAAAGTCTGTGTAATTCACTCAGATCTTTCAATTTTTGTTGTGGGCTGTGCCTGGGGGTTGATAGACCCAGGACGGCCCGTGGCCGTTACACCAGCCTGATTATCCCAAAAAACTACAATCTCCAGAACTGAACGCCTGATTTTTCGACTTCATCGACGTCCAGCATGGATTTGACGTCGATCAGGCACCCTTTTTCGTTAAGTTTTGCCGTAAAGGTCTCCAGTGACTGCTCTCTGTACCAAGCATGGGGAACAGCCAGAATCAGGGCGCCCAAATCCTGAAGATCCTCCCAGGGATGGAGGGGCACGTTATAGTATTTCAAGGCTTCTGACGGGTCTGCCATGGGATCATGAACCAGGACGTCGCACCCATAGGATTCCAGTTCTTCAATGATATCCACGACCCTTGTATTTCTCAAATCCGGGCAGTCTTCTTTAAACGTGAGGCCAAGGACGCCAACTTTTTTACCTTTGATGTTCTGGGCAGAGTTGATCATCATTTTTATGGTTTTTTCAACGACAAATTTGCCCATATCGTCATTGATCCGTCGACCGGCCAGAATGATGGCGGGATGGTAGCCTTCACTCTGGGCTTTGTAGGTCAAATAATAGGGATCTACGCCAATGCAATGCCCCCCCACAAGGCCAGGGGAAAATTTCAGGAAATTCCATTTGGAACCTGCGGCCTCAAGTACGTTTTTGGTATCAATGCCCAGCCGATCAAAGATCAGGGCCAACTCGTTCATCAGGGCGATGTTCAGGTCCCGCTGGGTGTTTTCAATCACTTTTGCGGCTTCGGCTTCTTTGATATTTTTTGTTCTGTGGACGCCGGCTTCAATAATGGATTCATACAGAGATGCCACTTTTTCCAGGGTATCTTCATCATCCCCGGAGACCACTTTAACGATCCGGGTCAAGGTATGTTCCTTGTCACCGGGATTGATTCTCTCTGGGGAATAGCCCACATGAAAATCCGTTTTCCATTTCATGCCGGATTCTTTTTCCAGGATGGGAACACAGATATCTTCGGTGACACCGGGATACACCGTAGACTCAAACACCACGATGGCGCCTTTTTTCATAACCCGGCCAACAGTACGCGACGCACTTTCCACAGGGAAGAGGTCTGGTCTTCTCGCCTTATCAATGGGTGTGGGTACGGCCACCACAATAATGTCCGCATCGGACATAAGTTCAGGATCGGTGGTTGGGGTGAAAAATTCAGCTTTTTCAAATTCTTCTTTAGACACTTCTCCGGTGGGATCTTCATGGGCCAAGCTGTTATCCACAATGGTTTGCTTTAGATCAAATCCAACGGTTTCGTATTTTCGGGCAAAATAAACGGCAAGGGGAAGCCCGACATATCCCAGTCCAACAACGGCAATCTTAGTTTCGTTTTTCATATTCTTTATCTCTCTCCTCTATGATGTATTTATTTATCGTCTATTTTAAATTCTCAATATACCATTGGGCGGCCTGGTCCAGTCCTTGTGCCACAGAGAATTCCGGTGTATATCCCAGCAATTCGTTTGCCTTTGAAATATCTGCCAACGAATGCCGGACATCTCCAGGGCGAAAGTCTCTGTACACAGGTTCTGCTGCTGCCGCTTCTGGATATTTTTGCGCTACCCGGTCTCTAACCATGGCAAACAATTCATTTAATGTTGTCCGCTGACCAAATGCCACATTATAAACCTGATTCACTGCCCCTTTTTTTTCGGCCAGGCAGGACAAAAGATTGGCCTGCACCGTGTTGTCGATATAGCAAAAATCCCTTGAGGTTTCACCATCGCCATTTATATAAAGGGCATTGCCCCGAATCAATGCGGAAAACCAAAGGGGAATCACAGCGGCATACGCCCCGTTGGGATCTTGACGGCGACCAAACACATTGAAATACCGCAATCCCACAGTCTTTATACCGTAGGTGGACGCAAAAACCGTGGCATAGAGTTCATTTACGTATTTTGTAACGGCATAGGGAGACAGGGGCTTGCCGATAATATCTTCCTTTTTGGGAAGCCCGGGATGGTCCCCATAGGTTGAACTTGAGGCCGCATACACAAATCGCTTCACACCGGCATGGTGGGCAGCCTCCAGCATATTTAAAAATCCAGTGATATTATTTTCATTGGTATTGATCGGATTATCTATGGAACGGGGGACAGACCCCAACGCGGCCTGATGCAATACAAAATCTGACCCTTCCACCACCTCTTTGCAGGTATCCAGGTCCCGGATATCCCCTTTGATAAATTTAAAATTTGCCCAGCTGCGGTCCCCCACAATATCTTTGACCTGGTCCAGGTTATGCTGAAACCCGGTGGACAAGTTATCCAGACCGATCACCTTCTGACCAAACTTTAGGAGGGTTTCAACCAGATTGGAACCGATAAATCCGGCACACCCGGTCACCACCCATTTGTATTGTTTATCTTCTAATTTTTCTTTTAATTGTGTCTGCATTGCACTCATTGAACGACCTCATTTCAAAAAAGAGTCATCATCTTAACATTAGTATTTACTTAGATTTTTGATCTATCATCTGTATGGTGAAGAACCTGCTACTGAAAAACATAATAAAATAGTGATAGTCTCTATCATGGAAAAAGGCAAGGACGAAATTCATTATCAAACCAGAAGGATAGGAATCAACTACAAAGTAAAAAATTGACTTGGGCCATCTTAAAATTTTTAGTTGAAAACCAGTTTCCTGTTCAGCCAGGGGCTCCAAGGTATTTCAGTAAACCAATGATCAGAAATCATAACCGACATCTATTATTTTCTTCATATGAGAGTCTACAGTAACCCACTATATTCTTTCTGTCTTTGTTGTGGGGCGAGGCCAGGGTGATATTCAACCAGGTCAGCCCATCGCCATTATTTGGTATGACCACTATATACTCCCCGCATGCTAAATTTGTCAAAAAAATTATTTTATTTGTCTTTTTTAACCGCCTCTGTTATAAACTTTTTTACCTTGTAAATTCAGGTGGTTTTATCATTCAATCATCCTGAATCCGCGAAAGGGAATGCCACACTTCGCCTAAGATAAGGATATAATGATCAAACCCTAGTTATATTGGTCTTACCAATAAATAGTAAGAGAGGCACAATATGATCAACCCGTCAATCATTACGAAATTCAATGAAATCCTTGGACAGGAGTTTGTACTCACTCAAAAAGAAGACATGCTGACCTACTCTTATGATGCCGCTGTGCTTGATGCACGGATGCCGTCAGCTGTGGTGATTCCCCAAAGCAGTGAAGAGATTGGAGAGATCGTCAATATTTGCCATGAAAACAGACTCCCTCTTACCGTCCGGGGGTCGGGCACCAATCTCTCCGGTGGTACCATCCCCGAAGGCAACGGCGTTGTGATGTCCACGGGTCGGCTGAACAAAATCATTGAAATCAATGAGGCCGATATGTATGCCGTGGTTCAGCCTGGTGTAATTACGGCCAAACTGGCTGCTGCGGTTGAGGCCAAAGGGCTGTTTTACCCGCCAGATCCGGGTTCCCAGGCCGTCTCTACCCTCGGGGGAAACGTGGCGGAAAACGCAGGGGGGCTCAGGGGATTAAAATACGGTGTCACCAAAGATTATGTGATGGGGCTTCGGTTTTTTGATGCCATGGGTAACTATGTAAAAACCGGTTCACGGACCGTCAAGTGCGCCACGGGATATAATGTGACAGGGCTTATGGTGGGTTCAGAAGGGACCCTGGGTGTTCTGGATGAGATTACGCTTAAGTTGATTCCAGCGCCCCGGGCTAAAAAATCCATGGTAGCCGTATACGACACCATTGAACAGGCCTCTGAAACGGTGGCAGCAATCATTGCGGCCCGTATTGTACCGGCCACCCTTGAAATTCTGGACAATTTCACCATCCGGGCGGTGGAAGATTTTTCAAAAGCAGGTCTGCCCATTGATGCCGCTTCACTGCTGCTCATCGAAGTGGACGGTCACCCAGCCGTGGTTGAAGAGGAAGGGGAAAAGGTGGAAACGCTTTGTAAGAAATTAGGTGCAACCACCATTAATGTGGCACGTACCGATGCAGAGCGGGATAAAATATGGGCAGCGCGGCGCTCCGCCCTTTCCGCCCTGGCCAAACTGAAACCGACGCTGGTTCTTGAGGATGCCACAGTGCCCAGGAGTAAAATCCCTGACATGGTTAAGGCGCTGCAAAAGATTGCAGAAAAGTATAAAATTGATATTGGCACATTTGGTCATGCCGGTGACGGCAACCTTCACCCCACCATCCTCACGGATAAGCGGGACACCGAAGAATTCCACCGGGTGGAGGCCGCCATCGAGGAAATTTTTGATGACGCCCTGGCCATGGGCGGTACCCTGTCTGGGGAACACGGAACAGGCCTTGCCAAAGCCCCTTTTCTGGAAAAAGAAGCAGGCTACTCATCCATCCTCTTTTCTCGCAGGCTGCGGGCGGCCCTTGACCCGGATAACATTCTGAATCCGGGTAAGATCACAGGTGTCCAGGAACAATTAAAATCTGCGTGAAATGCGGTTCTTTACTTAAATATGAATATGGCTTTTGCATTTAAGGGATAACGATGTCAAATATGAATGAACTGGCCACTCTGGTCAAAGAACTTGAAGAACAATTGGTGATCTGTATTCGCTGCGGCATGTGCCAGTCGGTCTGCCCCTTGTTTGAGCAGACCCACAAAGAGGCGGACGTGGCCAGAGGGAAACTTGCCCTGCTCACCGGTCTGATGGAACATATGTTTTCGGATCCCGATGGGGTCAATGAGCGCCTGAACCGATGCCTGCTATGCGGGTCCTGCGCGGCAAACTGTCCATCGGGCGTAAACGTCCTTGAAATTTTTATTAAGGCCCGTGCGATCCTGGCCGAATACAAAGGTCTGTCTCCGGCAAAACAGATTATTTTCAAAAAAATGCTGGCCAATCCCGGCACCTTTGACACCCTGGTGTCCTGGGCTGGAAAATTTCAGGGCCTGTTTACCAAATCCGATGAAAACGCCCAGGGCACCTCCTGTGCCCGATGGCTTTCCCCCTTGATATCTAACCGGCATTTCCGCCCATTGGCGGACACCCCATTCCATGATGAGATGCCGAAACAAGGGATTCACACCACCGGTAAAACGCTTAAAGCGGCCATTTTTACCGGTTGTCTTATTGATAAGGTGTTTCCCAACATTGTGCGGTCGGCCATCAAGGTATTGGACCACCATGAGATTGGTGTATCGATCCCGGCAGGCCAGGGTTGCTGTGGCATTCCAGCACTGGCGTCAGGGGATCGAGACACCTTTACCAGGCTGATTGATCATAATCTGGCCCTGTTTGAACAAGAAAAATTTGATGTCTTGATTACGGCCTGCGCCACCTGCACCTCCACCATCAAAAAGTTGTGGCCGACCATCTATAAAAATCCGGATTCCGGCATTAAAGAAAAACTTGACGCCCTGTCCCAAAAAACCATGGACATCAACCAGTTCCTGGTGGATCAGGCCGTCCCACAGCTTAGAGAGGCAGTTCAGAACAACAATGGTAACGGAGAAATCGTCACCTACCATGATCCTTGTCATTTGAAAAAGTCGCTGGGTGTGGCGTCACAGCCCAGACAATTGATCAAAGCCGCCGGTCTGAACCTGGTGGAGATGGCCGGCTCGGATAAATGTTGTGGAATGGGTGGCAGTTTTAATGTGTATCATTATGATCTGTCCGCCGCCATCGGTAAAATCAAGGAACAGAACATTGCTGATACTGGCTGTACCACCCTGTCCACCGGCTGTCCGGCCTGTATGATGCAGATCTCGGATATGCTGGCAAAAGCCGGGACCAACATAAAAGTGCGTCATCCCATTGAGCTATATGCAGAAACGCTGAACGAGGTGTGTTAACCTGATGATGACAATACCCATAAAACCTATAAAGCCCAAACGTATCTCCGACCAGGTTTTTGACCAGATCAGGGAATTAATCTACCGGGGCAGGCTGAAGCCCGGTGAAAAACTGATGCCCGAAAGAGAACTGGCCCAGGCCATGGGTGTCAGCCGGACAACCATTCGGGACGCCATTCAGCGACTTTCGGCCATGGGATTGATTGTGCAAAAGCAGGGCCAGGGCACTTTTGTAAAAAATATCCATGATAATTTACCCGCGCCGTTGGCCCAGGCCATGGAGGCCCAGGACGCATCACTCATGGATCTTCTCGAAGTTCGTATCGGCTTGGAATGTAACGCCTGCGCCCTTGCGGCCAGGCGGGCCGATGAGAATGATATCAATGCCCTCCACCAGAGCATTATCGAAATGACCGAAGAGGTGAACTCCGGGCGCCTTGGAACAGAAGCAGATACCGCCTTCCACATGGCTGTGGCCTATGCGACTAAAAACCCGCTGCACATCGTGATCATGCGCAATTTTTACGATTATTTATTTCACGGTATAAAAGAAAATTTAGGTGGCCTTTACGAGGAGCCGGGTAATATCGACGAAATTATAAAGCAGCATGACATCATTCTTGATGCCATAAAAGGAAGGGAATCGGATCGGGCGTATCATTGCATGAAAGAACACATTGAATATGTGATTAACTTCTTCAAAAATAAAGGGCTATAAAAAATGACGTGGGTCGACCTGGTATTGCACCAAGATCGGCCCACAACAAGCGATTAGAGATTTCTACTCGGGATAAAGCAGCTCAGCCAAATGGGCCACTTCAATCTCCCGTCCCTGTTTCACGGCACCGCCCCGAAGCTGCATCACACAGCCAGGGCATTCGGTGACCAACACTTCAGCCCCTGATTTTTCCACATCATCCAATTTATTGGTCAGAATTTCATTAGATACTGCAGGAAAACTCACGGAAAAGCTGCCACCAAATCCGCAACAGGTTTCTTCCTCTGACGTGGGTACATAATCATTACCAGAAGCCGCGATCACTTCTTTAGGCGCCTCTTTTATGCCAAGTCCCCGGCACAGGTGGCAGGGGGAGTGGAGTGCTGTCTTCTTGCCCATACCGGTTTTAGCGGCGCCTTCAAGCCCAACCACATCCGCCATGAACTGGCTGTAGGAGTAGACTTTATCGGCAAACGCTTTGGCCTGGGTCGGTGCATAGTCCTTTACCAGCTTGGGCGGAGGCGCATAGACTAACGATATAATCCGCATCCTCGTTTTCAAAGGCTTCAATATTCTGCAATGCCACGTCCCGAGCCGCCTTGGTTTCCCCCATACTCACTGCGGGCAGCCCACAGCAGGACTGATTCATGGGGAAGGTGACCTGAACGCCCGCCTTTGCAAATCCCCGCATGGCCGCTTCCAGCTGTTCCGGATAGACAAAATCCTGAACACAGCCAGAGAAAAGGGCCACTTTATACTTCGGATTTTTCACCGGTTTATTCATTTCTGCAAACCGATCCCTGAAGGGTTTTTCTGCAATGGCCGGAAGCCGTCTGAAATTATGTTCCGCAGAAAAGATCATGGGCAGATGACGCAGATAAGACACCCCTTTTTCCTTTTTGGTCATGGGGGCCTGGGCCAATTTCGCGGTCCGCAACAGGGTGTGAAACAGCTTTCTGTTTTTCATCATTTTGCCCAGCATCAAGCTCTGGAGCGGATGGCCGTCCTCATCCTGGATTTTAGCATGCACCTCTTTAATCAGCCTGGGCAGATCAATATTGGCGGCGCAGATTGCCTTACACGCCCCACAGTTGGTGCAGTTTTGAACCAGATTTTTGGCATATTCCTTGCCGTGGAAAAAATAGGTTGTGATCAGGCCAATGGCCCCAATATAAATATGACCCAGTTGATGGCCGCCCACCATGCGGTATACCGGGCAGACATTGGCGCAGGCACCGCAGCGAACACATTGCAGGATCTGGGAAAACACAGGGTCTTTGGCGATTTTGCTCCGGCCGTTATCCAGAAAGACCATATGCATCTCACGTTTACCGCCGGCA
>PDWJ01004528.1_pt1 | contig 12200 bp, 12 predicted proteins | sample 1430881 | NCBI WGS metagenome assembly PDWJ01 (sample SAMN01162460, study PRJNA174530) | Oral metagenome, whole genome shotgun sequencing project. | biome: Marine environment; feature: Marine mammal; material: Swab sample of the gingival sulcus; isolation source: swab sample of gingival sulcus... | reverse complement strand
ATCGAGCTTCTTCAGAAACGCGTTGCCGAACTGGAAGAAAAAGCTTCTGTATCCGCCTCTCAGCAGGCAATAAAATCTCTTGATGAGGAAAACTCTTTATTAAAGGATGAAAACAAAGAATTACAGGCCAAAATTCAACAGCTGACCATGCAGGTTAATGCCGTCAATTCTCAGTATGAACAGGAGTTGATACATAGTAACGAAGTACAGAAAAAAAATGAACAGCTGCTTGATGAAAACCACCAGTTACAGCAGGAGCTCCATTCCTTTGAGGATTTTTTGACCACCAGAATGGTGTCAGACGACAGCGAAGACAGCCAGCAAGACTGTGAAAGCTGTGAAATAAACCCAGAATTCTGTCCACAGGCGCTTGAGGGGAAAACCGTACTCTATGTCGGTGGCCGGTACAAAATGGTACCCAGATATAAGCAGCTGGTGGAACAATATGGGGGCACTTTTCTATATCACGATGGCGGGCTTGAGAGCGCGAGACATATCCTGCCAAAATTCCTCACGAGGGCTGACGCAGTATTCTGTCCGGTTGACTGTGTTAGCCATGATGCCTGCAAATGTGTGAAAAAAATGTGTAAACGTTACCAGAAAGACTATGTCATGATGCGAAGTTCAGGGCTGTCTTCTCTGGCAAGAAGTTTACAGGATCTCCTGCAATAATTATACTACTATATAACAACCCGCTCCCCGCCTGGATGTTTCGAAGTCTATGAGATGTCCAGGCCTTTTTTTCTTCAACCCTCATCCCGCCTTGCAGCCCCAGTCAGCTCTTTTTCTTTACCTGTTATACAGCCTTGGCTTCTCTCAGCAGAAGTTCAGGGAGTAATGATTATCATTGACATGTTTGTTGAGACACCTTATGGTCATTTGTATTGGGGCTGGTCTTTACCTTACTGACTCTATCAGTTATGTGTACAAAACACACCCGAAGCCAACAGGGGGCGCCCGCCTGTCCAACAAAAACCAGGGAGTGCATGTATGAAGATTAATATTGACAGGAATGTCGTTGAAATCACACCGGAAGCTCCACAGGAAACGGAAGCGTTAAATGTACTATGGAGAATTATAATCGACTGCTATGGAAACAACAAAAAATTGGTACCAATTGGGCAGTTTGTACCGGGCATTGACAAGCTGGCACGATTCAATATTGAAGGAGTTGCGGGCGGGGTCACAACCTACTCAAAAGATGAAAAGGCCCCCGAAGATGACACATATTACTGTCGTATCTGCAATAAATACATAAAAGTTGATGCGGGTGAGCCGGTACCGCAATGCTGTGGTTGCAACATGGAAGTAATTGACTGACGTCCGCCTGCTGCCACAGCGTAACGTTTCGCTGTGGCAAATCTTATCCCTGTGAAATATAGACTAGTATTTATCCCCGTTTAACGAAAATCTGACCAGAGTCAATATCCTCACGGATCATACGAACCTCCTCTTCAGAGGGAGGGGAGAAGGATTCGACATTATCTGCAAAGAGCAGCTCAAAGCCTGTCTCAGCCTGGATAGATTCCTTTGTCTCTCCAGGAAAGGTCTGAATCAGACGCATCCGTTTGCTCTCTTTTTCAAAGTCAAAAATTCCCCTGGTTGTGATAAGCCGATACGGTCCTTCTCCCTGAAGCCCTGCCTTCCAGCGGGCATCCTTGCTTCCATCGATATGGCCGGGAGAGGTAACATACTGCAGTTTGGGGGTAAATTTACGCTTATCGTGTGGGACGATGAGAATGGTCTTCTCGCAGGAAGCTGCCATGTCGCTGGCACCACCAGAGCCGGGCAGGCGCACCTTCGGCCTTTGGTAGTCTTGAGGAAACCTGCCAATCATTGTTGAATTAAGATTACCGTACATGTCGATCTCGGCACCGCCGATAAAGCCGTAATCGGCAAAGCCTCGCTGGGTTAACTCAAAAGCACTGTTCAGCCCTTTCACATAGGAAGCGGAGGTGTAGGTTTTAGAGTCCCCGACGGAGACGGGCAGTCCAACCTCGAGCTGAGGCCCGACCGCTCCCGCCTCAAAAACCGGAATCAGGCTGGGTGCATGCGTCATCTTGGCGAGAAGTGAGGCCACCATCGGAAGGCCGGTTCCGACAAAGACCACCTTTTTATCTTCAAGCATCCTCGAACCTGCCACAATAATGATTTCCTGGGCGTTGTAATCTCTTGCTACACTCATAGGCCTTCTCCCTAAACAATTTTATGCTTTTGCAGCCTGTCATCCTGGAGGCTGCAATCGCCAACAGAAACAGCCGGTTTGTGTCAGCTTCCCTAGGCCAAGCGCTCACAGTTTTCAGCTTCACGTTTTTTAGCCTCAAGCATCATTGCACCGCCCAGATAATCTGGAGCCATTCCGGCTGACTGGAACGAGAGCGTCAGTCCTTTGAACCCATGCCGGATCATCTCATGGCTGATGGCGACGGGCTGCCGAACATCAACGAAACCGCCAATGCCCACATTGTCCCCATCTTCGATAAAGGTATCCACCGCCTCCTTCAGGTTCATGGTCTTGTCGCGCATGGACTTGTCTTTATTGACAAGTGCTTTTCGTGCTTCATCGGGAGATAAACCGGTCCAAAAGCCGTTGTCCTCTTTCAATGTTCTGCCTCTCAGATAAATTAATATGGAGTAACTGCCTTTCAGAGATCTTTAGCAAAGTGAGCGACCACTGCCCTTTCTCATGCAAAGAATAGACCGTTTCCCGTTTTTTCAATTTCTCCCCGGTGGAGCTGTTTCCCGAAAAAGAAGTTATTTTTATCAGCACTCTGAAAGCTGCAAACGTAAAGATATCTGGCTTTTGTATTGACAAAGGCGGGTACCATAAATTTTAATGACAAACTGAAGCGGTTTACCGGAGAATATAAAGATTGCGTGTATGAGAGATTTGGCCTGACTGGCCATGACGAGCGCCGAAACCTTGGTCTTTGTTCTCCGATAAGAGGTGCCTTTATTTTTTCGTCTCATGGTGGAAACGGTGAAAACCCTCTTCCCGAAGAGATATTTTGCCATACCCAGGCTCACTTCAACGACTATCCTTTACAGAAATGAAGAACATACATCTTGCAAAAATTGACGCCATTACCTTTGACGCCGCAGGAACCCTGATAGTTCCCTCTCCCTCTGTAGGTGAAATCTACGCAGAGGAGCTTTTCAGGATAGGACACCATATTTCTCCGGATGTAATTGAAGACAGGTTTTCCCTCTCCTTTCGTGCATTCAAAAAAGACCATCCGGAAAGGCTTCTCAATCGTGACAGCTGGCGGATGATTGTCTCTGCAACCCTCCAGGGATTGGTGCCCGAGGGTGATTTTGACAATCTGTTTGAGAGGCTCTGGAATACCTTTACCGAACCTGGGCGCTGGCGTCTTCTGCCCGGTGTTCTGCTGACCTTACAGCGTCTGTCAAAAAAGGGACTGCGGTTATTTGTGCTATCCAACAATGATGAGAGGCTGCACGCTATTCTTAGCGGGCTGGGGATTGCCAGATACTTTGAGACAATCTTTGTTTCAGCTGAGCTTGGCGCGGAAAAACCATCCACAGTCCTCTTCAACCGTGTTCAGAAACATATCAGGGTCGAAGCAAAAAAGATTCTCCATGTGGGTGACAGTCTGTCCGAAGATGTAGAGGGAGCATTGCGGGCCGGCTGGAATGCTGCCTTTATCGGCGTAGGCCTTGACGATAGCAAAATAACAGTTCCCATCGAACAAGCCCCCAGCGTCGGTGAGTTATTTGCTGAAGTCTAACAAGGTAACAGATACTGTTTTCAATCTGTGCAACACCGCAAAACAGCTCACAGAGGCGTAGAATCCCTTTCCCGAAACTCAGTCGAGCAAATGAAACTTTTTCAGCTTGCTATAGGTTGTGTTCCTGCCAATCCCTAAGGCCTTGGCTACCTGGGTGATATTGCCATGGTATTTTTGCAGAGCCTGTTTGAGCGCCTGCCTTTGTATGTCATTGAGGTTCAATGACGTAAAATGGATGTGTTCTTCAGAGTGAGAACATTGCAACCGCTCCGTTGTTCTGCACAGTTTATCGGGCAGGGAACTACAACGAAGCACATCATCTTCCATCAACACAATTGCTGATTCAATTATATGGCGTAGTTCACGAATATTTCCCGGCCAGGAGTACCTGGTGAGAGCCTGGAGAAATTCCGGTTCTATATAGCGAATCCTCCGGTCTAAAATCCGGGAATATTCACTGATGAAAAAGTCTGCCAGAAGCCGGACATCTCCTTCCCGCTCGTAAAGTGGTGGCAGGGCGAGATGAACAACATGCAGACGATAGTACAGATCCTGGCGAAAGAGCCCGTCTGCAACCATCTTTTCCAGATCCTTGTTGGTGGCGGCAATTACCCGTACATCGACTGAAACAGGCTGTTTACCTCCAATTCTGACGATCTTTTTCTCATCCAGAACCCGCAACAAATTGACCTGAGCGGCAAGGGGCATTTCCCCTATTTCATCAAGAAACAAAGTCCCTTTGGCTGCCAGCTCAAATTTGCCGGGCTGTCCACCCCGTCTGGCACCGGTAAATGCCCCGTCACTATAACCAAACAGCTCGCTTTGTACCAGATTTGCAGCTATCGCCCCGCAATTTACGGCAACAAAGGGCCCCTTTGCCCGCGGGCCCGCTTGATGAAGGCTGCGTGCCATAATCTCCTTGCCGGTACCGCTCGGTCCGGAAAGAAGGACTGTTGTATCTGTGGACGCCACTCGGCGTGCTTTGGCCACCAGCTCTCTGAATGGGGCACTCTTTCCAATCATCGCAGCGAAAGGATCCGTCTTGCAGGGTTTCTTATCCACCCTCTCGGGAAATGACAGTCGGCAGGGATAAATGCATATCATCCAACCATATAGCTGGCCAAAGTTTGTCACAAGGGGAGCAGCAGAGATATTCCATGTTGGATTGTACAGACAGGCAAGTTCAAGTACCTCCTCCGCTTCAGGGCAGTCACCCTCTATCTGGCGACTCACAAGTGGTGAGAGATCAAACCATCTCGATGCATCCTGGCTGCAAAGACTGCGTGCTGGACTGGCGAGTAACTCTGATACGACATTATTACAGTAGCGCACCTTTCCATGTCTATCTAGAGTTAACAGTCCGATGGCACTGCTGTTGAGCACCTTTCCAACCAGACTCACACACTGCTTCTGTAACAGGACCGCCTCGATTGCCCTCGCATAAAAAATGGCCAAATCCAGGCTATGACTATGGTCAGCATGGGTGGGACCTGAAATATCGACAACGCCATACAGACTGCCATCACAACCAAAGATCGGTGCAGCTGAACAGACCCATTTCTGACTGCTTTCACAGTAATGTTCACGACCAACCACGCGGTGTGGCAAACCGGTGACAAGGGTGGTACCTATGGCATTTGTCCCCACACTTTTTTCTGTCCAGTCTGCCCCGGGCCCGAAATGGATGGAACCAGCCTGGCGAAGAGCCTTGTACGAACCAATGGATGCGGTTAGAAATCCCTGTCTGTCACAGGCAGTGAACAACAACTCTTTCTCTTTGAGATAACCGGAAAGCTCAGACGTGGTATTTTTAATAATCTCACGCAAAAACTGATGTTCGCTGCCAAGCGATTGTTCTTCGCAAAAATCCCCGCATCTCTTCAAAGCCGGGTCAACACCCATCTGCAGACAACGTTTCCAGGACTCCTTGATACTTGTCTTGATGTTGCTTTGACCGCTGTCTTTACCATTGACAAACCGCCGCCAGCTCTCTCTGTCCGGCTCAAATTCCAGCCCGAGCTGGTCTGTTAAAGCAACTCTGCTTTGGATGGGTCTGGTTATTGAATATCTGTTTTTGTGCCTTACAAGCTCATGCATATTCTCACCTCCCGTCTATCTCCTTTGCAGGGGTATCTCTTATTACGACACTGAGAAAATGCCCTCCTCTCCGACGAATAAGCTTTCTTGGCGGAAAGCGTTGAAAAGCGCTGCAGAACAAATTCATAATTCTGCATAAATGCTTTTTAATAATTTTGTATTTTGTTCTATCAAGATGCAGGAAACACCTAGAATGAGAAGAGATCCCGAACATCTCGAGAACTGGAACAGAGACCATCTTCCCGAATATAAGGTATTTATTTGCGGAAGCATTCGGAGCAAAAAGGAAGACAGCCTCAACTGATAATCTACCATAAAGAAATGTATATTGCCACAATGAACTGAAAAACGTGGTAGCATTTCAGAATTTACCGTATGTGCAAGGCAAGTCCCTTTCAGGAAGGCTGTGTCGATCGTTTTGCATAGTTGTGTTCTTTTTTCGACCACCCCTTGCCTCTCTGTTCCAATATCGAGCAATCCCATTACTGCTGCCTGGCATTCACCAGAGGTAATCATCTCTTTTTCGCTCCTCTTTTCCTAACGCTTTGACAGCACAAAACAGGGCCTTCCCATGTTTTCATCCCAATCTCCGCCGAATACCAGTGTAACCCAGGGGCCATGAAGAGGGAATTCATTGCTGGCCTGTCTGTCCGGTATGTTATTTGCAAAATAAAAAGAAACAAGAACTGCTCCTGAACAGGCCAGACAAAAAAGCGGACCCGTATGGGTTGGTATGTAACAGATTCAGACAAAGGAGGCAAAGACAGTGGCAACAGATATTCTCATGCCCAAATGGGGCCTGACCATGAAGGAAGGGAAACTTTCAAAATGGTTAAAAAAAGAAGGTGATAACGTCAAGGCCGGAGAGGCCCTCTTTGAGGTGGAAACAGATAAAATCACCAATGTGGTAGAAGCCGGACAGGATGGTATACTTGCTCAAATTCTTGTTCAGGAAGGAGAGACAGTACCGATAAAAACGGTGGTCGGAGTGCTGGCCGCTGAAGGTGAGACTCCGGAACCAAGAAAGAAAGATGGTCCGGCGGCTGAAAAACAGCCTGCAGCACAACAAATCGAAGGTAAGAAACCAGAAAGTGGTGGCTTTGTAAAGGCCTCACCGGCGGCCCGTAGACTGGCCAAGGAAAAAGGTATAGATTTGGCGGAGGTGACTGGAAGCGGGGCAGGCGGCAGAATCACCGAGAAAGACATTCTCAACTACACCCCGCCAGCCGATGAATACGCCTCGTACAACGCGGCACCTCAGGCAATAGAGCTTGCCAGGAATTCCGGTATCGATCTCTCGGAGATCACAGGTTCCGGGGAAGGTGGAAAAATTCTCAAGGTGGACGTTCTGCGGGCGATGCAGCCTTCTTCCGGACAGATAAAGGAGAAAAAGGCTACCTCTGGACCGGAAATTACACCATTGTCTGGAATGCGTAAAATCATCGCCGATAACATGATGGCCAGCCTGCACAATTCGGCACAGCTGACAGCCTTTGTCGAGTGTGATGTTACAGCTATGGTGGCCTTTCGCGACAAGGTGCGGGCAAAGTATGCCAGACAGGAAGACATCCCGCGAATTTCCTATAACGATATCATCGCCCTGGCGGTCAGTCGGACCCTCATGAAGTTCCCCTATATGAACTCCTGGCTCACTGATGAGGGTATTGTCCAGCACCAGCAGGTTCATCTTGGTATCGCTGTCGCTCTTGACAACGGATTGGTTGTCCCCCATGTCAAGGAGGCAGAGAAAAAGACATTGATTGAGCTGGCGAAGGAAATCCGTGAACTTGCAGGAAAGGCAAGAACAGGGGGTTTGACAATGGACGAGCTGCAAGGCGGTACCTTCACCATCACCAATGTCAGCATGTTGGGTATTGATGGCTTTACACCTATTCTCAACCCGCCTGAGACCGGTATTCTCGGTGTTGGCAGAGCTGTTGAACGCCCGGCTGTAGATGTTGACGGCAAGATCGTCAAACGCACAATGATGACGCTCAGCCTCACCTTTGACCACCGGGTAACAGATGGTGCTCCAGCGATAACCTTTCTGCGGGCCCTGGCCGACTGCCTTGAGGACCCTGCCATGATACTCGTGTAAAGAGGTGAAGCGTGAAAAGACAACGTTTTGTTATCGAATTGGGCAGTGGCTCAGATCTTCACGGCATGGATGTTACCAAAGCTGCCTGCCGGGCGGTGCGTGATGCTGTCAGTCGCAGCTGTCTGTGCGGGCTGGTAGAGATTCTCGGTCGTGACGATTTTCAGGGAGTCGATGTCGAGGTGTTGTTGGCATGTCCCTTTCCCGACAAGGTTGATCAGGACGCAGTCCTGGCCGAGCTTCCTGTCGGCAGACAAAGCATCCGTGTGGTTGAAGGGGGTATGATCGCCGACGGAATGTGTGTTCAGGCTTTCGGTAAAGACTGTTCGACAATTGTCACTGCCAATGCGGCAATTACGGTTTTCGTGGAGGCGGAATAAGTATTGATTATTCTGAAAATACCCTGAAGTAAGAGCAATTGTGTCGCGAGACGGTAAGGATTTCAACCTGTCTGTGATGCAGGTATCTTACCGATTGCTACTCAAAATCAGAAACAATTCAAGGAGAAAGCAATGACAATTAGCAAAGAAAAAATGATCCAAATGTATGCGACCATGTACCGGATCCGTCAGTTTGAGACCAAGGTGGCAGAGTTTTTTGCCGCGGGCAAGATCCCGGGCTTTGTCCATCTCTGCGTTGGTCAGGAAGCAGTTGCTGCCGGTACATGCTCCGTTTTACGCAAGGATGACTATATCACCGCCACCCATCGGGGTCATGGCCAGATGATTTCCAAAGGCGGGGATGTCAAGGTAATGATGGCAGAAATATTCGGAAAGATAAACGGTTACTGCAAAGGGAAAGGCGGTTCCATGCATATAGCCGATGTCGATCTGGGAATTTTGGGGGCAAACGGAATCGTTGGCGGCGGCGGTCCTCTCGCTGTCGGGGCCGGATTGTCAATCCAATATAAGGGCGGAGATCAGGTTGTTGCCTGTTTCTTTGGTGATGGGGCATCCAACGAGGGAGCAATGCAGGAGGCGATGAACCTGGCGAGTGTATGGCGGCTTCCCGTTGTATTTGTTAATGAAAACAATGGTTACGGGATATCCTGTCACACCAGCAGATCCATGGCTATCACCGATATCGCAGACCGGGCAGCGAGCTTTGATATGCCGGGTGTGATCGTCGATGGCAATGACGTTATCGCCGTTCACGAAGCTGTAAGCGCTGCTGTCAAGCGGGCGCGTAAGGGGGATGGCCCATCTCTGATTGAGTGCAAGACCTACCGCTGGCGCGGTCATTTTGAAGGCGATGCGTGTGTATATCGGACACAGGAAGAGGTCGACGAATGGATGAAAAAAGATCCTATCGCCGGTTTTTCTAAAAAGCTGCTCAAAGATAAGCTCATTACCAAGAAAGCGCTCGATAAAATGCACGCGGAAATAGAGACAGAACTGACAGAAGCGGTTGCGTTTGCAGAAGAAAGCCCCTTACCGGAACCTGCAGATATACTCACAGACGTTTATGCCTAAACTGGTAATTAAGACAGCATACACATCTGACATGGAGGCAATATTTATTTGATTACCTAATAATGGAGGAAAACAGATGGCTCAAAAAACATATATGCAGGCCCTTAATGATGCCTTACGCGAAGAGATGGAGCGGGATCCCAATGTGCTGATCTTTGGTGAAGATGTCGGCCAGTTTGGTGGTTGTTTTGGTGTGACTAAGGGACTTTTCGATCAGTTTGGAGAGAAAAGGGTACGTGACACCCCAATTACAGAGAGCGCGATCCTCGGGGCAGCGACAGGAGCAGCAGCGACAGGACTGCGCCCTGTATGTGAATTGATGTTTGTTGACTTTATCGGTGTCTGTATGGATCAGATTTTTAATCAGGCAGCGAAGATGCGCTACATGTTTGGCGGTAAAGCCAAAATTCCGATGGTACTCAGAGCTCCCCAGGGGGCCGGTATCGGGGCTGCTGCCCAGCACTCGCAATCTCTGGAAGCATGGTTTATGCACGTGCCCGGACTGAAGGTGGCTCTCCCTGCCACCCCTGCCGATGCCTACGGGTTGCTGCTTACCGCTATTCGCGATGATAATCCGGTTGTTTTTCTCGAACACAAGACGCTCTATGGTGTTGAGGGAGAGGTCCCTGAAGATACTGGCCCTGTTCCCTTTGGCCAGGCAAATATCTGCCGGGAAGGAACAGATTTGACAATTGCTACATATTCCCAGATGGTGCATAGCGCCCTTGAGGCGGCCGAAACCCTTGCAGGCAAGGGAATCAGCGCTGAGGTTATTGATCTGCGTACCATCATGCCTCTTGATATCGATACCGTTATTGATTCTGTGAAAAAGACGCATAATCTGGTTGTCGCCCATGAAGCTGTTAAATCTGGTGGTGCAGGCGCAGAAATTGCTGCGCTGGTTGCCGAAGGGGCTATTGATTATCTTGATGGCCCCATTATGCGCGTTGGTGCGCCGTTTACCCCGGTACCCTTTTCCCCACCTCTGGAAGGGGCTTTTATACCTGGAGCTGAGGAGATCATTGCGGCGGTAGAGAAGATGCAATCGTGATAAACCAAGGCGGCTGGAGCAAATAGCTTTCAGCCACAACAGAGAATGAAACCCGGAACGTGGAGACACAGCTTTCGGTCTGCAGGCCGGGTTGCAAGCAAACAGTATAGAGAAAGCTATCATGACAACAGTCGGTATCATCGCCAACCCGGTTTCTGGAAAGGACATACGTCGCCTCGTTGCCCATGGCAGCGTTTTTGACAATCAGGAAAAGGTGCGCATTGTCAGGCGCCTGCTCGTGGGGCTTGCCAGGACAGGTGTCAGGCGGGTGATCTATATGCCGGATTACTATGCCATCGTGCCGCGAGCCTGCCGCGGTGTTGATACTCCGATTACGCTGGAGTCCGCACCGATGCGTGCAGAAAACAACCAGCAGGACTCAAGCAAGGCGGCTCGGCTTATGGTCGAAGCCGGTGCCAGCTGTATCTTTGCCCTGGGTGGAGACGGGACAAGCAGGGTTGTCGCAAAAGAGAGCGGGGCAGTACCAATTGTGCCGCTTTCCACCGGCACCAACAATGTTTTTCCCTATATGATAGAGGCGACCATAGCAGGTCTTGCCGGAGGCATTGTCGCCTCCGGCAAGGTCAAAAGAACGGAGGCCTGTTACCGCTCACCCTGTTTTGAGATTCTTGATACGAAAGGTTCCTTACTCGATATAGCCCTGGTCGATGCCGCCGTCCACACCGATACATTTATCGGTTCCAAGGCCATCTGGACCCTGGAGCAGATCTCGCAGATCTTCCTCAGCCGTTGCCGGCCGGACAGTATCGGTTTATCGGCCATTGGCGGGCAGCTCTGCACGATCAGTCCCAGGGAACAGAAGGGGTTGCACCTTGTTCTGGGCAAAAAGAGTGAAAAACAGGTAATTGCCTCGATAGGCCCAGGCCTGATAGAAACCGTCTCCATTGCCAGAGAAATGCAGTTACAAATAGGAGAATCGATCCTTCTTGAAGAATCGCCCTGTGTCATCGCTCTGGATGGAGAACGGGAGGTCGAAGTCAGACAGGATCAGCAGGTTTCCATCCGTTTCTCGGCAGATGGTCCTTTTGTGGTAGACGTGCCAAGAATAATGGAGCTCGCCCAGCGCTCCAGACTCTTTGTACGATAGGCGAGGGTGGTATACAGTCTCCCTCCTGAATGGTCAACGAGGAGAAAATCTGATCTCTTCTTCACCCAAATTCAACTATGGAGAAATACAATGGCTGAAATATTAAAAGCTGCATTTGTCTTTGTGGCACCAGAATCAGACCCTGCTGAACACCGGCAATGGGTAAAAACTCCGGCGGTACATCTTCTGACCGTTGGCGTCCAAAACTACGAACAGGCGGTGGCAACCTGTAAGGAATTGGTACAGAATGAGGGCATAAAGGCGATTGAGTTATGCGGCGGTTTTGGCAATCAGGGAACAGGCATGATTGCCGAAGCGGTTGGCAGTGACGTTGCCGTGGGAGTGGTGCGTTTCGACGTCCATCCCGGGCTGAATAATGTCAGCGGAGATAAATTTTTCGTTTAACAAGGCGAAAGATATCGACAATACGTCCGCAGGCATCCTTCATCAGCCTGCTGTCAGACGCTATACAGATTCACTTACCCTTGATAAATCAAGTGTCAGCAGAAAGATATTTTATCAAACTTTCACAGAAAGGAGGATGAATAATGACTCTTGAAGGCAAAGTTGCACTGATTACCGGCGCTGCCCAGGGCATTGGCCGGGGTATAGCCCTGAGATTGGCAAA